>Ga0105046_10014106_pt1 | contig 12340 bp, 8 predicted proteins | sample MAT03_FD_78385 | JGI IMG/M metagenome (GOLD analysis project Ga0105046, IMG submission 78385) | Freshwater microbial communities from Lake Fryxell liftoff mats and glacier meltwater in Antarctica - MAT-03 (megahit assembly) | ecosystem: Environmental > Aquatic > Freshwater > Ice > Liftoff...
GGGACTAACAAATTCACGTCAACCGAGACAAGGCCAGTCAACCGCAACCTTTGCTTTTTAGCTTTTTAGCTTTTTAGCTTTTGATCGAGGGTTTTCGGAGCAGAATGATTCCGCCGCGCTCTTCTTCGAGAGGCTTGCTTGCGAGTGCTCGACGTAGGGAAGCAAGAACGGGCGAATTCTTTTTCGGTAGTGCTTCACGCACGACACTTGCCAATTCCGTTTGCGTGATGCCGAGCAGCTCGTCTAGAACGCTAGCCGTGACACCGATGATGGCTTCGCCAGGCTGCAATGTGAAATGAGCGTGGAAAGGCCGGCAATCAATTTGGCTAGCAAGAGGTTCGGATTCTCGCCCGCAAAGTGGACGATATCCACGGCTGCTGGCGATGATCGCCTGAATCGATCCCGCGGAAGCAATCTCGCCTTCGCCGGTCTCAGGATCAAGCTTTACATAAAGCATTGAGAACAACTGATCGCCCGTGTTGGTTTGCCATAGCGAGTCACTTATGCGGCGAAGCATATCTGGCGCGGAATGGCGATAATTGCTGTGAGCGGCAAAGGCCGCGCGAGCGGTGGCGGCTACCATCGCGCCGTCCATCTCTTTCAGTGACGCTTCACCGATCGCGAGCGAGATCGATCCATCGGGTAGAACGTCCCACGCATGCCACGAACGAGCCCAGGGGCGTGGTGATTCGGTCCAGCCGTCGACGGCGATGTTGGGTGCTAAATCCATCGCAGGAGGCAATTGACGCATCTGCCACTGCGTTGCGGACTTGATTGATGTGGTCGTTAGGTTCCACTTTGCCCGTTCTCGATGTAGCGAAGCGCGTGCGAGTTCGCTGGCTAGGCCGATCGCTGCAAGCTGAGCGGCTGCACCGTCGCGGAGATCAAACTCTTGAGCTGATTTCGACCAAAGCCAAAGCGTTCCGATCGGCAAGTCGTCTTCTTCGATACGGACGACAATGCCAGAAGCAAACGGCTCGGGGCTGTTCCAGGTTGTCGCCATCGAGCCTTGAAGATCATCGATAAGCACCACTTCGCGAACCAATGATTCTAAATCGCCACGACTTCCACGAAGGCTTCTTGCAGGTTGCATGATACGATCGGCGGCAAGTCCAAAACTGGCGCGAAGCTTCAGTGAAGTCGTGTCATTGTCCATCAGATAGAGTGCGGCGGCATCGCATCCGGTCGCTTCGGCTGCTTTGCGCAGCAATCGTTCAAGACGTTCAAGCAATCGGCTTGATGAATCCGGCGTCCCGGTGGGAGTTGCCGTGACGGCAAGCTCTGCTTCCTGAGAACGGTATGCCTTCTGTGCCTGCTCAAGTTTTCGTGACAACTCGGTTGCCGCAACAGCAAGTTGCTCCGCTAAGTCGCGAGTGACGGATGGAGATTCATTTTGTGTTTCCGCATCGCCTGCGATTGCACCGTCGAAAGCAGGAAGTAAGCGAGGCACAGCGGAAGATGCATCTTCGAGCGTGTTTGGTTTGATCGAAAGGGATTTCGCGTCCGACGCCTGGTGCGATCGATCGAGCCTCCAGCCCGTCGCATCGGTATACGCCTTCCAGAACTTTGAAATCGGATCGGAAGCGAATGGGCTTGCTTTCGAAACGTCTTTGATCGGGGCTTGATGAAGGCGTAGGTAGGCTGGAATGGTCCGTGTCACGGCGGATAGTCTTATGGCTTTGCTTCGCACCACTCAGGATCGACGGGTATTTGAAGTCGCAACCGGGAAAACGATTGTGGCAACTTTTGTCCGACTTACCCACAGCGGTTTGAATGGTGAATACAGTTGGCTATCCTTGCCTCCAAAGTCGCTGGCCTCCGGCAACGCGACTACTTTTCAACCACTAACGGAAGATGCATCGTCGTCGCGTTAAACCTTTCCTCAGCCAAATAGTCACCGTAGTCCTGAAAAACTACGCAGTCGATAAGCTCAATCGCTATCCTTGATACAACCCGAAGAGATGCCCTGGCGGCGTGCTAAGCAGTGCAATCTTGTTTACAATCAAGAAACCATTCGTCCCCTTCTATTATTTGCTCTATGTTGATTGCCCCTTTCTCGCTCTTGATGGCAACGTTGCCGTTGGCCGCCTATTTGACGCTCTTCGGCATAATTCGGCTTTCGGGAAAGCCGTTGGTTACCACAGGGGGGCGAGACATCTTTGCCATTGCCGTTGCGATTTCGGGTTTAATCGCAGTCGGACCTGCCGAGTTGTTCTTTCCAACCGCGGCCGCGACACTGTTCGGCTTTGCCATTTGGCCGGTGTTGGCTTTCCTTTACCTGCTGATTGTGATTTTGATTGCTCTCAGCTCGCGGCCTCGATTAGTGGTCTATGGGCGAGGTCCGAAATCGCTCATACAACCGCTTCTTCGCGCAGCACAAAAGATCGACCCAGACGCACGTTGCGACGAAGAAGCGGGGCAGATCGAACTGCCTCAGTCGGGACTACACCTGAGGTTGGAGGGGCATCGTGGTGCGGAGACCACAGAACTGTTCTCGTACGAAAACAATGTAGCGCCGAGTTTTTGGAATCGGCTGCTTGGGGCACTGCGAGCGGAGTTGGCAAAGGAAGAAGCGGTTTCACCCCGGCGTGGAGGGATGACGTTTGCGATTGGTCTGGCGATGCTGTTGTTGCTTTCTTGGCAGTTGTTTGTTGCTCAGGATGAATTGGTGCAGGGTTTTCGTGAATGGGTTTGGCGTTAGCAAAGAACCGAAACTTATTTCCGACTCGATCCACGAACGCTGCTTCCTCAAACTGAGTTCGCAACCCATAATCCGGCTCCCAAGTCAAACTGTTTTGTAAAGCTAATCGTAGGAGGCCCACGATGCTGGCCAAAGAAATCAAGCCCGGTGAAGTCGTCGTTTATGAAGGTGAGCCAGTTGTGATTGAAACGTTGAATGTTCAATCGCCCTCAGCGCGTGGCGCGGCAACACTGTATAAGTTTCGCGGGCGATATGCGGTGACACGTCAAAAGGTCGACATCGTACTTAAGGGTACCGACGCTTTGGATGTCGCCGATTTTGAACGCAGAAGCGTCCAGGTCATGTTTACCGACACGACGCATATTCACTTGCTCGATACCGAGAACTACAACCAATACGAAGTCTCATTGGCGGACGCGTCAGAGCAGTTACCCTACATGCCCGATGGTCTGGAAGGGGTAAGGGCATTGATTTACAACGACGAATGTGTCGGAATCGATGTTCCCGATACGGTCGAGATGGAAATTACGCAGTGCGATCCAAGCGTCAAAGGCAACTCGGCAACTTCGCGAAACAAACCGGCAACGGTATCGACGGGGCTGGTTGTGCAAGTGCCCGAGTACATCAAAGAAGGCGAGAAAATTAAGGTCGATACTCGAACTGGACAGTTCCTTTCAAGAGCTTGATACCTTTATTTCTCAACTAACAATCCGCCGAAATTTGTTGGCGGATTGCGAATTGAACAGCCGAAGTACTAGGCTACCTGCTAACGCGGGCGTAAAATCGATACCGTGGGGTTGAGAAAGCCCACAAACGCTTTGGTTGTAATTTCGGCAGAGGGACCATTTTTACGGGTTCGCCGAGGTCACCAAAAGGCTAGTGCAGAAGCACGCCGAGACCTCCGCGTGTCTCCCAGCGGCTCCGTTTTGCCGCCGCACAGCCAAAGCACTTATAAAGCCGGCTTGTGAGAGAAATCTTGCAAGCCGGTTTTTTGTCTTCATGCTCGTTAATCTTCGAGACAAGTAACATGGTGATTGGACGCTACCCGTTCAAAAGGCTATGAACCGTCGAATTCGGAAAACCGTACCTGCAGACGGTTATGCCGGAGAATGCCGCGCCTTAACTTCCGTTCAAAGCGTTGATGCAACGGTTCTGATGCAATGGCGACGCGCAGAGTAAGCGACGAATACTCGCTTGACATTTTCGATTGCGAACTTTGAATGTTCTCCCGAGCGTTTATTTTGCATATTCATCTCTTTGTATTGGAAAACCACCTGCCCCTGGAGAGAGGTTGTCGCTATTCTCTAGCGGCAAACGATCGCTAGCTCTTCATCATTGGGTCACGTCCTGCGGTTGCGGCTAAGCAAGGCTCGCACGGATCCCCCCCGAAAACTCCACTGCTACAAGCACAGTAAGGCTGTAATGATCGAACAACCAGCGATTGAAGCGGGTCTCCGAGAAACAGGAAAAGCAATCGACATGACGGTGCCGATTACGTCCGGGTTGGATTCGTCGATTGATGGTTCTACTTGGACTGGTGAACTCGGGAAGGTACGGTGGGATTACACGGTATTTTTTGTCACACTTCACGCACTTGCGTTGTTGGCAATTTTCCCATGGTTTTTCTCTTGGAGTGGGGTTGTTGCTTTGTTGGTCGGCACGGTGGTGTTCGGACAATTGGCGATACCGATCGGATATCATCGCTTGCTTTCACACCGTAGTTTTCGCACTCCGAAATGGTTTGAGCGTCTGCTCGTTACTCTTGCGATGTGTACCGCGCAGGAAACGCCTGCTCACTGGGTTGCGTGGCATCGCATGCACCATAGTCATTCAGATCGACATGACGATCCGCATTCGCCGAGGCGAGGATTCTTTTGGTCGCATGTCAATTGGTTAGTTCATGAGAGTCGATCGCGGCTGGCAACGTTTTCGATGTATGAGAAGTATTCGCGCGACATTCTTGCCGATCCGTACTACCGCTGGATAGAACGACTTCCCAGTCCGGCAGGCGTCTTTTTTCTTGCTCACGCCGTCTTGTACGCTTTGGTTTCAACCGCGATTTGTATGTTCATCTATGGCAACACGGCGGAAGCATATCAATTGTCGGCAAGTCTATTCTTGTGGGGTGTCGTGCTGAGGACCGTTTGGGTGTGGCACATCACATGGTCGGTCAACTCGATTACTCATTTGTTCGGTTATCGAAACCATGAGACTTCCGATGATAGTCGCAACAACTGGTTTGTGACTTTATTGACCGCAGGAGAAGGTTGGCACAATAATCACCACGCGGATCCGGCAAGCGCATCGGTTCAGCATCGGTGGTGGGAGATTGACATCAATTACTACGTAATATGTCTTTTCGGAAAACTGGGTCTGGCCACTCATATCATTCGCCCGCGAGAGAAACGACAGGCTGTTTAGACTTTCGATACGGACTGCGGGCGTTGTTTGAGGAAAGCCTTAAGCGGCGGCTCGGACTTCGGGCATCTGCTGCTCGAAGTCATCGCCAACGGAATCGAAGTCCTGCGTTGGTTGTGTCGCAGTGACGATCCCCTCACTCTTACTTTCGACGTGGCCATTGTAAGATGCTTCGAAAGGGTCATGCATAGTTTCCAGAGCGTGCAGTGAGGCCTCGATTCTCTGGCGATAGGTTTCCAACCTTTCGCCATCGATCGGATGGATCGGCTCGGCGAAATATCCATCGATCACTGTAAACGGCAAAGGGATTTGCATCCGGTCCCAAGCCCGCGACAGAGTTATCTTCCTCCGGGATACCGCGACGAGGTTCAAGACGGGAGCGCCGGTTTGCTGGCTGAGTGAGGCAATTCCTTTGTGAACTTTACCTCGGGGGCCTCGTGGACCGTCTACTGCGATCGCTGCAGGTTTTCCTCGCTGAACATGCTCAGTCAAAGTATGAATCGCTTCACGGCCACCGCGTTCTTTAAGATGTGACCGCTTCGAGCCTCGCACCGGTATACAGCCTGAAGCAAGCAGCAATGGGACGATCAATTCGCCATCTTTGCTTCGAGAGACCATAGCTCCGGTCCCTTTTTCACTGCCGAGAATCAACCCCAGTTGATGAGCATGCAAGAACGAAAACAGATAGCCTCGCCCATTCTTTCGAAAGGTTTCGCGTGGATCGTCGTGATATCGAATTTTCACCGTGAATCGAAGGCAAGAGACTGCCATTGCGATCAGGATAGATGCGACGCGAATCAGCACTTGAGACCTCGACGTGCGGTCGTGATGAATAGGAACAGTGCTTGGTTCATACGCAAAACGCCTGCCAAGGTAAAGATCGTCTTTCATCTCTTTTACGACCTGGGCGACAATGCACGTTCGGTCAGATCAGAGTTCCTGGAGTTGTCCGACAGATCGCGGCTTCAAGCGGGGGCAGGACGCCCGAAGAAATAGCCTTGAACCAGATCAAAGTTCAGTTCCCGACAGGTCGCTGCTTCGGCTTGCGTTTCGACACCCTCGGCAAGAGCCTTGATATTGAGGTCTTGCACCATTTTTACTAGCGTCCGAAGCATTTGAAGACGATGCACGTCGGCGGAATCGATTCCGCGGATCAAGCCAATATCGAACTTAACATAGTCTGGGCGAGCTTCAACGATCTCCGCAAGTCGAGCTTGCCCGCTACCGAAGTCGTCGTAAGCGAGCTGCATGTCGATCTCGCAAAGTTCCGCTCGCAATCGCTGCATCGACGACGGGTCGGTGATTGCTGCTTCATGGATTTCTAGGACGATCGGGATACTACCGGCCATGTGCCGAAGTTTGATCAAGGAGTCAATCAGGCCATCGCCGGCCATCTCTTTTGGGTGTGTATTCACAAAGAGCATGGGCCGGTCGGGAAGTTCGCGGCCGATTCGTACACCTTCCCAACGCAGAAGTTCGCTCAGCTCGACTTCAAGATTCAATTGCTCGGCAGCTTGGAACATAGCTCCAACCGACTCAAGGCCAAAAACACGGCCGCGCCCTAACACTTCGAAGCCGAACATTTTCCCATGAGACATCGTGACAATCGGTTGAAAATGGGGAACCACCAGTCGTTGGCTCATCAATCGATCGAACTGGACCAATGCCAATGCTTGGTCACAAACATTCTCCTGGTAGGTTCCAGAGTTGAATGACGTGGGCGATTGTCGTCGGATTCGAAAGGGTGCCTCGGCGAAGTGGATAAGGTCTTCTTCACCAATCTGTATCGGTTCGGAGATGCGTTGCCCGTTGACGTAAGTCCCGTTGGTGCTCTCCAGATCTCTCACGAAGAGGTGACCGTCCTCTACCCATAAAGACGCATGGCTTCCGCTGACCGTGCGGAAGTTGATCTTCATCGAAATTCCAGCGCGTCGCCCGACCAAAAAGGGGGTTTGGTCGATCGGCGTGTGTTGAACCGTTTCGCCACTTGCCGTCGGCCCACTAAGGAACCAAACGTCATTTCGGACGCCGACATTTCGAGGGCTCGAGGTGCTGACTGCTAGATTCATAACGCTACCGAACATCGGTGACGGCAAAAACAATGGAGAGATCGAATCCGACAAGCTTAGGTCGTGAATTTGAACATGGAAGAAAAACGAGGTGGACTTTCTGTTTCCGCACTAACGCATCGGGAATGATTCATCATCTACCTATTGAGCTGGAACAGGTGTCCGGCAAGATTCTCAGCATCAAGACTCGTGGCATGATTTTGCAAGCTATGGTTCCCCGGCGGATTAAGAACCTATCCGAAAACCGGAGGAAACCGCAGCTAAGGATCGAGCGGGAAATAAGTGTCCGGTACCATTTGCCAGGAACTGGCCCTTCGGGTGCTTCGCACAAATGGTACCGGACACTTATTTCCTGCTCATTGCTAACGCCATGCGGCTAACGGTTTTCGGATAGGTTCTAAGCAATGCCCTTACGTCCCGTTAGAATCGTTACCTTTCGTATCGCTCCTACAAACCGACCAGTTAATTGCGATGAGTGCCTTCACAACCGATACACATACGATCGACGCAGGTGTGTTTGGTGGGTTATTGTCGAATGACGACTACTGGCCAACACAGCCGCGTGATGTTGCAGAAACCGGATTGTCGGACGTATTCATCGAGTCCCTTCTGGTGAAGTTAACGTTGGTTTCAGGGACGATTAGCGGTCGAGCTCTCAGCGAAAAATCAGGCCTTCCGTATCGAGTTATCGAGCCAATTCTCGATGCATTGCGTGTTCGGAAATTGGTCACTCACGTGCGTCCTGCGGCCTTCAACGACTACTACTATTCGTTGACCGAGGCTGGGATGCGCCGAGGCCACGAATGTATGAAGCAGTGTCAATACGTTGGACCGGCTCCAGTTCCATTGGCTGATTATGTACTGAGCGTCGAGGCACAAGCCGCGGGCCTCGACCCGATTGATCGCGAAACCCTCCGCGAAGCAATGTCGAAGATATCTTATCAAGATGAGCTGCTGGACCAAATCGGCCCTGCGATGAATAGCAATTCAGGAATGTTCCTGTTTGGGCCACCTGGGAATGGAAAGACAACGATTGCTAAAACGCTGACAAGCTGCTTGGGTCAAGAAATCTGGATACCTCATGCGATCTACGAAGATGGCAATCTGATCAAACTTCACGATGACGCATATCACTTGCTTGCACCCATTCCGGAATCTGACGGTAACATCATCAAGGTCCAAGAATGGGATAGGCGTTGGCAGCGAATTCAACGACCGACAGTGATCGTTGGCGGTGAATTGATAATGGAAAATCTTGAAGTTCGCCACGACCCAAGATCCAACGTTTGCGAAGCACCGCTTCAAATGAAGAGTAACTGTGGGTGCCTATTAATCGATGACTTCGGACGCCAGCGAATCGCCCCAGAAGAGCTGTTGAACCGCTGGATCATTCCTCTTGAAAATCGAATCGATTATTTGACGCTTCCGACGGGCAAGAAGATTCAGATCCCGTTCGAACAGTTGATCCTGTTTTCAACCAACCTGAATCCAGACGATCTGGTCGATGAGGCCTTCTTGCGACGGGTCCCTTACAAAATTTTTGTTGAAGATCCCGACCCCGATGAATTTCGAAAGCTGATGAAGTCGGTTTCGGTGCAACTTGGATTCGCTTTTGTGCCCGAGGCAGCTGAGCACCTACTGGCATACTATCAGCGGACGGGAAGAAAACTACGTCGATGCCATCCTCGGGACTTACTGTCCCAGGTGAAAAATTATTGCGCTTATAGAAAGATCGAACCCGTCTTGCGTCCAGAATTTCTCGACCATGCCTGCCGAAGCTACTTCTCAAAGATTTAGTCCGGCCCCTTTGAAAACCAGCCTAGATGAGAGTCGGAATCAACTAAAGATATTTGGCGATGAATCCAATTTCAGCGGAAGCAAAAACCCAGCCGAGTAACACAACGATTTGCCGTGGCTACGAACCTATCGTTGGCTACAAGCTTGAAAAGTTAATTGGTCGGGGTGGTTTTGGCGAAGTATGGCTAAGTGAAGCGCCCGGAGGGCTTCATAAAGCCGTAAAGTTCGTTTTTGGTGCGACTGATGAACAGCGGGCCGTGAGGGAGCTGCGTTCACTCGAACGAATCAAAGGGGTTCATCACCCTTTCCTGCTGACACTTGAACGATTCGGTGTCGTTGATGATCGACTGGTAATCGTGACCGAGTTAGCCGACGGATCATTGGAGGATATCTACAATCGCCATCTTGAGCGTGGTTCTTGCGGAATTCCGCGAGCGGCGTTGTTGTCTTACCTGCATGATGCCGCCGACGCGCTCGACTATCTGCACACCAAGTATCAGTTACAGCACCTTGACGTTAAGCCTGGCAATCTGTTGCTGGTTGGCGGCCACGTAAAGGTTGGCGACTTTGGACTTTTGAAAGACTTGCGAGAAGCTGAATGTTCGATGATAGGAGGATTGACGCCTGTCTACGCTCCACCAGAGTTGTTTGATGGACGACCAAGTCTTCATAGCGATCAGTATAGCCTTGCAGTAATGTATCAAGAGCTGTTGACGGGGACGCGTCCGTTCGGTGGTAGAACCATAGCGCAGTTGGCGACGCAGCATGTCCATAGTGCGCCGAATCTTAATCCATTGCCTGCGACCGATCGACCCATTTTGGCAAGAGCCTTGGAGAAAGACCCGTCCAGGCGATTCGGCAGTTGTTGCGAGTTCATTGATGCATTGAGAGCGACCGGCAACCGTGCGACTCATGGAGCGGTGAGTTCCAACCCAGCGGTTAACACGGAACCGCTGACGGGCGTACTACCCAATGGTTTCGCGGTACATTTGCCAGCGGTTGAAGACCTTCCTCAACTGAACCTTGCGAAACCGCGTGGCGGCGTTCGAATCACAAGTCACGCGCTGGTGATTGCCATCGGTGGCACAGGCGCTCTGGTCCTTCATCATTTGCGCGATCGAGTCGCCAGCCACCGAGGCGCGTGTCCATTAGACCTTCATTCAGTCTTGATTGATACTGATCCATCGACGATCCAGGCTGCTCGCTTAGCCGAAGTTTCGGATCGAGTTCCTGTCTGCCATTCCATCCACACCCCTCTCAAAAGCCCACAGGAGTATCGGAGCTATAAGGGTTCCAAGTACAAGAGCATAAGTCGTCGGTGGCTTTACAACGTTCCAAGAAGTTTCTCGACAGAACGGATGCGCCCCTTGGGGCGATTGGCTTTAGTCGATCATGGTGACGCGGTGATGAGCCAGTTGCGGGAATCGATCCGGCATCTTTCAGTTGTTGCAGGCAACGCGACCCCAGACGTTTATGTTGTTGGTTCGATGGACGGTGGTACGGCAAGCGGCATGATATTGGATGTCATTCACTTGGTTAGACACATTTTAGATGAGTTTGAGATGGCACAGGTTCCTCTCATGCCAATCATGTTAACCGGGCCGCTACATCGCGATAACCAACGGGCACTGGCCAGTGCCGATGCGGCCGCATTGATGACGGAGATGGGATATTACCTGAATCCCGGCAACGGATATCCTGGCGATGCCGCAGCAGACTGGCCGTCTGTTCCTTCTGCACGCACACCACTGGTGGACGCGTATTTGATTGCCTCTGGTGAACCCAATAAGACGATCTCGGATCCGATTGAAACTGCGTTTGAATACATTTGGATTAACAGCTCGCCCGCAAACGAGTTTCTTGCGGCGGCGCGCAAAGATGCTGGCGACGACGCGGTCGTTGCAGATAAGAATTCATCAAAGCTTCGATCGATTGGGATTGTTCGACTGCGAACACCAAAGTTGTTAGAAGAAAATCTTCTTGCTCCGTCGATCGTTCGCCAGTTACTTTTTAAGTGGCTAGGTGACCCTGTGGAAGCAAGAGAGTTAGCACCGGATCTATCGGTGAAGATGACAAAACGCTGTGGACTTTCTATCGATATCATCACAAAGCATTGCTGTGGAAAGTGGGCACTGGATCGACAGGCACGCGTTGAACAATTGCGACAAAGCACGGATTCCTTGTCTTTGGAAACTCGCAATAGCTCAGACCAGATACAGGTAGCATTGAAAGCACTTGCCCAGCAAACTCTCGGCGATTCCGGCGAAGAGTTGCTCTCCAATAGCTTTGCGACTCTAAAGCGAGACTTGTCAGTACGCTTATCCGATACGCGGTGCGACCTAGCTCTTGCCATCGAGTTGCTGAATCGTCTGACGACCGCAATGAAGCAGGAGGCTGCTAATGCTCGATCTGGGCGGATCGAACACGTCTCATTTATCGATTCTTCGGGATGTGATTCCTCTTCTATTGCCGCAATGGCGGAGCTTTGGTTGGCAAAAGTTATCTGCTGCAACATTGCTGATTTTTATGATCGCGCCGCAGTGCTTCTTTCATCGTTGTCAGATTCTATTTGTGATCGTGCGGCCGTGCTCGCTCGATGTGTGCATTTGATTTCGGAGCGGCTTGACGGAAATGATGAAGAGGTCTGGCGGTACGTGGATGAGGGGATTCGAAGTCAAGTCGGATCCGTTCTGGGAACGCTGCGCAACAAGGTTTCTCCATCCGTCGTCGGTATTCATTCAATGGTTCAAGATGCGGAGCACGTGTCAAGCGAAGTGCTTTTACAATCACTCCTAGATCATTCTCTGCCAATGATCAGTGCGGCAATGTCTTGGATCGTTGGTCAGGGCAGTCAAGAACAATCCAATGAGCGACGTTGGGATGATCCCGCAATCATCGCAGAGGCGATTCGATCGGTTCGCCCCGCAATGCTGGCTTGCGGTGGATGCCAGCGTTTGCTGCTGATCGTTGGTAGTGAACCGGAACGAATCGGCTTGGAACCAAAGATACGAGAAATTCACAACGGTCCGTTGACAACAACGGTAGTCCCTGGGGCCGCTGCGATGCTCGTTTGCGAAGCCCAGCAGATTCGTCTTAGTGATGTGCAGGCTCGGATGGTTGCAATCGCCGGCAGTAGCGAAGAGATAATGGCACGTTTGGCTTCGAGAAACGATATCGATTGGAATTCACGCACTTCCCCGAACAGCTAGGCTCTGTTTGAAAAGGGGTCTGACCCTCTCCGGTGAAGGCAAAAACATGGGCGAAACGACTCACCCTCCAAAGGGTCAGACCCCTTTTCAAACAGAGCCTAATCTCGTGTGCGCTGATCCACTCGATGCAATCGGAATGTCGTGAA
>Ga0105046_10014107_pt1 | contig 12338 bp, 11 predicted proteins | sample MAT03_FD_78385 | JGI IMG/M metagenome (GOLD analysis project Ga0105046, IMG submission 78385) | Freshwater microbial communities from Lake Fryxell liftoff mats and glacier meltwater in Antarctica - MAT-03 (megahit assembly) | ecosystem: Environmental > Aquatic > Freshwater > Ice > Liftoff...
GTCAAAGTTCGCGAAAACGAGCCGTTTGAGTTTGCCCTGCGCCGCTTCAAGCGCACCTGCGAAAAGGCCGGTGTACTGGCCGAAACCCGCAAGCGCGAGTTCTACGAAAAGCCGACCCAGGAGCGCAAGCGCAAGGCCGCCGCCGCGGTAAAGCGCCAGCTGCGCCGCAGCTCACGCGACGTCACCAAGCGCCAGCGCCTGTACTGAGCGCGGTACGCAGATCTCTCCGCGAGCGCCCGCACATCAAACGTGCGGAGTTCCCAAGGAAGGCACTCCAGAAGCCGGCACGCGCGAGCGTAGCCGGCTTTTTGTGTTTTTACCGACGGGAATGGGGAATAGGGAATCGCAAAAGCGACACCCCACTACGGACCCGACCCGCACACTAGTATGTGCCGATTCCCGATTCCCGATTCCCCATTCCCCACTCCCCAATCCCCAATCCCCACTCCCCAATCCCCAATCCCCAATCCCCAATCCCCAATCCCCAATCCCCAATCCCCAATCCCGACCCCCCCAATGACCCTAAAACAGCAGCTAGTCGATGACATGAAGGCCGCCATGAAAGCCGGCGACAAGCAGACCCTGGGCGTGGTGCGCCTGATCAACGCCGCCATCAAGCAGCGTGAAGTGGACGAGCGCATTGAGCTGGACGACCCGGCCGTCATCGCCGCGATGGAAAAAATGGTCAAGCAGCGCAAGGACTCGGTCAGCCAGTTCGAAGCCGCCGGGCGCGAAGACCTGGCCGCGATCGAGCGCGCCGAGATCGTGGTCATCGAAAAGTACCTGCCGACCAAGCTGGGCGAAGCCGAGATCCAGGCCGCCATCGACGAAGCCATTGCCAGCCTGACCCATGAGAGCGCGGGCGCCATCGGCCCGGCCGACATGGGCAAGCTGATGGGCGTGTTGAAGCCAAAACTGGCCGGAAAGGCCGACATGGGCCTGGTATCGGCGCTGGTGAAGAAGAAGTTCGCGGGCTGATTGCTTTGCCGTCCTTCTCCCTGTGGGAGAAGGTGCCCGCAGGGCGGATGAGAGCGTGCACCGGCCGGATTCCAGACATTCTGGATGGCGAGTGGGTTTCATTCCCTCATCCGGCGCGGTGCGCCACCTTCTCAGCCGTGCACACCCGTCGGGCACCGGTGGTAGAAGGGAATCCAAAACTGAGTCGGAGCCTGCTTTGATCGATAGGAATGCACCAGATTCGAAGATTGTCCTGCGTCCTGCGTCTTCCGACGACGTGCCGCACATCCTCGCCTTCATCCGCGAACTCGCCGAATACGAAAAGCTCGCGCACGAGGCCGTGGCCGATGAAGCCATGCTGGCAGCGGAGCTGTTCGGCGAAAACCCCGCGGCCGAGGTGGTGATCGCCGAAGTGGATGGACAGCCCGCCGGCTTCGCCCTGTTCTTCCACAACTTCTCCACCTTCCTGGGCCAGCGTGGGCTGTACCTGGAAGACCTGTTCGTACGCCCCGCATTCCGCGGGCTGGGCCTCGGCCGCCGACTGATGATCCATCTGGCCCAGCTGGCGGTTGCGCGCAACTGCGGGCGATTCGAATGGTCCGTGCTGGACTGGAATGCCCCGGCCATCGCGTTCTACCGCGAACTGGGCGCGGTGCCGCTGGACGAGTGGACCGTGCAGCGCCTGAGCGGTGCGGCATTGGCAGGGCTGGCCAACGGGCGCGACGCGTGAGCGGGCAAGCGGACTGCGGGGCGCTACACTGCAGACCGAATTCGGACCGAATGAAGGTGACTGTATGGGCGACGCGATCATCAGCCTGAGCGACTTCAAGGCCGACGCCAGCCAGTGGCTGAAGCAGCTTCAGGAACAGACCGATACGGTGGTGCTGACCCAGAACGGCCGCGCCAGTGCAGTCGTGCAAAGCTTCGAAAGTTTCCAGCGCATGCAGCAGAGCCTGGCCATGCTGAAACTGCTGGCCCAGGGCGAAGCCGACGTGCAGGCCGGGCAGCTGAGCGATCAGGACGCCGTCTTCGACAGCGTGCAGCGCCGGCTTGAAGCGCCGAATGGCTGAGTGGCAGGTCGCCTGGACGACGACGGCGGTTTCCGATCTGGGCGACATCGTCGAGCACATCGCCCAGGACGACCCAACCGCCGCGCTCGCCGCGCTGAAGCGGCTGCGCGTGCGGGCTGCCGCACTGCGCACTCCTCCCCAGCGCGGTCCTGTCGTGCCGGAACTGCGCGAGGCGGGCGCATTTCACTATAACGAACTGCAGGAAAATCCATGGCGCATTCTTTATCGTATCGACGGACGCAGGGTGCTGGTGCTCGCCGTCCTGGATAGTTGCCGCGACCTGCAAACCCTTCTTTTGGAACGTTTGATCCGCCGCTGACCGATGGCCCGCATCCCCGACGCCTTTATTGATGACCTGCTCGCCCGGACCGATATCGTCGAGGTGATTGGCACGCGCGTGCCGCTGAAGCGCCAGGGCAAGGAATACTCGGCGCGCTGTCCCTTCCACGACGAGCGCTCGCCGTCGTTCACCGTTTCGCAGACCAAGCAGTTCTACCACTGCTTCGGCTGCGGCGCGCACGGCACCGCCATCTCGTTCCTGATGAACTATGACCGCCTGGAGTTCCTGGATGCGGTGGACGAGCTGGCCAAGCGCGCCGGCATGGAAGTGCCCAAGGATGCGCAGAAGCGCGACGAGAACGATGACAGCCGTGACATGTACGCGGCGCTGGATGCGGCGGCCAAATTCTTCCAGCGCCAGCTCGAAGGCAGCGACAAGGCCAGGGCCTACCTGGACGGGCGCGGCGTGGACGCGGCGATCCGCACGCAGTTCAGCATCGGCTTTGCGCCGGATGGGTTCTCTGCGCTCAAGGATGCACTGGGCACCGACGAGCGCCGGATCAAATTGCTGGACAAGACCGGCATGCTGTCGAAAAGCGACAACGGCCGCGTCTACGACAAGTTTCGCGACCGGGTGATGTTCCCCATCCACGACCGTCGTGGCCGCGTGATCGCCTTCGGCGGGCGCGTGCTGCAGAAGGACGATGGCCCCAAGTATCTGAACTCCCCGGAGACGCCGCTGTTCCACAAGGGCCGTGAACTGTACGGCCTGTGGCAGGTGCGCCAGGCCAACCAGAAGATCGAACGCCTGGTGGTGGTGGAGGGTTACATGGACGTGGTGTCGCTGTTCCAGTACGGCGTGACCCAGGCGGTCGCCACGCTGGGCACGGCGACCACGCCGGATCATGCGGAGCTGCTGTTCCGCAATTCACCGGACGTGTATTTCTGTTTCGACGGCGACGCCGCCGGCCAGCGCGCCGCCTGGAGGGCGCTGGAGTCTGTGCTGCCGCGGATGAAGGACGGACGCCAGGCGTTTTTCCTGTTCCTGCCGGACGGCGAAGACCCGGACAGCATCGTGCGCAGCGAGGGACTGGCGGGCTTCAACGCGCGCCTGCAGCAGGCCACGCCGCTATCGCAGTTCTTCTTCGACGAGCTGGGCAAGGACGTGAACCTGTCCACCCTGGACGGCAAGGCGCGGCTGGCCGAACGCGCCAAGCCGCTGCTGGCGCAGATTCCGGAGGGCGCCTTTGGCGACCTGATGCGCCAGCGCCTCGGCGAAATCACCGGCATGGCCAGGCAGCAGGCCGCGCGTCCTGAAAAATCCAGGCCGGTGTCCCGCGTCCCGGCCAGCACCCAGAAGCGCAGCCTGGTGCGCGCCGCAATCTCGATATTGCTGCAGCAGCCCGCGCTCGGCCTGGCGCTGGCCCCGCCCTATGCCTTCCGCGAGTTGGAGCAACCGGGCGTTGATCTGCTGCTGGAGCTGCTGTCGCTGGTCCACGCACGCCCGGAAATCACCACCGGTGCACTGCTGCAGCATTTCTCCGAGCGCGAGGAGCTGGCTGCGCTGCAGAAGCTGGCTTCCCACGCGATCCCGGGCAACGAGACCATCTGGCGCATGGAGCTGCTGGACGCTGCGACCCAGCTCGAGAAGCAGACCGTGGAGCAGCGCATCGAGGAACTGCAGGCCAAGAACCGCGACGGCAGCCTGGACGAGGCCGACAAGTATGAACTGCGCGCCCTGCTGCAGGCCCGCGTAGGCCGCAGCTGAGCACACCCCGCTGATGTAGGAGCTGCGCAAGCTGCGACCGCACCCCACCAATACGCACGACACCAGCAACGATCCATCCCCCAACCAGGGTTCCTGAGGTTGCCCGTATCGGGATTTTTTGCAGCCTGCCTTCGCGCTAGACTCCACCCCACTAGACACGGGATTGACACGATGCGCCGACATAGCCTTTTCCTTTGCCTGACCCTTGCGTTCTCGCCAGCGCTGCCTGCAGCCGCGCAAGCCGCGGACGCCGCGCGCACCGAGGTCACCCGCCTGGAGCAAGGCAACCGCATCAGCGAAAACCTGCCACAGGTGCCGGCGGAGCTGATCGAACAACTCAGTCGCTATCAGAACACCCGCGGTGCCTCACTTGCCGGCTGGACCCGCGAAGGCTGCCTGCTGGTCAGTACCCGCTTTGCCGAGACGGCCCAGGCGCACCGCGTGTGCTCGCCTCTGGGGATGCGTGAACAGCTGACCTTTTATCCCGAGCCAGTGAGCGGGCTCACGCCTGCGCCCGCCAGCGCATGGCGCGATGGCTTCGTGTTCGCCAAGGACACGGGCGGTGATGAGTTCTCGCAGCTGTACTGGTTCGACGCCGACACCCGCGCCAGCACCCTGCTCACCGACGGCAAGCGCACCCAGAACGCGGGTGCCGTGCTCAGCCGCGACGGCGGCCTGATGGCGTACACCAGCACCGCACGCAATGGCACCGACCGCGACGTGTGGGTGCGCGATACGCGCGCCGGAACCGCCCGTGCCCTGGTCACGGCCGGCGGCAGCTGGAGTGCGATGGACTTCTCGCCCGACCGCAAGCGCCTGCTGGTAATGCAGACCGTGTCCATCAACGAGTCCTACCCGGGTGAAGTCGACGTCGCCAGCGGCCAGCTGACCCGGTTTCCGATTGAAGGCGGCAAGGCCGCTTTCGGCGGATTCCGCTACGCGCCGGATGGTCAAGCGGTCTACTTTGTCTCCGATGAGCCCTTCAACGGCAAGCCCAGTGAGTTCCGGACCCTGCGTTACCATGCGCCGGCCAGCAATACGCTGCGGCAGTTGAGCGGTGACATTCCCTGGGATGTGTCCGGCTTCACCCTTGCGGACGACGGCAAGCACCTGGCGTTTGTCAGCAACGAAGATGGCATCGACCAACTGCACGTGCTGACCGTGCCCGGGCATCGCCCGGTAGCCCTGCCCGAGCTGCCGCTGGGGGTGATTGGTGGCCTCAGCTTCTCGCAGGACGGCAAGCGCCTGGCGCTGACCTTGAACAGCGCCACCTCGCCCAGCGACGTCCACGTCATTGACCTTCCCGGCAAGCAGTTGACCCGGTGGACGCGCAGCGAAGTCGGCGGGCTGGATGCCTCGCGATTCGTGGCGCCGACCCTGATCCGTTTCCCCAGCTTCGATACGGTGGACGGCAAGCCGCGCACCATTCCCGCGTTCCTGTACCTGCCGGTGAAACCCGCCGGCGGTGGCAAGGTGCCGGTGGTCATCAACATCCACGGTGGCCCCGAAAGCCAGGCCGTGCCCGGCTTCAATCCCAACTTCCAGTTCCTGGCCAACGAGCTGGGCGTGGCGGTGCTGGCGCCCAACGTGCGTGGCTCCTCAGGCTACGGCAGGACCTTCCTGACCCTGGACAACGCGGCGCTGCGCGAGGACTCGGTGAAGGATATCGGCGCGCTGCTGGACTGGATCGCGCTGCAGCCCGGGCTGGACGCCAGCCGCGTAGGCGTCAGCGGCGGCAGCTATGGTGGCTACATGGTGCTGGCCTCGATGATGCACTACCCCGAACGCATCCGCGCCGGTATCAACGTGGTGGGCATCTCCCATTTCGGCACCTTCCTGAAGAACACCGAAAGCTACCGTCGCGACCTGCGCCGCGCCGAGTACGGCGACGAGCGCGACCCGGCCATGCAGGCCGTGTTCGAACGCATCTCGCCGCTCAACCAGGCTCACAAGATCACCGCGCCGCTGTTCGTCGCCCACGGCCGCAACGACCCGCGCGTGCCCTACACCGAGGCCGAGCAGATCGTGAAGGCGGTGCGCGGCAACGGCCAGCCGGTGTGGTTCCTGATGTTCAACGACGAAGGCCACGGCTTCCGCAAGAAGGCCAACAGTGATTTCTTCGGCGCAGCGTCCATGCAGTTCTGGAAGGAGCATTTGCTGGCAGGCGAGAGCAAGTAGTCGCCCCCGGCGGGGGCAGATCAAGGGCGGCAGAGTTACTTGAGCGAATGAAGCCTCGCAGAAACGGCGATACCGTTTTCACAAAGCAGCTCTGACGCCGTTGGTTGTTTCGTTGCAGTGGCCAGGAAGTAGCCCGGGCAAGGCCAAAGGCCGCACCCGGGGATCGTGGATTCTGCGTGCACAGCGCCCCGGGTACGCTTCGCTTATCCAGGCGACGCTGACTGTCCCGCCAGCCCACCTCAGGGCGAGGGTTGAAACGGATATTTACTCTGGCCCCTTTGATTGGAAGGCGTGGCACCACTTCCGGTGGAAGCGGCAGGTGGCCGGCGAAGTGCTGCGCGGTCGGTAGGCGAAGGCGTGAATGCCGAAGCTCCGAGCCGCAGATGTACAGGCGCAGCCCAGAGCAGGCCGAAGATTCGAAGGGCTAGCGCTTGACCAGCCAGCCGTTCGATGCCGCCCGCGCCACCCAGCAGGGTTGGCGTAAGTGAGTCGGTAAAAAAGAGTTACACGGGATCGGAAAAAGCACGGGAGATCGCGCGACCCAACGACCGCGCGGCGGGGGTGGGGCCGCGCTTAGTCCTCCGGCCCGCCCATCCGCCAGCGCGGGAACGGGTCGGGTAGGCTCTGCCAGCCAGCGGGACCCAAGCGCATCTCGCGGTCGCTAAGCAGGCAGCCGTCAAGCTCTTCCCGGACACGCTTTTCATCGAGGCCAATGCCGATGACGGCGAGCTCCTGCCGGCGGTCGCCCCAAGCCGGGTCCCAGAGCTTTCGCATCGCCGCATACTCGTTGGCGTCGTGCACCAGATGCGCCTCAGGCAGCGGCGCGGTAACGCGTTCGCCGGTGCGCAGGCGCTCGCCGATGCGGCTCTGGTCCACGCGGTCGCGTGCCGCGAACCAGAAGCCCGCAGCTTCGTGCTGCGTTGCGCCACCCACCGTCGACAGTTCGCCCACCCAATCCATGCGCGTGGCCAGCCAGAAGAAGCCCTTGCTGCGGATCACGCCGCCGAGCCCCTGCGTGATCAGCCGGAAGAAACGCTGCGGATGGAACGGACGCCGCGCGCGGTAGACGAAGCTGGTGATGCCGTATTCCTCGGTTTCTGGCGTGTGCTCGCCGCGCAGCTCCTTCATCCAGCCCGGCGCCAGCTGCGCTTTCACGAAGTCGAAGCGGCCGGTGCCGAGCACGCGGTCGAGCGGCACGACACTCTGCGTCGTCTCGATGATCTCGGCGTCGCGGTTCAGCGCGCGGATCACCCGCTTCACCTGAAGGGTCAGGTCCGCGCCGGCGCGGTCGGTTTTGTTGACGAGGATGACGTCGGCGAATTCGACCTGTTCGGCGAGCAGGTTGACAAGTCCGCGCTGGTCGTCGGGGCCGGCCACCATGCCGCGATCGGCCAAGCGGTCTGGCGAGCAGAAGTCGCGAGTGAAGGTCTCGGCGTCGACCACGGTCACCATCGTGTCCAGCCTGGCTACGTCGGCGAGCGAGAACCCGTCCTCATCGCGCACGGCGAAGGTTGCGGCCACCGGCATCGGTTCACCAATGCCGGTGGATTCGATGAGCAGGTAGTCGAAGCGGTTCTCGGCGGCGAGCCGCTTCACCTCGTCGCGCAGATCGTCGCGCAATGTGCAGCAGATGCAGCCGTTGCTGAACTCGACCAGTTTTTCCTCCGTGCGCGACAGCTCCGCGCCACCGTCGCGGACCAGCTGCGCGTCGATGTTCACATCGCTCATGTCGTTGACGATCACGGCCACGCGCTGGCCCTCGCGGTTGCGCAGTACGTGGTTCAGCAGGGTGGTCTTGCCGGCCCCAAGGAAGCCGGAGAGCACGGTGACGGGGAGGCGGGTATCCATGGTGGCGGCTCAGAATGTTATAAAGTAACATACTAGCATCGAAGATTGGCCAGCCGCGATGCCCCGAAAAGGGGGTCGACGGTGCCACAACGGAGTGTTCCATGATCCCGAGCACCTATGCCGATTGGCGCCATTGCACCGAGCGAGACTGTGGCATCCCTTTGACCGCGGCCTACATCGCGGCCCGTGCCGCCGACCTGCGCGATCCGGACTCTCATCACACCCAGCAGTTCCTGCGCCTTTACGGGCCTGAGCATCAGGCAAGGGTGCTGGCATGGTTCAGCCAGACCGCGTGACGTGAGCGAGCGCCGATGACTGCAGTGATGCCGGCCTTGGTTCTACGGCAGTCAATCAGCTCCACCGTGCTCGGGCTTGTGGCCGACGGACGTGAGGCTGCCGCGGCGTGGACGCGGCAGCTGCCCGTTGACGTGCTGGCAGAGGCCGCGCGGCTGGCGGCGCGGGGCGCTTTCCGGCATCGGACGTCGGCGGATACTGCATCGCCAGCCGGGGCGATTGACGCGGTTCTCGGGCCATTGGGGGGGGCGGCGTCGTGGCCCGCCCTGGCCCGCGATTTAGGGCAGATGCTCGGGCTGATGGCGCTTTCGGAGCCGTTCAAGGGGTGCAACCTTCGGCTCGAGGTCGTGGACGACGACGGGTGCCGGCTCTTCTACGCTGACCGGGTCAACATCCGCCTGCTTTGCACCTATGTGGGGCCCGGCACCGAGCTTCAATTCGATTCCGCGGTGACCCAAGTGGAGGCAGGCGCGGTGCTGATGATGCGCGGCACGCTTTCGCGGCACGGACCCGGGGTCTTGCACCGCTCGCGGCCAAATCCCGGCCGCGTTCCCCGCCTGCTCGTTGCGGTCGACGCGTGAGCTTGGGGCTGGACGGCGTGGCGTGGTGGACGGCGACCTTGGCCGGATGCGCGCTCATCGCCTCGGTCTCGCTCCTCGGGCTCGCGCTACTCCGGCGTGACGGCGTGCGTCGCTCGCTTTGGATTCCGCGACTGCTGGCTTTTGCCGTTGGCGTTCTCACCGGCGACGCCCTTCTTCACCTACTGCCACATTCCGTGGAGTCGATTGGTTTGGGGCATACGGCCGCTGCGGCCGGCGCCGGTCTCGGCCTATTCGCGGTGGTCGCATACTTTCTGCCAAAGGGCAGGACCCCAGGCGTTGCTGCAATGGCGCCAGTTTCCTTGGGCAGCGATGCCATCCATAACGTAGGCGACGGCGCGTTGATTGCTCTTGCGTTTGCGACATCGCCGCTGCTGGGGGTCGCAACTGTCGTCGCGGTGCTCGCGCATGAGGTACCACAAGAGCTCGGTGATTTCGCCATCCTGATCGACGCTGGCCTGTCGCCTCTGAAGGCGGCAGCGGCAAATCTTGCGAGCGCGCTCACCATTTTCCTCGGCGCCTTTACTGGGCTGTTTCTCGGTTCAGCCGCTGAGGGGTTGTTGCAGGGTCTGGCACCGGTCGCAGCGGGCGGTTTTCTGTACCTCGCGCTGTTTGTGTTGCTGCCTGCGCTGCGCCGCCATTCGCTGCACCAAGGGCAAGCGGTTCGCGAGCGCGTGCTGCCAATGGCACTGGGCGTCGGAATGATGGCGATGCTTGCGTTCGCGGAGGCGCGCCTTGGGCTGGATCACGGTCACGTCCACGGCTTCGAGGCGCCAGAAACGCGCGGTTCCACCGCTTGGCATCCATCGGGCTCGTGAGGCTTCGGGCCTTGGACGACGGGCTAGAGTGTGAGACCAAACCTCCGATGCGGACCCGGCAGGCTCCCTTCGCGGTTTGAGCCGCTGCTGGGTCTGAACGGGCTGCTGCGCGACGAAGGCCCGCGCGGTGAACCGACGCTCGGCCAGATCAACCGCGTGTACGAGGTGCTGAACCGAAAACGTGGTCTCACTCTCGACAGGATCCATAAGTTGCACCGCAACTTGGGTATCCCCGCCGAAAGCCTGACCGGACCCTGAGCAGACGGTGGCATATGGCCACATAAAAAGGGGCAGGTTAATTTCCCCGCAATCTGGGGCATCGGAATCGTGGCACTACGAACGCAAACAAGCCGAGTCGCAGTTATCATGCAATGCCGCACGGAATCCGAACGGTACTGGCTTCTTCCGCCACCAAATACGCGTCAGGCAACCGACGGCTTCGGGTCGAAAGCAGACGCCGATGACCGCTATGGCAGCGGCAGACCCTGGCCCACCCGATTTGGTACCCCCACAGTCAACATTTCTGCGTCAATCAGCAAACTGCTGGCGGAACATTTCACTTCGCAGCGCACCCGATACCAAGTGCAGGTTGATGCGCAGACTCCCGGCCTGATCCAGCGCAAATTGCCGCAGTTTCGCCAATCGCGGCTGGTCGTACCACTGCCCGGCAATCATCAGCCCCTGCACCTGTCGCAGCGCTTGGATATCCACCAGCGGATTGGTTGATAGCAACACCAGGTCGGCATCAAATCCCACGGCAATCTGTCCGCTGTGGCCCGCTGTGCCGCTGTAACGTGCGGCATTCACGGTCGCCGTTTGCAGCGCCTGCAACGGGGTGAGCCCCGCCTGCACATACAGCGCCAGTTCGTCATGCAAACCACTTCCGGTGAACACAAAGGAATCAGGCGCATCGGTTCCGGCAATTATCTTTACGCCTAGTTGGTGCGCTTGCTTGAGCTGTGTCAGCGCCAACGCAAATGCCTGTTGCTGCGGATAACGGCCATCGGCCGTACGGCCGTTTTCTACCGCGCCATCAGCATCGCCCTGCCATAGCTGTCGCAACAGCCAGGGCACCGTGTCAAGCCGCGGATCCCCACGAAACTGTGGCTCCATCGCTTTGGCGCCAAGCTGCAACGTCAATAAGGTCGGGCTCCACCAGCTGTCTGAATCGGCCAGCATCCGCATTTTCTGCTGGCATAAGCCGGCATCCTGCGAGTCGAGCAATTGCTGCCAGACGTCGGCGGTGATCAGACCCTGACGCATCGGCTGCGCCTTGTAAGGCGCAATGGCAGTGGCGCATTCAAACAGAAACACCCGGCCATGCTCCAGGCTGCGCAGGCCCCCATTGATGGCATCTTCCAGCGGCACCAGCCAGGGCTGATGACCGGCCAGCACCATACCGGCAGGCTTTGCTGCTGCGCTCAGCCACTGAAACTGTTGCAGGCTCATCAGTTCATAAACCTTCAACTGATCTACACCAAGCTGTTGGTAGTTCGCCACCAGTGCTTTGGCGTCTGCGGCACTTTGCAGTTTCAGATAAGCGGGCATGCCGTCGGGCACTTCAGACCCGCCATTGAGTGCAAAACTGCTTTGTATCGGATAGCGCGGACTGCTGCGCAGCCCATGTTGCATCTGCTGTTGCCAGGCTTTGCGATCAGCGGCGCAAGCGATGAAGCTGTCGCTGGCCGCAACACAACCGGACATGTCGCGCAGTGACGTAACCCCGGCCGCCAGCCACAGTGGATGGTGGATTTGTGGCGAAAGCTGCATGCTGTGAGTGTGCATATCCTGTAAACCCGGGATCAGGAACCGGTTGTTGCCGTCGATCCGCTGCCATTTGCCAGATGCTGGGTCTGTAAACGTTTCGGCTGCAGCCGAGCTGATCCGCTGAATACGGCCATCCTCAATCCACACAGACTGACCGGTGCGCACTTCACCGGTCAGTACATCGATCAGCTGCACGTTGTGGATCAGAAGCGGCTGATTGCTTATCGTCGGTAACGGCGGTTGCGACAGAGGCCACAACAACAAGAGACCAATCCACACCAGCAGTAATAACGGCGACCAAAGAAGAAAACGGCGAACTACGACAGGAAGTTTCATCAGCTGGCCTCTAACGAAGTGGGTAGTTCCTAGGCTTTCCGACCAGACTTCGGTCGAGTACAGATGGAAGTAGTGGGAAGTCCCCGCTAGGCCCAGAGTTGCAACGGCACCAGTCCCCAAGCCGCAAGCACGATCGCCCATTGCAGGACCGCCAGCATGGCGAGGCCGTCGAGCACGGCCACTGCCCCCGCGGGGCGATGGCGAAAGTGCGAGGCCAGACCCACGAGCATCGCCAGCGGCAACACTGCCGTCACCCCCGCCAGCAGAGCGCTTGCCGGGGTCAGGTCACCAAGTTGCAGGAACGACTGGCCCAGGAAGAACGGCACCGGAAGCACGAGTGCCACCGCCGCCAGGAACGGAACGAAGAGCGGGTCGGAAGCCCTCAACCGTCGGTGCACCGCACCAACCACGCCCGCCGACACGA
>Ga0105046_10014109_pt1 | contig 12338 bp, 11 predicted proteins | sample MAT03_FD_78385 | JGI IMG/M metagenome (GOLD analysis project Ga0105046, IMG submission 78385) | Freshwater microbial communities from Lake Fryxell liftoff mats and glacier meltwater in Antarctica - MAT-03 (megahit assembly) | ecosystem: Environmental > Aquatic > Freshwater > Ice > Liftoff...
ACGCGGCGTGGTTATCAGAGCCCGCCGCTGAACCCTTCCCGGAACGATGGGAACGTGGGAACCCAGCCGGTTGCAACGAGCGCCGCGTTGCTCACCCGTTGATCGTTCCGGCTCCGTTGATCGGCGTTGGAAAAAATGAGCGTCGCTGGATCCTCGCCACGCCTGGCTGCCAACCACCGGGCAACGTCGGCGGCGCGGGTCGGTGAGCCGTCCGAGATGTTGAGCACCGCCGGAGCCTGATCCAGTCCAAGAGTGTGCAACATCGCCGACACGATATCGTCGCGGTGCGCCAGATTCACCCAGTACTCACCACGCTGCGCGAGCGCCGACGCGTGCTGCATCCGTCCGCGCGGATCGCGCTCCGGCCCGTAGATCCCGCTCACGCGAAACACCGTCGCGCCGACATCGCGTGGCCCCATGACGATATCCTCAGCGCGAATGAGGGCCTCGTTGCTCCCCGACACACCGAGCCGGGGGCTCTGCTCGGTGACCCACGTGCCTTCACGGCCGCCGTACACACCAGTGCTGCTCGTATACAGCACACGGTTGGCGTGGTGCGAGACCGCAAGCGACATCGCCGCGCTGGCCGCTGGCGGGTAGGTCTCATCGTACCCGTCGCCTCGCCCCGACGGCGCCACGGTCAGGACGATCGCATCCAGCGTCTCGGGCAGCCCCTCGATCACGCCATGCGCGATGTCACCGCGCAGCCACGTGACACCATCGTTCAGTGGCGCGACTGCCGAGCGGCGCACGGCCCACACGTGATGGCCGTTGCGCACCGCAGCGGATGCGAAAGCGCGGCCGATGTACCCTGCACCGAGTACCGCAAGATTGAGTGGCGGAGTCATCACTGAAGAATAGCGCGCAACGGGACTTGCGTCAGGCTGGCTATCTTCCCTCCAGGATGTCGACCAGCTCTGGCACGCGCCGCACCACCTCGTTCGCACCAACAGACCGCGATGCGGAACGCGCGCGTCAACTGGTGTTCGCGTTCGGCTGGAACGCGATGTCGTACCAGATCGTCAACGACGGGATTTGTCACTGGTTTTCACGCGCTGGCGACGCCGTGGTCGGGTACGCCCGCACACGACGCATCTACGTGGTGGTGGGAGCACCGGTGTGTGCGGAGCATCGCCTGTCAGCCGTCCTCGAGGAGTGGGAGGCGTTTGCGGCGTCGCTCGGCTGTCGCTGCTGTTACTTCGGCGCCGCCGGGCGACTGTTCGATCGGCTCCGCTTGCGCGCGGGGTATTCTACCGCCCTGCTTGGTGCGCAGCCCGTCTGGCATCCTGCGGAGTGGCCGGCTGTCACGGCAGACAATGCATCGCTCCGGAGTCAGATGCATCGCGCACGCAACAAGGGCGTCGTCGTCACCGAGTGGACATCTGATCGTGCTTCAGCCGATCCACGCCTGCACCGCTGTCTGTCGCAGTGGCTGGAGCGTCGTGGCCTTCCAGCGCTGCACTTTCTCATCGAGCCCTTCACGCTTCACGATCTCACCGGACGACGAGTCTTTGTCGCCGAGCGCGGAGACGCAGTGGTCGGTTTCCTGAACGCCTCGCCGATCCCGGCACGCACCGGTTGGCTTGTCGAGCAGTTCATTCGCAGCGCAGATGCACCCAATGGTACCATCGAGATACTCATCGACCGAATGATGTGCGCTGTCGCTGCCGACGGTGCGCAGTACGTCACGCTCGGACTCGTTCCGTTACGGCGCGTGCCGAGTGACGAGACGGTGCAGAACCCGGCGTGGCTGAACATGTTCTTCAGCCTCGCGCGGATGCACGGAAACCGGTTCTACAACTTTCGAGGACTGGAGCGGTTCAAGACGAAGCTCCGGCCACACAATTGGGAGCCGATCTATGCGATCAGCAATGAACCGACGTTCTCCTTCGCGACGCTGTACGCGATCACGACCGCGTTTACTGTCGCGCCGCCACTGATCACACTGGCGCACGGAATTGCTCGCGCTGTGCAAATTGAGGCGCGGCGCATCCGCAACTCACTGCGTCGCGCCATCCGACAGTAGCGCAGAGGTTCGGCGCGTACGTGCCTGTCGTGTACGTCCGATCAGGAGTTCAGTGAGCATGGCATCCATCTCCATCTGCGTCGGGATATGGAATGTTGCCGCAGACGCCTTGGATGCCCCCACCCGAACCCCGAGGCCTTCGGACCCACGCAGACGCTCGAACGCCGATTCATCCGTCAGCTCATCGCCGACAAACAGAGCGCCCGGAAGGTTATGCGCCTTCACCAGCCGGGCCAGCGCATCACCTTTGTTCGGAGCACCTTTCGGAATCAGATTCACCAATCCGATTCCCTGAACCACGGTCACCGCGTGCGGAAAGGTGCGGAGCAGCGCACCGAGGGCGGACAGTGTACGCGAGGGCTCCGGAGCGTCCCAGTAGTGCACCGAGACCGATTGCGCCTTGTTCTCGATCACCACACCAGCCTCTGTCGCCACGAACGACTCCAGCAGCGGCAGCCATGCGGCGACCTCCCGCGCCGCGCGCCGCGCGAACCGCGACGGCTCGGCGCCATGATTGCCCACGGTAGCCAGTACTGAAATCCCCTCCAGTCGCCGTGTCACATCGTGCACCGATCGACCGGTGATGATGGCGACCGGCGCCGCATGCGCCAAACTCCGAAGCAGCTCCACCGACTCCGGCCGCATCCGGGCGCCCTCGACATCAGAACCCGTTGGTGCCAACGTGCCATCGTAGTCGAAGGCGAGCAGAGCGCCGCTGGCCGCCACGGCGCGAAGTCGCTCGATGTGTCGTGCAGCGAGAATGTTTCGGGTCACTCAGGTGCCAATGCTCATCGGGAATTCGGAGAGAGACTGCGCCAGCCGCGCACGCGCAGCTGGGCCGCTGCGTCCTGCCCACATGTACACTTTACGTTCCGCCACAGCCGCAGGCAATCGCAGTGCTCGCTGCGCCGCCGCCCAAGGGAACTCTTATTCACTGCTGATCAGCCGATCGGCCTGCCAACGGCGAAAGTGGACTGTGCGTTACGATTCACCGTCCCCATCACTTTCACGGAATCACGCATGCAACTGCTCGGCATTCATCACCTTACCGCCGTCTCAGCACAGATTCGGGAGAATCATCGCTTCTACACCCAGACGCTCGGCATGCGGCTGGTCAAGCGATCGGTCAATCAGGACGATGTCAGCGCTTACCATCTGTTCTATGCAGATGCTAAGGGCACGCCGGGCAGCGACCTGACGTTCTTCGACTGGAGCGTGCCGCGCGAACGACGGGGGAACCGTTCCATCTCCCGTACCGCGCTCCGCGTGAGTGGCACCGGCACACTCGAGTGGTGGGTCAAACACTTGCGCGACGCGGGCGTGACCGTCGGGAATATCTTGGAGCGCGACGGTCGCCCGATCGTCGACTTCGAAGATCCCGAGGGACAGCGACTCACGTTGATCGACGACGGTGGCAGCGCCGAGGCATTCCCGTGGGAACGAAGCCCCGTCCCCGCTGCGCAACAGATCCGCGGCCTCGGCCCGATCACGATCACCGTGCCGTCACTCGCACCCACCGATACGCTCCTCAGGGGCGCGCTCCTCATGCGACCGGTTCGCGAGTATTCCAACCCAGAGCGACCGCTGCGCACCGTGCACGTGTACGAAATGGGTGCCGGCGGTGCTGCCGCTGAGCTGCACGTCGCCGTGGAGCCCGATCTGCCACCTGCGAGCCCCGGCGCTGGCGGAGTGCACCACGTCGCCTTCCGCGTTGACGATGAGAGCTACGACGCGTGGTCCGAACGACTCAATTCCAGCGGAGTACCCAACAGCGGACAGGTCGATCGATACTGGTTCCGAAGCCTGTACCTGCGCGAACCGAACGGTGTGTTGTTCGAGCTGGCCACGGACGGCCCGGGGTTTGGTGTGGACGAAGATCAAGCGACGATGGGTGAGAAGGTTGTGCTGGCACCCTTTCTCGAACCGCAGCGCGATCAGATCCTTGCGAACCTCAAGCCGATCGACTGATACCGATTGCACCGGCGAACGACTTACCGACGCGGTGCAGCCTGCGCTGAATCGCGTGCCGAGGTCACCCACGCCGTCCACCAGAGGTCGCGCAACATGCCTGCGCCGGCGGCAAGCCGCGACACCGTGAAGGTCTTGTTGGCCTCATCGGTCGTCTCGGCGTTGAACGGCGCCGCCTTGTCGATGGCGTACAAGCGCTCCACTTCGCCGTGCGTTTTCATGAAGTACGCAACGATCGCAGGTCGAAGCGAAGGGAAGGCCTGCGCCTCCGCCGCAACCGATGGCATTACATCGGCCAGCTTGATGCGACTCTGTACGTAGGCGCTTTCAAAGCGGCCGTGGAATCGATTGTCGGTCGCATAGCCGTTCGGGTTAGGGCCCACCCAACCGTTGTAGTGAATGGTGGTATGCGCCGGATTTGACCCGTCGGCGACAAAGTGGCCAAGGATGCCCGCATCATTCAGAATCCGCGCCTCGATCCACTGGCGCTCGCGATCGTTCGTTGCGCTGCGCCACTGCCGGAATGCGACACGCAGCCGCTGCGTTGTCTCCAGGATCGCGAACGGCAGCGCACCGGCCACCGCTGGATCCGCGCCGCGAGCGCGTAACGAATCGAAGAACGCGTATCGATCCTTCGCTGCCAGGGCTCCCGCCCGGTTCGCGGCGGGGATCAATTCGAGATCCAGAAAGTGATCGGGAGCCGTGGCTCCCTCCAACGCCCCGTCGCGCGCGCCTTCGAGACGATTGCGCCACCGATCTGGCTCGGGGTTCAGATACACCAGCTGCGGTGCCGCATCACGGAAGAACTGTGGCATCCCGGCGGGGAGCGTTGCGGCGGCCGCCTGCGCGGTAATGCGATGCCCCGCTTCACCCCAGAACGCGGCCAAGGGCGGAAACACCAACGCAGCAACGGAGCAGACGGCGGTAATGACGACAGCGAACCTTGGAGCGGGCATAAACGCGACGGGGGGGCGGTAGGAGCGGCGAGCGGCGCCTGTGGGCGGCTGCGGCCGCGTTGTAAACCACAAGTTAATCCATCTGCCGAGTACTCTCGCTTGCCGAGTGACTCGCTGCCTGCCGTCAAATCGGAGGTGACCGGCGCCACCGTGTCGTGAGATCAGCCATTGGGCGCGCTCCGCAGGACACAGGCAACTGCCCTCCCCATCGCATAACGGATCGCAATCCGCGAACTTTTGCGTCTCTGCCGCATAGAGATAATGCGCTTAAGCTTCGTGTCCTGGGCGGTTGAACTCACGCCCTCCCCCCGTCGTCACCTCGTTTCGCCCCAATGCCCGTCTCGCCCCAACCGCGCCACGCGTCGCCAAACCTCCCACGATTCCGTCGAATCGTCGGCTGGTGCGTCACGATCACGTGCGCACTTCTGGCGGCGACAGCGAACGGTGGAGCGCAGCAGCGGCCCACGCGTGACCCAAGTCCGCACAGCGATGCCCAGTTGGTCGCGGGCGAGAGCAGCGCGCGCCCCGGCAGCGTCGTGACACTCGCCGTCCGTCTCACGCTCGACGACGGCTGGCACACGTATTGGACGAACCCTGGCGACGCCGGATTGCCGCTGCGCGTGAAGTGGACGAATGCCGATGCGATGAACATCGGTCCGCTGCTCTTCCCTACGCCGCGTCTCGCACCGCAGCCACCGTTGATGAGCTTCGGCTATGAGCGCGAGCTGTTCGTGCTCGCCGAATTGCAGGTGCCGGCGACAGCCACCATCGGTTCAACGATCACCATCTCAGGCACCGCCGAGTGGCTCGCGTGTGCCGAAGTGTGTCTGCCGGCCAAGGGAACGCTCTCCCTGTCGTTGCCAGTGCGCGCGTCCGCCCCTGGGTCAACGGGCTGGCGCGCAGCGATCGCCGCGACTCGCTCGCAGCTCCCGTCAGACGGATCCGCATGGCGCACGCAGGCGTGGGCAACATCCGCCGGTTACATCGTGACCGCGATCGTGCCATCTCCGGTCGCAGCGCAGCTCCGTCAGCCGTACTTCTTCATCGATTCGGCCAACGTCCTCGACTACGCGGCACCGCAGCGCATTGCACGCGCCGGTGACACCCTGGTGCTCTCGCTTCCGCGTGCCGCGCTCGCCACGGACAGCGCAAAGATTCTCGGCGGCATTTTCGGCACCGATGTCGCAGCGATCGCGCCGCAGAGTCATCGGTTCACCGCCACCGTCGGTGCACCTCCAGCGGCAGCAGAGCAAAAGCGCGCCGCGGCGCTCCTCGCCGCTGACAGCGCATGGCAGTCGGGCGGCGTCAGCGCGGTAGCGGCGGCGGTGGCAACCGCGACGACAGTGCCGTCTCCGTCGGCAGACATGAGCGTCTTCGTCGCGATGGTCTTCGCCTTTCTCGGCGGCTTGCTGTTGAATCTCATGCCGTGCGTCTTCCCAGTGCTCTCGATCAAGGTGCTGTCGCTTCTCGATCACGCCGGAGCCGCATCACAAGCGAAGGGGAGAAAGCACGGGCTGGCATTCGGCGTTGGTGTGCTTCTCTCGTTCTGGGTGCTTGCCGGTACGCTGATGGCGCTCCGTGCGGGCGGCGAGAGCCTGGGTTGGGGCTTTCAGCTGCAATCCCCGACGGTTGTGGCGTTGCTCGCATTGCTCATGTTCGCACTCGGCCTCAACCTCAGCGGCGTATTCGAAATCGGCCTGTCTCTTACACGACTGGGTGACGCGGGGAGTGGACGCGGATACGGTGATTCACTGCTGACCGGTGTTCTGGCGGTGTTGGTGGCCGCTCCATGTACGGCGCCGTTCATGGGCGCGGCGCTTGGTTTTGCGCTGGTGCAGCCGCCGATCGTCGGCCTGCTCGTGTTTACCGCGCTCGGTGTCGGACTCGCGCTGCCGTTTGCAGTGCTGGCGTCGGCGCCGCAACTGCTGCGATTTCTCCCGCGACCCGGTCCGTGGCTCGAGACGTTGAAGCAACTGTTCGCCTTCCCGCTCTACGCCACCGTGGTCTGGTTGTTGTGGGTGTTCGGGCAGCAGGCTGGTATCGACGCGCTCGCACTCGTCCTGCTCGCCATGATTGCACTGGCGATGGGTGCGTGGCTGTGGGCGCGTGGTGTGCGCTCGGATCGGTCTCCGACGCGCGCCATTGCTGCCGCTATCGTGCTGAGCGCAGTCGCGTTGACCACATTCGGCGGCGTGCGCGCCGCGCCACCCGCCGTGCGCACGCCGACGCAGGCTGGCTGGGAAGCGTTCTCCGAGAATCGCCTCCGCGAGCTGCGCACCGAGGGTCGGCCGGTCTTCGTCGATTTCACGGCGGCGTGGTGCCTGTCATGTCAGGTGAACGAGCGCGTGGCACTCCGCACCGATGCCGTGCGTCAGGCGTTTGCGCTCGGAAATGTGGCGCTGTTGCGCGCCGACTGGACCTCGCGGGATTCCAGCATCACGAACGTCCTCGCGAGCTTTGGACGCAGCGGCGTGCCGCTGTACGTCCTCTATCCGGCGGGTGGCACACGTGCGGCGGACGTACTCCCCGCCGTACTCACGCCGAACATGATGGTCGACGCCATCCGCAGAGCGGCGCCGAGCACCGCAGCGCTCGATCGTATCCGCTGACGGGGCGTACGAAGCGGAAACTGTCACGTGCAACAGCGAGGAAGACGCGCACCTCTCCTCGGTTGACGTTACCGGTGACGCCAGAGGTAGAGTGTCGATCCATGCAGATCATCCACCGAGACCGTTTCGTCTGGTGCCGCCGCCGAAACCGCAAAGGTGTTGCTGATGAACACCGACCCTGGTCGCATCTCGCGCTGCACCTTCTCCCAGAGCGCCGCCATCGGCACTGGCGACAGATACGCGAACACCACGTCGTACTCGCCGAGATCACAGTTCCAGAGGCTCCCGAATCGCGCCGTACAGTTCGCGTGTCGGCCCACCAGAATGCGCAACCAGCTCACCAGCCACGGGAACGGCGCTGACTCGATACCGATGTATTCGCCATCGCGACGGATCGCCGAGAGATCGGTCAGCACTCCACCCACACCGGAGCCCACATCCATGAATCGGAACGGTCCCGCAGGCAGCAGCGGCACCAGTGCCACGCGCACCTTGCTGCTCGAGAGATAGAGCGGAACCTGCGTTCGAAACGTGCTCCAATAGACAAACAGCAAGACGCCGAAAAGTGTGATCCACACCCAGCGCGGCAGACCCGCAGACGACACCAGCAGCACTGCTGGCGCGAACACCAGTTGGATGGCCATCCACCACGGGTCCAGCTTCGCCACACGACTGAGCAACGCGGCACACACACCCATCACGCCGGCCGCCGCCATCGGCGACAGGACAATCGACGCTGGCGCAAGAAGGTACGCCACACCAACGGTCACCGCAGCCGCCACGAGCTGCAGCGCCAATGCAACCAGAATCGGTGGCCAGCGGCGTTGGCGGGCGACGGCGATGAGTGGCTCGGTCATCGCTCACCAGCGTGAGTCGAAGGTGATGTCAACCGACGAAATGCCGGGTTGCACTCACGTCAGAAACTCATGCAGCAGCGAATGGAAGTGATGAACTCCATTCTCGCGTTTGGCCGAGTAGCGACCCCGATCGTACACACGCGACCGGAGATTGCGCTGCACCGCTTCGACGATCTCGACGTCTTCCGCCTGAATCTCATCGCTGAAGGCCTGAAGCCTGGTGAATTCAGCCATGGTCGTCGCATCCGATGGCGGTGTCGAGGCATACCAGTCGAAGATCACGCGTGTTCTGTCATGCGACAGCGGAATCACCACGTTGGTCTGCATCTGGCCCATGTACACGTTCAACATCACGTTCGGAAAGAGCCACACGTACACCGCTTCGTTCACATCCGTTTTGGAAGGGTCGTACAGCCGCTCCGGGTTGCCGCCGTGCACCGGACGCAATGGTGCGTGCTGAATGCTGAAGTAGCGATGCGGTTCGACGCGATAGGCGTCGTAGTCCAGCTCCTTGTGCAGCCCCGGGTGGACCACCGGCAGGTGATACCCTTCGAGGTAGTTGTCGACGTACACCTTCCAGTTGCACGCAATATCCCAGCTCTTGCTCGTGACGAACTGCATCGTCTCACACTTGAACGGGGCAACGCGCTGAGGAATGTCCTCCAGCATGTCGAGCAGCGGTGGCGCCTTGCCATTCACATTCACGAATACCAGCGGCCCCCACTGCGCCACCTTCACCGGCACCAGCTGCATCTGGTCCGGCGAGAAGTTGCACACGCCCTCCATCTCCGGCGCCTTCAGCAGCGATCCGTCGAGACGGTACGTCCAACCGTGATACTTGCACTGAAGTGTGTTGCGCTTTCCGCACCCATGCGCCACCGGACCGGCGCGATGCAGGCAGACGTTGTGAAACCCACGCAACGCCTCACCATCCCGCAGCACCACGACCGAATCAGCCCCCACCTCGGCGGTGATGAACGCCCCGTGCTCGGCGACCTGATCGGCCCGACCCACCAGTTGCCAGCTGTTCGCGAAGATGCGCTCCCGTTCCAGCTCCAGGTAGACCGGATCGTTGTAAAGCCGTGCCGGGATCGTCGCCGCACGCGTGATATCGGGGTCAAACGGGAAGATCAGCGACATGGCGGGTGGGCACTGAGGAGCGTCGAAGGTGCTCGAACTGCAGCGAGCGCACATCCCAAAGGTACAGCCGACGCTGCATCCTCAACACAACCCCGCCCTCGACTTAGTGAAGCTCCTCGACAACCTCTTCCACCGCCCACTCCGGAAACGGATCCGACAGATCCCTCCACGCCTGCATGCCACCCTGCATTTCCGCTTCCGTGAGCAGGCACGCATCGAGACTTGCCGTCAACGTTTCCTGGTCGAGGTGCTGCCCGATGATGGCCAATTCCTGGCGTCGGTCGCCAACCTCGGGGTGCCAGAGCGCCTCCAGCTCCTCGCGCTGATCGTCATCGAGGTCCCAGTCCGCTTCCTCAATTGCGGCGAACCAGAATCCGGCTGGCTGCACTTCCAGGAGCTGACCCGCCTGCGACCAGCTCGCCATGACCTCCGGTCGCGTGGCGAGCCAGAAAAAGCCTTTTGCACGCAGCACGCCTGGCAATCCCGCTTCAAACTGCGCCCACAATCGTGCCGGGTGAAACGGACGACGCGCGCGGTATACGAAGCTCCCGATGCCGTACTCCTCCGTCTCCGGCACATGGATCCCATTCAGCTCCTTCTGCCAACCCGGTGCGGCTTCAGCCTGCTCGAAGTCGAAGCGATGCGTGCCGAGAATGCGCGCCGGTGCGATCAGACCGCGGCTTGTCACAATCTGCTCCGCATCGGGATTCAGGTGCTTCAGTAACGCCTGCAACTCGCCCATCGCTTCAGCGCTGATTCGATCGGCCTTGTTGATGAGCAACACATTCGCGAACTCCACCTGATCGATCAGCAGATCGGGGATCGTGCGTTCATCCTCATCGCTGAGCGCCAGCTGACGCGCCCTCAGATCATCGAGCGAGCCGAGATCGTTGCGGAAGCGCTCTGCGTCGATCACCGTCACCATCGTATCGAGCCGCGCGACGTGTGACAGTGACACACCTTCCTCAGTCTCGAAGGTGAAGGTCGCGGCGACCGGCAGCGGCTCACCGATCCCCGTCGATTCGATCAGCAGGTAGTCAAAGCGCCCTTCTGCGGCGAGCAGCGCCACCTCTTTCAGCAGGTCGTCACGCAGCGTGCAGCAGATGCACCCATTGGTCATCTCGATCAGCCGCTCCTCGGTGCGTGACAGCGCCGCCTCACCGCCGCGCACGAGCTGGGCATCGATGTTGACCTCACTCATGTCGTTCACGATCACGGCCACGCGCAGGCCGTCCCGGTTGGCGAGGACATGGTTCAGCAGCGTGGTCTTGCCGGCGCCAAGGAAGCCGGACAGCACGGTGACGGGAAGACGGGTGTCTTGCGTGAAGGAGCTGAACATCTGGCACTCGGTGAGGGGCAAAACTCCGCGAAAAGCACTTTCGGAACGCATCGGTCTTGGCAGTAGTGGTAATGGGAATGTATTATCATCGAATGAGCATGCAACCCCACTGGGCCGGACTACGGCGGAATACCATCATCGATCAGCAGCTCTGGTACCTGGGCCGAGACATCGGCGGCCCTTGTGGGAACGCCCTACTCGCCTACGGATTCGAACGGCATCGACCGGCGGGCGGGTTCGGGAGCTCCGCCTATCTGCTGCCGCTGCGAAGCCCGTCGGTGGATGAGCCCAGTGTTCTCATCTGCTGGGGTTTTGGCGCGTACGTCGGTCTACGAAAGGGCTGCACGCCTCTCGATCAGCGGCAGGCAGATGCCGCGCGACAATCACCGGCGCCGTGGTCTGGGGTCTTCTTTCAGCGATTCGGCGCGTCGCCAGGGCTTGTCCGTCACGCCGTTTCGCCCACACTCCACCAGGTCGCGGATCTCCCACTGCGTTGGACTCCACGGAGTGACGCAGATCGCGAGTGCGCGAGTCGTACTCTATCGACCCTCGCTCACACTCTCGCCGAATACGAGCGCTGGGCTATCGACACACTCGGCTCCGCGCACCGCACCACCGCGCTCCGCGCTGCACCACGTCACAAACGACATCGCTTTCTGAATGCGCCGGAACTCTCGGAGGCATGGGAGCGCTGGGCGGAGCTTCGATGCTCCAGCTTCGAGCCTGACGAGGCAGCCCCGTTGAAGCACGCGGCGGCGTGAGCCGCCGTGGACGCCTATCGGTTTATCCACCGCCACTTGATTGCGATCCGATTGAACAGTGCCTGAAGATCGATCAAGAGCGGTTCGCGATCGAGCGGTGCCCATGCAATGCTGTCACGACACAATTCCGGCGTTTTTTGCATCGGCGTCCAGCGCTCGATCATGCGCTCGTCGACATCGACGATCCAGTATTCCGCCACGCCGTTAGCAAGGTAAAAATCACGCTTGACGATGCGGTCTGTGCGCAACGAACTCGGCGACAGAACTTCCACCGCCAGAAGTAGTGAATGAATATCTGACCACGCCGGCGAAGTCTCCCATTCCTCTGACCCGGTTGGTACGACGAACAAGTCAGGCTGTGTGATGGTCCCAGGCTTCAGCTCGAGATCCGCCGGCGACAGCAGCGCAAATCCGATTGCCTCTCGCTCGAGATATGCTGCGAGCGCGAGCGCGAGTTCAAGAGCAGCCGTCTGATGCGGCCCGCGCGGCGCCGGCGTCACGATCAGCTCACCATCGATGAGCTCATACCGCGGCCACGGGCGATCCTCGCGTGTGAGCGCGCGTACATCAGCAGCGGTCCATTGGCGCGAAAGAGGCATGCCCATAGTCTGTCCGGGGAGACGGGGTGGTGGCAAGGGTGGTGGCAAGAGTGCATGCAACACAGTACAACTCCCCGCTCCAC
>Ga0105046_10014112_pt1 | contig 12336 bp, 9 predicted proteins | sample MAT03_FD_78385 | JGI IMG/M metagenome (GOLD analysis project Ga0105046, IMG submission 78385) | Freshwater microbial communities from Lake Fryxell liftoff mats and glacier meltwater in Antarctica - MAT-03 (megahit assembly) | ecosystem: Environmental > Aquatic > Freshwater > Ice > Liftoff...
ACCGAATGCCTCACCGAATGCCTCACCGAATGCCCAACGTCGCTGAGCTGGGCCTGGGAACATCGACGGGAAGATCGCAGGGAACATCACCGAGCGGCGGATGTTCACACCGATGTTCACACCGATGTTCACACCGGTCTGAAGTCCCAGCAGCGCGGTGCCGCTGCTGCTGGTGCGGACGCGTGTGACGCGTCACGACGCAGAGGCCGCTCAGGCAGATCGATCAGCCAGCTCAGCAACGGGCGCCACCGGGGCGATGAGCGAGGCAATCGCGTTGGCGAGGGCTCGGTCGGTCTCGCTGACTCGGCCGCTGTAGTGCTTGGCTGCGACCGCAGGGTTGTGGCCGGCTCGCAGGGCGACCTGGGTGACTGAGAAACCCATCTCCTGGCCGTAGGTCTCCATGAACTTGCGGAGGTCGTGGAAGTCGAGGTGGTCGAGCCCGACCCGAGCGCGCAGCCGTTGGAAGTTCCGCGTGATCAGCGTCGGCTTCCACGGCACCGAGCCATCGGCCGAGTCGGTGAACACGAACGGATCATCGACGAGCTCGACGCCGGCGAACCGTGCCCGCTCCTCCACCGCCTCGATCTGCCGGCGCAGCATGGCCGCCGTGAGCTCGTCGAGCGCGAGCGTGCGGATCCGCCGATTCTTCGTCGGGATCTCCTCGATGTCCCGACCGGCGAGGGCGGCGACCGATCCGGTGACGCGCATCAGGCCGCGCTCCAGGTCGAGGTCGCGCCACCGCCGCAGTCCGCACAGCTCAGCCCGCCTCACGCCGGTCGTCGCCGCCACGAGGATCGCTCGAGCATGCTCGGGGCGCTTCGAGCGCTCGGCCTCGGCGATCAGCGCACGCACGTCCTCGGGTGTCGGCACGACCGGCGTGTTGTCGGGAATCGACGGTGGATCAGCCCACTGCGCCGGGTTGTTCTGCCGCCACCCCCACCGGCACGCCTGCGTGAACATCGACGAGAGGCACGCGTGGATCTGATACACGCTGCGCGGTGCCAGGCCACGATCCTGATGCGCGCCGTAGAGCTGGCTGAGCATCTTCGTCGTCACCTTGGTGACCAACGTGTTGCCGAACGTCGGCTTGATGTTGCGGGCGTACACCTTCTCGTAGCCGTCGATCGTGTTCGGCGAGCGTCCCTTGCGCTTCAGCTCGACGATCCAATCGACGAACAGCTCGTCGACCGTGGCGCGCGTGCCTGAGTGCCTGCCCCTCGACGCTTCCGCCAGCAGCTCGGCACGAGCCTTCTTCGCCTCGCGCAGGTTGCCCTTGAAGGTGCGGCTCACCTGCAGCCGTTTGCCGGTCACCGGGTCGATGCCGTTCTGAACAATGAGCTCCCACACGCCGGGGGCCCGCTCACGCATCCCCGGCGACGAACGCAGTTCCGCCATGGCGAAACCGTAGCGCTCGGGCGAGCACATTCTTGGAAAATTCTTGGATGGACCGATTTCGGAGCTGTCCAGCGAGTGCTGTTCTGTCCGAAACACCTGGTAGATCGTGTGGGGCGGGTGGGTATCGAACCCACGACCCAGGGATTATGAGTCCCCTGCTCTGACCACTGAGCTACCGCCCCCGACGGGTGGCGACCGTACTCGGCTGCCGCCGCCTGCGGCCCACATGAGCCGAAAACGGCGAACGGCCCGCGGAGGCGGGCCGTCCTTCTGGCTCCGGGAGCAGGGCTCGAACCTGCGACACGCGGATTAACAGTCCGCTGCTCTGCCAACTGAGCTACCCCGGAAGGCGACCGACAACCTAGCGTCTGATCGTTGCCCTCGCACAGCTTTCCACTCCACCCATGGTTCCGTGAGCGAAACGCCGCGTGACGCGGCCGTTGGCTCACGGATATCTGGGGTTCGTGAGCGAAACGCCGCGTGACGCGGCCGTTGGCTCACGGATACCTGGGGGCTACTCGGCTTCGAGGAACTCCTTCAGCTTCTGGCTGCGCATCGGGTGGCGGAGCTTGGCCAGGGTCTTCGCCTCGATCTGGCGAATCCGCTCACGGGTCACGCCGAACTCGCGGCCGACGTCTTCCAGCGTCTTGGCCTGACCGTCATCGAGACCGAAGCGCATCCGCACGATCTCCTGCTCGCGCTCGGTGAGCTCGCCGAGGGCTTCCTCGACGGCTTGCACCAGCATCTTCTTCGTCGCCATGTCGGCCGGCGTGTCGGCGCTGAGGTCGGGGATGAAGTCGCCCAGGCTGGAGTCGTCCTCCTCGCCGAGGGGCGAATCGAGCGAGAGCGGATCTTGGCTGATGCGCAGGATCTCACGCACCCGGTCGGGCAGTAGCCCGACCCGGTCGCTCAACTCGTCGAGGGTGGGTTCACGCTCGAGCTCCTGGTGCATCTGTCGCTGCATCCGCAGCACCCGGTTCATGCTCTCGACCATGTGCACCGGGATGCGGATCGTGCGCGCCTGGTCGGCGATCGACCGCGTGATCGCCTGACGGATCCACCATGTGGCGTAGGTGGAGAACTTGAAACCCTTGGTGTAGTCGAACTTGTCGACCGCGCGCATCAGGCCGAGGTTGCCCTCCTGGATGAGGTCGAGGAACTGCATCCCGCGCAGGGTGTAGCGCTTGGCGATGCTGACCACGAGACGCAGGTTGGCCTGGATCAACTCGCTCTTGGCGCGCTGGCCGGCGTTGACGGCCCGGATCAGCTTGCGGCGCTCCTCGGACGTGAGCTCGGGCTTGTCGAGCTCGAGCGCCGCCCGATTGCCGTCGTCGATCGCCTGAGCGAGCCGTCGCTCTTCCTCACCGCTGAGTAGCTCGACCCGACCGATCTCCTTGAGGTACATCCGCACTGGATCGGAACTGCTGCCCCCGTCACCGGATGCCGACGCAGCACGGGCGGCACGACGGCGACGACGGCGGGCCAGCAGGCCCTCGGCGTCTTCCGAAGCGGCCTCGTCGCCGGGTGCCGTGAGCACATGCACCGGCGCGACCACCGGGATGCCGTCGTGAGGCGTGTCGTCGGCCAGCTCGTCGACCGTCTCGTCGATGGTGATCCGTTGCGCGGCAAGTTCGACCTGAACAGTGGCCAGGACGTCTCCGCTGAGCTCGACCTGCCGCAGCACGTGGGTGATCTCCTCGGCATGGAGCACACCGCGAGTACGGCCGCGTTCGAGCAGGTCGTTCCATTCGCTCGAGTCGACCCCGACGAACGGCGCAGCCTGGCTCTCGGCCGGCATCGCGTCATCACCACCGTTCGTCACTCACGCTCCTCCCCGCGCCGATCGAGCCACCCTAGCAACACCCCTGCCGCGTCCTGGGCCGATGCGGGGGTGTCGAGCAACTCGAGCTGTTGGCGTGCCTCGGTCGATTCACGCATCGCATCGGGGTCGGTGAACCGGGTGCTGCGGGCGAGCCCGCGCCTGGTGGCCGCAGCGATCAGGTTGCAGGCCTCGATGAACGGTTCGGCGTCGAGGTCGGCCACGGCGGCACGCTCGAGCAACTCGCGTGCCTCCGGGTCGGCCACGGCGAGCGCGGTCGTGAGCGCTCCCCCGGCGTCTGCCAACGCAAGGAACGCGCGCCGTGCGACGTCGTCGACGAACAGGCCCTCGATCAGCCAGTCGGCGATGTCGTTCCACCGCTGCAACAGCAGTGACACTGCGACGAACTCGGCATTCTCGGCGATGCCGACCTGACGCGTGGGAGCCATACGCACCACAGCCCGGCCGCCACGTGCCGCAACGGCGACGAGGTCGTTCACGGGCATCCCGACACGCGCTGCCACCTCACCGGCGTAGAGCTTGCGAACGTCCACGCTGGGGTGTTCGTTCACCACCTGCATCGCCTCCTGGGCCATACGCGCGCGATCCTCGGGTGACCGCAGGGGCCGCGACTCGAGCACACGGTGCAGGCGGAACCCGAGGAACGGCGTGGCGCGGTCGATCGCCTCGCGCAGTGCATCAGGATCGCTGACGCTGAGATCGCCCGGGTCCTTGCCGGCCGGGAAGCGAGCGACGCTGACCTGCACCTTGTGCTTCTCCTCCCATTCGTAGAAGCGTTCGGCCGCACCCTGGCCCGCCTTGTCGGCGTCGAATGCGAGCACCACGCGGCTGGCGAAGCGCTTCATCATCCGCACGTGCTCCTCGGTCAGGGCCGTGCCGCAGGTGGCCACCGCCCGTCTGATGCCGGCCCGGTGGAAGCCGATCACGTCGGTGTAGCCCTCGCACACGATCACCTGATCGGTGGCGACGATGTCGGCTTTCGCCCAGTTGAGCCCGTAGAGCGTCTTGCTCTTCGCGTAGATGGGGGTCTCGCTGGAGTTCTTGTATTTCGCCGGATCGGGTGATCCGGGCAGGATGCGACCGCCGAAGGCCACCGGCTCACCGTTCTCGGTGTAGATCGGGAACATCACACGTCCCCGGAACGCATCTTGCAGACGGCCTGATTTGTTCGTGAACGCGAGGCCGGTCTCGCGCAGCATCTCGGCCGGCGCGCCGAGGGAACTGCTGAGCTGGTCCCAGTCGTCGGGCGCCCAACCCAACCGGAACGTGCGAGCCACGTCGCCGGCGAGTCCTCGTCGGCGAAGGTAGTCGCGCGCGCCGCGCGCATCGGGCGAGGTGAGCAGACGCTGGTGGTACCAGTCGACCGCGGCGTTCATCGACTCGATGAGCCGCTTTCGGTGCTGACGCTCGCGGCTCTCGCCACCCGAGGTGTACGTGAGCTGGATACCGGCCCGCGCCGCCAGTTGCTCGACGGCGGTGACGAAGTCGACATGCTCGAAGTCCTGGACGAACCGGAACACGTCGCCCGACACACCGCAGCCGAAGCACTTGTAGCGCCCCATCTCCTCGCGGACGTTGAACGACGGCGATCGCTCGCCGTGGAACGGACACAGGCCCACCCAGTTCCGCCCTGTGCGCTTGAGCGGGACGTGCTGGGAGATGACGTCGACGATCGACACCGATGAGCGGAGTCGCTCGAGGTCGTCGTCACTGATCGCCATGCGCCGCAGGTTACCGGTGAGGTGCTCAGCCGTTCCCGCCGCTCAGACCAGGTTCGCTGGTCGCGCACGGCGTCAGCGCTCCGCGGGCGGCGGGATCTCTTCCGGCTCGGGCACCAACTCGATCGTGTCGTGCTCGATCGGCTGCTTCAGCGATGCCGTGATCGACACAGTGAGCACCAGCGCGATGATCATCAACGAGAGCCACGTGGGGATGTGGTACCAGTGGGCGATGATCATCTTGATGCCGACGAAGGCGAGGATGATCGCCAGCCCCTCCTGCAGGTAGCTGAACCGAGCGTGCAGGTCGGCCAGCAGGAAGTACAGGGCCCGCAGACCGAGGATCGCGAACGCGTTCGAGCTGAACACGATGAACTGCTCGTGGCTGACCGCCAGCACGGCCGGCACCGAGTCGACCGCGAAGATGACGTCGGTGGCCTCGACGAGCACCAGCACCGCGAACAGCGGGGTGGCGAGACGCCTGCCGGTGATCCGGGTGAACAGCTTCTGACCGTCCATCCGCTCGGTGGAAGGCACCACCTTCTTGATCACCTTGAGCACCACGCTCTTGCCCGGGTCCATCTCCTCGTCGCCGCTGGTGATCAGCTTGAACGCGGTGTACAGCAGGAACGCCCCGAACAGGTACAGGATCCAGTCGAACTTCTCGATCAGCGCCACGCCGGCGAAGATGAAGATGGCTCGCAGCACGAGGGCCCCGAAGATGCCCCAGAACAGCACCCGGTGCTGGTACTTGCCCGGCACCTTGAAGTAGCTGAAGATCAGCGCCCACACGAACACGTTGTCGACGCTGAGGCTCTTTTCGATCAGGTACCCGGAGATGTACTCTCCCGCCGCGGCGCCGCTGAACGCGAACCAGATGACGAAGGTGAACGCCAGACCGATCGAGATCCAGATCACCGACTCGATCGCGGCTTCCTTGGTGTTGATGTCGTGGGCTTCCTTGTGGAAGACCACGAGATCGACCAGGAGCAGCAGAACGATGAACGCGAGCAGCGCACCCCATCCCCACAGTGGGACGTCGATGTCGACGAAGTTCTGCGATGCTGCGAGCACTGCCACCATCAGTCGCGACCGAAGAGTCCACCGAGCGGGCTGCCCGCACCCGAGTTCGACGTACCGATCGCCGCCCCGATCCAACCGAGGAACTCCGTCGGGTTACGTGTTTGCGTCCACACCTTGCCCGGCCCCTGGAAGTCGAACACGAGACCCTCGCCGCTCTTGAAGGTCTGCATCATGCCGCCACCGCTGGCCTGCCGGAGGTCCATCTGGACGGTGTCCTCGTAGGCGACCATGTGGCCGGTGTCGATCGTGATCCCCTGGCCGGCTTCGAGGTTCCACACCTCGAGAGCTCCGTAACAGGCGAACACCACCTTCCCCTGCCCTTCGGCGCGCAGGATGAAACCACCTTCGCTGCCGAACAGGTTCTTGAAGCCACCCCACTTGGCATCGAGGTTGAGTGTGACCTCGTTCGCCAGCCACGAACCCTTCGAGATGAACAGCGCCCGACCCGGTTGCACGTCGAACACCGTGACGTCACCCGGCAGGCGCGCCGCGACATCGACGAAACCCCCCTGCGCCGGCGCGGTGTAGGTGCTCACGAAAAAGCTCTCGCCACCGAGCGCGGCACGCTTGAGCGACTTCATGATCCCACCCTCGGCCTTGGCCTGCAGCACGACGCCGCCGGACATCGCCATCATCGCACCGCTCTCCACCCGCACCGGCTCGTTGGGTCCGAGTGTGAGGCGACCCACGCCATACGCGGGCCCCTGGCGCATCGTCACTTCCATGGTCGTCTCCTGTGTCTCTGGTCGTCGAAGACCGAACAGGCCGGGCCCGCAGGGCCCGGCCTGGCGGCGCATCACTCACGTCGAAGTGGTCCGACGGACTACTTCGTCTCGGTCTTTCCCTTGCCTGTCACTTGGCTGATGATCGCCTGAGCCGCCGCGAGCCGAGCGATCGGCACGCGGAACGGGCTGCAGCTCACATAGTCGAGACCGGCGTCGTAGAACAGGGCGATGCTCTCGGGATCGCCTCCGTGCTCGCCGCACACGCCGATCTTGAGGTCGGGCTTGGTGGCCCGGCCGCGCTGGGTGCCCATGCGCACGAGTTCGCCGACGCCGCTCTGGTCGATCGTCTCGAACGGGTTGCGCTTGAGCAGGCCCTGCTCGAGATACGCAGGCATCATCCGGCTCTCGACGTCGTCACGGCTGAAACCGAACGTCATCTGCGTGAGGTCGTTGGTACCGAAGCTGAAGAAGTCGGCCTGCTCGGCGATCTCGTCGGCGCGGATCGCTGCACGGGGCGTCTCGATCATGGTGCCGATGGTGACCTTGGGCTTCTTCTTCAGCCCTTTCACGGCGAGGTCGATCTCGGTCTGCACCCAGCCGCGAGCGAGCTCGAGCTCTTCACGGGTGACCGTGAGCGGGATCATCACCTCGACGATCGGGTTCTTGCCCTTCGCCCGTAGCGCTGCAGCTGCGGCCATGAGCGCCCTCACCTGCATCGCGTACAGGCCGGGCTTCACCACGCCGAGGCGCACGCCCCGGGTGCCGATCATCGGGTTGTGCTCGGCCCATTCTTCGGCGGCCTTGAGTTCGGCCTGCTCCTGCTTGCTGAGCTTGCCCTCCTTGGCCTCCTTCACCCGCAACTCCTGCACCGACGGGAGGAACTCGTGCAGCGGCGGATCGAGCAGACGAATGGTGACGGGCAACCCGTCCATCGCCTCGAGGATCTCCTCGAAGTCGGCCTGCTGCACGCGACGGAGGTTCTCGAGCGCTGCGGTCTCGGCCTCGGCGGTGTTGGCGAGGATCATCTCGCGCACCACCGGCAGACGGTCGGGTGCGAGGAACATGTGCTCGGTGCGGCACAGGCCGATGCCCTCGGCACCGAGGTTGCGGGCGTTCGTCGCGTCCTCACCGGTGTCGGCGTTGGCGCGCACGCCGAGCTTGCCCTTGCGCACCACGTCGGCCCACTTGAGGATCGTCTCGAACTCGGCGGGCGGCTCGGCGGCTTCGAGCTTCATCTCGCCGAGGACCACTTCGCCGGTGGTGCCGTCGAGGCTGATCATGTCACCCTCGTTCACCGTGACGTCGCCGACGCTGAAGCTCTTGCCGCTGATCTTCACCGAATCGGCGCCGACGATCGCCGGCGTTCCCCATCCTCGAGCGACCACGGCCGCGTGGCTGACGAGCCCACCGCGAGCGGTGAGGATGCCCTGGCTGATCATCATCCCGTGCACGTCTTCGGGGCTGGTCTCGTTGCGGACCAGGATGACCGCCTCGCCACGCTCGTCGGCGTCGCACGCGTCGTCGGCAGTGAAGTACACCTTGCCGACCGCTGCGCCCGGCGACGCGGCCAGGCCCTTGGCGAGCACCTTGCCCTTCCCAGCGAACTGCGGGTGCAGCACCTGGTCGAGGTGCTCTGCGGCCACACGCATGATGGCCTCTTCCCTGCTGATCTTCCACGTGCCTGCCGGACCGCGGGTGCCCTTGGTCATGTCGACGGCCATCTTCAGCGCAGCGGCACCGGTGCGCTTGCCCACGCGGGTCTGCAGCATCCAGAGCTTGCCCTGCTCGATGGTGAACTCGGTGTCGCACATGTCCTTGTAGTGCGCCTCGAGCCGCTTGAAGATGTCGAGCAGTTCCTTCTTGATCTCCGGGAAGTGCTTACCGAGGTGATCGAGGTCCTCGGTGTTGCGGATGCCCGCCACCACGTCCTCGCCCTGGGCGTTGATGAGGAAGTCGCCGTACGGCACGTTCTCGCCGGTGGCCGCGTTGCGGGTGAACCCGACGCCGGTGCCGGAGTTCTCGTCACGGTTGCCGAACACCATCGTCTGCACGTTCACGGCGGTGCCGAGGTCGTGGCTGATCTTTTCGCGCACCCGGTAGGCGATGGCACGAGCGCCGTTCCAGCTCTTGAAGACGGCCTCGACGGCACCGCGGAGCTGCTCTCGCGGCTTCTGCGGGAACAGCGCGCCGGTCTCCTTCTTCACCACCGCGAGGTACTGCGCGCACAGCGCCTTCAGCGCCTCGGCGGTGAGCTCGGCATCGGTCTTGACGCCGGCCTTGTCCTTGGCTGCCTCGAGCGGCGCCTCGAAGTGGTGACCGTCGATGCCCTGCACGATGCGGCCGTACAACGCGATGAAGCGACGGTACGAGTCGTACGCGAACCGCTCGTCACCCGTGACGTGGGCAAGGCCCTTCACACTCTCGTCGTTGAGACCGAGGTTGAGGACGGTGTCCATCATGCCCGGCATCGAGAACTTGGCGCCCGAGCGCACACTGACGAGCAGCGGGTCGTACGGATCGCCGAGCTTGCGACCCATGGCCTTCTCGAGTTTGAACACCTGCTGGGCGATCTCCTCGTCGAGCTCGACCGGCCAGCCACCGTTCATGTACGTACGGCAGGCGTCGGTGGAGATCGTGAACCCTGGGGGAACGGGCAGCTTCAACACGCTCGTCATCTCGGCGAGGTTGGCGCCCTTGCCACCGAGGAGATCCTTGTACTCCATCGGAGGGCGGCGATGCTTGTGGGAGAAGGCGTAGACGTACGGCACGGGCGACGAGTCTACGGCACCCCCGCACCACGAGGGGGGTTCCACGCCCATAGGCTCAGGGTTTCCATGGCAGGTTCGCCCGCGTTTCACGTGTTCCGGTTCCCGATCCACGTTCGGCCCGGCTTCTGGATGTTCATGGTGCTCGTCATCGTGGTGAACGGAGGCGAGCTCGGGCTCTGGATCGCCGGCTCGGCAGCGGTGCTCACCCTCTTGCACGAACTCGGCCATGCGTTCGCCGCTCGCGCCACCGGCGCCAAAGCGGAGATCTCGCTCGACTTCCTCGCCGGGTATGCGTCGTTCGTGCCCACCCGACCGCTGAAGCGATGGGAGCGCGCCGGCATCTCGGTCGCCGGCCCGGCGGTGCAGATCGGCGTCAGCGTCGCCGTGCTGCTGCTGATCGGGGTCGATCCGCTCGACCGCGATTCGTTCGGCCGCAGCGAGGCAGCACTCGCGATCTGGTGGACGGGGCCGATCATGGGCCTGTTCAACCTCGCCCCGGTGCTGCCGCTCGACGGCGGACACATCGTGCAGGCCGGCCTCGACAAGGTGCTGCCCGGCCGGTCGCGGGTGGTGATGCTGTGGTTCAGCATCGGACTCACCTCGCTCACCGGCATCTGGCTGTTCCTCCAGCCCGAGCTGCAGGCGCTCGGCCTGTTCGTGCTGTTCCCGCTGCTCATCCAGCTCCAGATGCTGTTCGCCGACGCACCACGAGCGCGCACCCGTTCGATCGCGTCGAAAGCCGAGGCCGACGCCTGGCGGACCGGCGACCTCAGTCGGATGCCCGACGGACTGGTGCCGTCGCCGTGGTACCGCGCCGACCAGCAACTCCGTCAGGGCGAACCCGATGTGGCGCGCCAGATCCTGCTCAGCGATCTCGCCGACACCACGCCGCCCAACTGGTGGCCGCCCGACCACGCGCCCACCGACCGCCTGGCCGCCACGGTGGCGCTGCTCCCCCGCCCCCTCCCGCAGGGCCGCACCTACAGCGAGCACGCGCTCGCTCACGTGCTGTTGCGCATCGGTCATCACCGCGACGCTGCGCACTATGCGTCGCTCAGCTTCACGCGCCAACGCAGCACGTCGATGGCCGCCGTGGTCGCCCGTGCCGCGGCTGCCCTCGGCGACCGCGACACGGCGATCGGCTGGCTGGCCGCAGCGATCGAGGCCGACACCGACCTCGACGGTCTGGCCGCCACTCTGGACGGCGCCCCCGAGCTGGCCGGGTTGCGGGCCGACCCCGAGTTCGTCGCCCTCCGCCAGCGCCTCGAGGGCTGACGGTCGCGTCAGCCCTGCAGCGCCGAACGCTTCACGAACGCGAGCGCTCGGGTGCCGACGACCGATGTGATCGTGCCGATCGGATCACCGTTGCGTAGCAGCGGGTCGCCCACCGCAGCGCCCGCAGGCACGTCGACCACCTGCAGCAGCCTCGGCGCGATCGATCCACGGCTGTCCATCCGCTCGACGAGCTCCTGCCCCGGATAGCAGCCCTTCGTGAAGCTCACCGCAGCCGACTGGATCCCGAGTTCGGCGGGGATCGTCGCGCCCGGCTCGATCTCGATCCCCATCGCCGGCCATGCGGCCTCGATCCGGCTCGCCAGCAGATCGCCGGCGCTGCCCTGGTCGATCCCCGTCGGCGGCTCGACATCGGGTCCCAGCAGATCGACGCCGCCCCACGACGGCAGGCTCCCGTCGATCCCGATCCCGACCGCGTCATCGGCGCTCGTCGAGCGCACCGCGATGCAGCGCCAGGCGAGCGGGGCGACATCGGCCTTCACGCGGATCTTGAACCGATTCACCCGAGCGGTCATCACCTCGGCGAATCCGGCATCGGTGTCGAGCACGAATCGCTGGTCCTCGATGCGCCACACACGAACGAGCACGTCGACCTTGCCGGTGGGTTGCAGCAAGAACGCCCAGCAGCTCTGTCCCACCTGCAGTGGGCTGAGATCGTTGGAGACCTGCGAGTGCAGGTAGGTGAGGGCGTCGGGGCCGACCACCTCGATCGCATCGCGTGGGAGCTCGCACCAGAAGGCCGTGGCGTTCGTCATGACGCCCAGTGTCGCAGCGAACTCGGCACCTGGCACACTTGGTGCATGTCGGGTTCCGGAGGCATCGACCGCATCGAGCACATGGCGATCAGCGCCAGCGACGGGTTGCGAACCACGTTGGGACGGTTGAGCAACCTGAGCGCAGTGGTCGCGCTCATCGCGGCCGCCATCGGGGTGGCCACCTTCGCCACCGGGATGTGGATGTTCGACGGCAGCTCGGGTTGGATCGTGCTCGGCGGCGTGCTCTGTGCGGTGCCGGTCGTCGCCGGGCTCGTCGCGTGGGTGCTCGTCAAGGGAGCCGCGAAGGCAGCGCCACGCCTGCTCGACGATGCGCGCGAGTTCTTCACCAGCTCGCGCAGTGCCGCGTCGGGCGTGCTGATCGATCACGACTCCGGCGTTGCGCTCGGCATGCAGGCGAAGTCGTTCGGCAGTCTGCGCCGTGAGCTGCTCGATCGCCGCAAGGAGCTGCCCGCGCTGTTCGCAGGCGTCCGTGCGATCACCAGCGTTCCGGGCCTCGCCGCCGTCGCCGTCCTCGGCTCGCTCGGCGTCGGGGCTCTGGGCACGATCCTGCTCATCGGTGGCCTCATCGACTGACCTGGTCACCCATCTGTTCCTCTGGCGGGCGGATGTGACGAAACATCGTGAGCAGCGCGATGTCGTAGACGAGCTTCAGGCTGCCCCCGATCACGAGCGGCCAGCCGACGTCGCTCTGGTCGAGCAGCCACCCGGCGAACAACGGTGACGTCGCGGCGGCGAGAC
>Ga0105046_10014113_pt1 | contig 12335 bp, 7 predicted proteins | sample MAT03_FD_78385 | JGI IMG/M metagenome (GOLD analysis project Ga0105046, IMG submission 78385) | Freshwater microbial communities from Lake Fryxell liftoff mats and glacier meltwater in Antarctica - MAT-03 (megahit assembly) | ecosystem: Environmental > Aquatic > Freshwater > Ice > Liftoff...
GTGATTCCCATGCGATGCGCCTCATCCACCAGCAGATACAGCATGGTGTGATTTTCCATCAACTGGCGCGCCAACTGCTGCCCGCTTTGCGGCTCGCCGGTCAACATCACGGCAAGTGGCACCGGGCCTTCCTTGCTTGCGCCCAGCAGGAAGACGTTGTTGGAAAGGAAATCCCAGAGGAACCCAGGATAAGCAATGTCCTGCTGCATGATGCGTCGGCCATTGAGTTCTCCGACGGTCAGCAACTGGTCTCGCTGGCCCTGCCCCGATTGAGGCATAAAAGCAAATGCGATCATCAATCCCACCGTGAAGACGGCGAGAAGCTTCTTGTTGTTACGGCGCATCCATTCCAACATTGCGGTTCAGTCCTTATCTGCTAGTTGAGTTTCTCCAGCGCCGCACGTGCTGCGGTGGCTGCGGGTTCGTCGAGATACTGTTGAATCACCTGCTGATAGACCGTCTTTGCAGTTTCCGTGTCTTCGAGCAATTCATACACAACGCCGGTCTGAAATAATGCGTCCGCGGCGTGCGGTTTGCCAGGCAGATCCTTGAAATTGGCAACCACCCGCATAAACGCCAGACCGGCATCTTTTATATCATCCGGCTTTTTGGACGTTTGTGCCAATGCCAGCTTTGCCTGGGCGACAATAAACAGGGCATCCGCCTGTTGTTGTGGCTCGGTGAAGGAAGCTTTGTTGGCTTCGACCTCTGCGATGGCCTTGGGATAATCGCGATCGGTGAGGAACTTCTGGGCCGTCTGCAGCCTCCGGCGGGACGCAACGGTGATGGCGGCGGGGTCGTTGGGATTTTTGGCGAGAATCTCGTCAACCTGCGCGGCAGCCTGCGACTGCGCCGTAGCGTCGCCTCTGGCAGTCTGAATCTCAATCAACAGATTCAGAAGGGAGAGCTTCTGCTCATCGCTTAGTCCGGCCGCGGAGACTGCTGCTTTAACGTCGCCGGCCGCGACATCCAGATATCCTGCCTTCGCGCCGGCGAGTTCAGGTCGAAGCGTCTTCGCGGTTGCGGGGTCTCGTTGCACCAGATGCACATACGCAGCGACCGCCGCGTCCACCCGTCCCGCTTTGCTGCCCGCCTCAATCAGGCGGTTGGCGCACCAATCCTTCAGCCATGGCTTGTTGGTAGATCGTAGGGTCTTCTGGTACCCATCGACCGCATCATCCATTTTCGAAGCGACAAATGCTTCTTCCGCCGCGTTAAAAGCGGCTTCGCCTTCTATCATCATCCGCCGAACCTGCGACAACTCTTTGTTGATGGTGTTGCCGCTAAATTCGTAGAAGATCTTGCCGGCGTCAATGCGGGTGATCTTGATGTTCTGGTATGGCTGACCCATTCCAGAAGATCCGATCCACACGGTGTCCGCGCGCAACAGTGGCGCAACCGCAAGGATCGTCAGAATGGAGATGCGACGGATCATAGAAAATAGTCAGGCGTACCCGCGTCGGCGAGGCACGGGAACGACATTGGGGCGACAACGCATGCTTCAATGAAGCGAGCACGTCGGGCATGCAGGAGAAGGGAGTCGAACCCATACACCTTTCGGTACGGGAACCTAAATCCCGCGCGTCTGCCAGTTCCGCCACTCCTGCAAAAGAGGGGCGATTAAACGTTGTATTCGCGGGGATGTCAAATGGACGGGAATCCGGGCAAACTGGTCCGAATAAAGCGGTTGCGTCCGGGAGTCATGTTACGTTCGACAGCCAAAAATTTTGGTGTCGTCCGATTCATTCGCTTGGCGAGGAGTCGGTGGTAAACTCCGGCTATCTTGATCTGAGGACTATCCGCAATGCTTCACCATCGAGCGACGCAAATTCAGGCGATTGAGGCACTGGAACGACGATTTCTCTGCTCCAGGGGAGAATCGACCCCGGTGATTATCACACCCATCCATGGCGGAGGCTGCGCCTGTATGCAGACAACGATAGAACCCACCAAATTGAAACTGTATCCCTCTGCTGAAACCCCGAATTACAGCCTCAAGGTGAATTTCCTGCCTGCTGCTGATCTCAGTAATCCGCTGCTCCTTCAAGAAGGATATCTCCCCGACACGGGTGGGGTGTTCGACGCTCGCAATGACAACGAGTATGGCTGGAATCGCGATCTTGCGACAAAAACCCGATCGCGGCTGAACTCCACTGCGCCCGATGGACGCTATTCCACCAACATCAACATGGGATTGACGGATGTCTGGGAAATGACGGTACCCAATGGAAGTTACAAAGTCCGTCTGGTCGCGGGTGACGCGGCGTATACCGACTCTTATTTCAAGTACAACGTTGAAGGCCAATTGGCAATGGATGCCAAACCTGCCGGCGCTAGTTACTGGGTTGAACGAAGCATCACCGTCTCGGTAACTGATGGCAGGCTGACGTTGAGTTCGGCATCAGGCGCATCAAACAACAAGCTTGCCTATCTGATGATCTCCAATGTTCCTGTGCAAGATCCCGGCCCCACGCTTGAATGGTCCGCTGGCTCAGTGTCGCTGCCGTTTCATCGCGTGGAGAACGGCGCGGTGCAAATCGGTTCCAAGCTGTACATCATGGGCGGATTTCTCTCCAACTATAACACCGTGAGCAACAGCTTGCAGGTGTATGATTTCACCACCGGCGGGTGGACGACGAAGAGCAACATGCCGGGAACACAGACGCACTTTGCCCTTGCAACCGATGGAAGTCGCTTCATCTACAAAATGGCAGGGCAGTATGGGCCGCTGTATTCGACGTCGGCGAGCAACGAAGGTTGGAAGTATGACACGCAAACGGGCGTCTGGACGCGGATCGCAAACCTGCCTGTTGTCCGGTTTGGTGGGGCAATGGCATACCTGAATGGCAAGCTGCATTATTGGGGCGGCGACGATGCCTCGCGCAGCAACGCGCAGGCGGATCACTGGACGCTCGATCTCAACAATTCCAACGCAAGCTGGCAAACGTCGGTTCCCATTCCCTTGCCCGGCGATCATCTCTCGCACGCGGTGCTGAGTGGTAAGATCTATTCCATCGGCGGGGAGCACGATCATGGCAACGCTTACGTGCAGCATGACTTTGTCTATGCGTTCGACCCCGTCACAAATGTCTGGACCCGCAAAGCTGATATGCCCACGCCGGCATCGCACTTTGAAGCCGGTACTTTCGCCTATGATGGTTATATTTGGGCGATCGGCGGGCAGGTGGATCATAAACTTCTGAGCGACGAAGTGCGGGTGTACGATCCGCAAGCAGACCGATGGTCCGTTGCGACACGGTTCCCGGAAAAGCGCAAGGGCGGGACGACCGCGATCTGGCAGGGGAAGGCATATTACATCTCGGGCGATAGCGCCTCGCGCGGTACGCCGGGGTTGGGGGTGCCGAAAGGCTCGTGGGCTTTTCAGATTCCCGACTTATCGCTGATCCCTCTCCGACATCGCCCATTGTTCGATGTTCTGCCGACCCCCGAACGGGGGATTTTCGAAATAATGCCGTAGGGTAAAATCTTTACTTCGCCGTCCAGTGGGTTCAATAATCCCCTCAGTCCAACGCACGCCGCGTTGTTGCCTGCGTGAAATTCGCCTGCCTTTGAAATGTGAGGTAGGTTTGGAGCGTCCTTCGGGAGAGGAAATCAAAGATGAAGCGATTGGTTGTTTCCGGGTATCACGCTCAGTCCATCGAATCACTTGAAAGTCGAACGCTGCTTCACGCAGCTGTCGATGTGAGTGTTAACTTTCAACCTGCTGATGCGCCCGTGCCTGCGGCGATGGTGGCAGACAGCGGCGCCGCGTTCGCCAACCGCGGCAACGGCTACACCTACGGCTGGAACGCCGACAACACCGCCACCACCCGTGATCGCAACTCCAGTCTTTCCGCCGACCAACGCTACGATTCCCTGATCCACATGCAGAAGAACGGGGCGTTTGTCTGGGAGATGGCGCTCGAGAATGGGGATTACAAAGTACACATCGTCTCCGGTGACGCCGGATACACCGACAGCGTCTATAAGGTCGCTGCGGAAGGCGTTCTTACCGTGAATGGCACGCCCAAATCCTCCTCTCGCTGGGTGGAAGGCACAAACGTGGTGACCGTGACCGACGGCAAGTTGACGCTCTCTAACGCTTCGGAAGCATTCAACAATCGCCTCTGCTTTGTCGAGATCCAGTCTTACGAGAATCTACCGGTCGTCTCCGTTTCCGCTGCCAAAGATGCGGCTGAGGGAGGGGATCCGGGGGTGTTCACCGTCTCTCGAACCGGGTCGACCCACGACCCGCTGCTGGTAAATTACATGATCGGCGGCAGCGCCGAAGAGGGCACAGACTACGACTCGATCGGCGGCAGCATCACCATTCCCGCAGGATCGAGTACGGGCACGATTCAGATCAAATCGATCGATGATCTGGATATCGAAGAAACGGAAACTGTCGCGCTCACAATCACCCCTGGCGACACCTACGAAGTCGACAAAAGCACCGCGACGATTGACGTCGCCGACAATGACAGCGCTGGATTGCCGTCGGCGGTGAACTATCGCATCAATTTTCAGATGGCGTCAGCATCAGTGCCTGCTTATTACAAATCCGACACCGGCGCAAAGTATGGCACCCGAGCCAATGGTTTGACCTATGGATGGACCGCGGACAACTCCGCGAACACGCGGCAGCGCACGGGGTCGGAAGGTCAGCGCTATCTTAGCCTCAATCACATGCAGCGAAACGGCAACTTCCAGTGGGAAGTCGCGGTTCCCAACGGAACTTACACCGTTCGTGTTGTTGCTGGAGATTCAGACTATTATGACGGCACATTCCGGATTCTCGCCGAAGGGCTCCTCGTCGTCAGCGGAACGCCGACATCTGGCAATCGCTTCATCGATGGCACCCGCACTGTCACCGTGAAAGATGGACGACTCACCCTCCAGAATGCATCGGGTGCCGTGGGGAACAAGATTGCCTTCGTGGAAATTCGCGCGGGCAGCGCGCCTGTGCCCGTGGTTTCAATCAAGACGACCGACACCAATGCCGCCGAAGAGGGAAACAATCCGGGCTATTTCACCGTCACGCGCACTGGCGTCACGTCCGGGGCGCTTACGGTCAACTACAATATCGCTGGGACCGCCACCAACGGTGTCGACTATAACGAACTGTTCAGCACAGTGACCGTTCCTGCGGGAAAGTCGACGGCGCAGATCAAGATCGGTCCGAAGGATGATGGCAACGCCGAGACCGCCGAAACCGTGCAGATTTCGCTTGCCGCTGCTTCTGCTTATTCAACCAACCTCAATAACTCAGCAAGTCTTACAATCGCGGACAACGACACCAGCACCTCACCGGGAACACTGAAGTGGACGACGAAAGCAACTGGGTTTGCCCGCGCCGAAGCGCTTCGAGCGGTCGTTGGCGGAAAGCTCTATGTGCTGGGTGGATATATCAACGGCAAATATCTGTCAGCGCCGCGAATGGACGTTTACGATCCCGGCACCAACAAGTGGACCCAACTGGGCGACATGCCCCAGGGTCTCACACATGCAGGCTGCGCCTATGACAATCGCTACATCTACGTCGGTGGCGGGTATTCCGTCACCGCTAACCGAACAAAGCAGGTCTTCGCGATTAACAACGTCCGACGATATGACACCGTGAACAAGTCCTGGAGCAGCCTGCCAAATCTCCCCGCTGCTCGAGGCGGGGGGTCGATGACGCTGCTCGACGATGAACTCATCTTCATTGGCGGTTCGGATATCAACCGTGCAGATAAAGCGGATGTGTGGGCGCTGGACCTTGACGACACCAACGGTGGTTGGATCAAGAAAGCGTCGCTGCCACAGGAACGAAATCACTTTGCGGCGATCGATTACGGCGGGTTTGTCTACGCGATCGGTGGTCAGACGGGGCAGGATGCCACCAGTTCGTTCAAGCGCGAGGCGTGGCGATACTCCCCCGATTCCAACAACTGGACGCAGGTCGCAAGCCTCATCAATCGGGCGCGGTCCCACATTGCCTATGCAGTGTTCGTCCATAACAACAAGATCGTGATCGCGGGCGGTGAAACCGACAGCGGAACGCCGAACAAACCGAAGCTGCTGAATAATGTCGAGCAGTACGATCCTTCCAGCAACAAGTGGTCGTCGCTGACCCCGCTTCCCGCGGCCCGCACCAGCGGGGTGGCTGCGAGTTTTGGCGACAAGATCATCTACGCCACCGGCAGCAAAGGCACGTTCACCGGCGACACGTGGATTGGCACGTTCTCGTGAATCGCTCGAGGTTGTTGCTTGTCAGGTGCGATCAAATGGCGATAACTCTACCTCGTGGCAGATGACGGCGCGATTTCACGTCGAAGCAAGATTGTGATCCTCTCGGTTGAGGTGATCCTCGTCCTGTTCGTTTTGATTCTGCTGCTGGCAACGTATCTCCCTGCGATCATTGGCGGGAATCCGGAACGTCAGTAGACGACACGCGAAGATCGTGGCATCGGCGCCGCGCCGATGCACTTGCATTTATTACCGCGCATGCATGGGCGGCGCGTCCTTGCCGCTGGAGATGCACGTAACACTACCTCGTTCTATCCGGTCGCATGTTCGGGTTGATCGGATCGCGGACGAACAAAGCGCCGGTAAACGAGTCATCTCTCCCGAAATCAATCGGACCCGCCCAACTCGCAGATTCGCCGGTTTCATTTTTGTGTTGCACGACGTTAAACCGCAATAGTGCAGGTCTGCCTTTCGCAGGATCTGCGATGGATGTCCACGGAATTGCCACTTCGCCTCGCCAGCTCTTATTATCCAGTGTGGTGCTGTATCGCACGCCGGCACCCTGGAAGGCTTCCCATGCATTTGGGTTGTTTAATATCATGCGACGTTCGATCCAGGTGACGCCATTGGGCTTGCAGACCACATGCAGTACGGGACCCAGCGTGTTGTCGGTGTAGACGGGTTGGATCAGGATCTCACACAAATCCTCCCCCCAGGCGCGGCGGAATTGATAGTCCACGAAATTTCTCGCCTCGGGCGCAAGCCCCGACAGCAATCCATTCAGCTTGAACCCGACGTAGAAATGATCATCCGCCCAGCCCGTGAAAAGCTGGGACGAGGTGGACGCATCTTTCAATTCCTGCGCCTGAAGCGATGGTCTTGTGAAAAGCTGCACCATCGGACCGTCGAGAATCTGATCGTCCGGATGCCAGTCATTCAATTGTCCGTCAATCAACAGTCCCGGCGGAAGGCGATCAGACGTTGCCACCGGCGCAGCCATTCCTGCATCAGTCAGTTGATTGTTGTAACCATTGGTGAAACGAACGTGGACGGCCTGACGATCGCCATTGCGAAGCTTGTTCGGGTCGATCTTCGCGTCCAGAGAAAATCGTTCAACGTGATACAGGCCAAGCGATGGAATCGTGATCGGTTGCGGCCGAACCTCCCACCCCGGTGGATAGGGCGGCTGATATTGCAGCGTGTTCTGCGCGGGCGGATAGTCGGATGCGTTGTAAATATCGATACCCAGGCGAGCGCCAAAGGAGGAATTAGCACTGAAATTTTTCGGATCATCCAGCAGCCACTGTGTCGTTCGACCGACGAGAGTCGGGCGCTCGATGGGCTTTGCCCATTGCAGCGTCTCCAGATCCAGGGCATTGTTGCGGGTGCGATCGGGGGCTTCGCCCGGTGCCAGCAGCATGATGTACTTCGCGAGGAGCGTATACGCGTCCGCCCAGGCTTTTGCGTCGGTAGTGCCTGACATCAGCGCGTAAACCGGATCTTCAAACTGGTTGAGTTGAATCTCCACGGGTTTCGTGATCAGCCGCGCCATCAGAACCGAATAGACGGTCTGCCCGCGCTGGGAAGCAAGGCGAAGATACTCAAAGTCCTGTTGCGCCCGACGCAGCCACTTCAGTTGGACCGTCGGAACTGGTTCTTCCACGCCAAACCACGAACCAGGATAGAACCAGATGAGTTCATTCGGATCAGCGGCTTCCTTTGGGGTGTTGGTTTGCGGGAGAGCGCCTGTCCAATAGATGATCTCCGCCTTGCGGAGATACGCCAGCCACGCCCAGAGACGGACATCGCGTTCGTCGCCACCCGCGCCGGCATAGGGCACAAGTCCGGGGATATCGGTGCGAAGCCACTGCAGCGGGCGCGGCGCCTCGCGGTTGGCGGGGCGGAATGCGCCATTCGACACAAGCCCCGGCGCAGCTGCGAAGACGCGGGGAAGATCTTCGACGTTGATCGCATTCTGCGTGCGCTGCGATGATGACACCACCTGTTGTTCTTCCAGTGGAAGCGTTACGCGAACCCGCGGATGCGTGTTCAGCACTCGCGCTGCTTCCGCGGAAAACAGCACGCTGTCGGCGGCGGTGGCGCGGCCTTGCTTCTCACGTTCCAGCAGCACGGCGGTACGGGAAAGCCAGTTTGCGGCGTCGAAATGACTCGCAGCTTCCGACCAGTATTCCATCCGCGCCTGCGGTGGATAGTTGTCCAGATAAGACGCCTTGGGAAGTGGCCAATAGCCTAGTGGTTGCCGGTCGAAAAATACTTCGCCACCAAGCCACGGCGAAACGACAGAATCATAGTCATTCCAGTAAACCTGAGGCGGCCGACCCGTCGGCCACTTGACGATCGGCGTCAACCGAGGAATCACCACCTGCACGCGGTGCGATTGCGCCAATGTCACCAGATCGTCCAGCACTTTCACCGCTGGGTCATATCGAGGATCGTTTCGGCTCATCAAGTACGGCTCAACCGTTTCGAACATCGGGTAAAGCGACTTCAAGCGGTCCCATTCGATGCGCGACACCATCAGCAGGTGTCTTTCATCAGGCAATGCGAAGTCATTCACCGTAAGTTGGATCGGCATTGAGGAGTAGAGTTCTTTCCCGGATGAGTCGATGAGTTCCACCGCACCTTCGTAAGTGCCAGCCGCCGTTTCGGGGGGAAGGTGCAGGTCGATCCAAATCATCTTTTGCGACGCGTCGCGCAGGGATGAAACATTGATGCTTCCATCGTTCAGTGGGATTGGAAGCAGCGCCCGCGGGAGTTGTGCGCTGGTGACGACGTTTCCGGTGTGCCGAACGTAGCCGGCACGGTTTACATCAACGGGCATCGGAAGAATCTGATACGCCTTGATTTCATTTGGTGAAAGCTGGACACCGTCAGTGGTGCTTGGGGGACGGATGGCAATGCGGTATGCGTTGCCTTTCAGTTCCGGAAGCACCACGGCAATGCTCAGCCATTCGTTCTTCGCTCCCGCGAGCGTGGCCGGTCCCGGGTGAAGTTGGGAAAGGTCACCCACCTCAGTCAGTTGCAACTGTGGACCGCCGGGCACGAGCTTGGGCTGACCCGACCTGGCATTCTTCCCTGTTGCCGCGGGCGCGCATCCTATTTGGATGCAAATAAATATCAGGAGAAGCGTGGACGGAAGGCAAAGATGTCGTCTCATTGCGGTGTTTCCAAGTGCCGAGGGACTGCGCACGAATGAACCGGTTAAACAGACCTTGACTAATTTCTGCACGATCTCGCGAACGCGTGAAAATACCCGGTGATGGAACGTTTTGGAATTTTCAAATGCGAATCCTTATCGCAACCTGTTGGAGGATTGCCAGTAACTCTGCTTCGTCTGCAGGGTTGAACTTCACATTCATTCGAACCGATGTGATCGGCATTGCACCGGCAGCAGCGACGGGGTGAATTTTTGGCCAGTCCTTCTCCGTCGTCACCAGAATATCCGCTCCGGCGACTGTTGCCTTGGAAGCAAGCGAATCGAGCAATTCGCGTGAATAGTGTTGATGATCGTTGAACGCCTGGGTTCCGGCGAGGATCAACCCCGCGCGATTTAGCAGCAGCCAGAAGCTCTCGGGATTACCGATGCCGCAGAAGGCGAATAGCCGCTTCTCCTTAAGCGACTCAACTTCCTCCAATTCATTCCAGCAATTGAAAACCGGCGCGGAAGGGTTCAGCCGCCGAGCTTCCGTTGTAAGAGAGGCAAGCTGTTCGGGCAGCACCTGATCGCTTCGCGTGATGACAATCGCACCCGCCCGCGACAGTCCTGTGACAGATTCGCGCAGCATCCCGCGCGGCAGCACATGGCGATAGCCGAACGGATGAGTGGCGTCGATCACCACCAGATCCAGATCGCGGGCCAATTGACGATGCTGGAAGCCATCGTCCAGGACGAACACGTTCGGCGGCGAAGACGCATCCAGTGCCTGACAGGCGGCGGGGAATCGGCTTGGTGACGCGACGATCTGAACAGGCGGCTGATAACCTGCGAATCGCGAAAGATAAAGCTGCTCTTCGTCGGACGCGATCCCTCCCGGCTTCTTGTATCCCCGCATCAGCACGGCAGGCGAGTGCCCGACGCGATGCAATGCCTGGACGATCCACGCAACAAGCGGCGTTTTCCCCGTGCCGCCGGTGGTCAGGTTGCCCACGCTGATTACCGGGACCGGCAATTTGCGAGGCTTGCGGAGATTCAGGTCGAACAGCTTGTTCCGGCTGGCGGTGATGACGCGGTAGAAGGGCTCGGCAATAGACAACGCAAGTCGCAGCGATGACGCCTGCGCGCCGCGCCGTTCACCGCTCATCACGCTGCGAAGGAATGTTTCGAAGTGTTCTGCCATTCGCACCGATCAGTGTCTTCGCAGGAACGCATCGTCATCGGACGTGAAGACGATTTGATCTCGCGAGAGGTTCGCAAGGTCAAACTGTCCGACCAATTCATCCGCGTTCGACGGTTGACGATCGCAGGGAATCTTCAGCCATCGCGCCAGCAAAGACAAGACTCGCGACGCAGGCGAATCGAGTTCGTGATAAAAGCTTAGTCGCGTGTCGCCGTGACGCTTCGCGAGACGTCGCCCGTCCGTTCCCACAACCAGCGGCAGATGGGTGTATCGCGGGATAAGGCGGGTTAAGTCCAGCGCGTGATAAAGAAGAATCTGCCGCGGGGTTGAATCCAGCAGGTCATCCCCGCGGACGACATCCGTGATGCCTGCGTCGGCGTCGTCGATCACCACGGCAAGCTGATACGCCGCCGTTCCATCGGACTTGCGGATGACAAAATCGCCAAGGTCCTTTGCCACGTCAACCTGGTGTGCGCCTGAAAACGCGTCTGTGAAACTGACAGTTCCATCCGGCACGCGAAAGCGAATCGCCGGTTCGCGGCCACTCAGACTTCTCGCTTCATCCATTGAATCGAACCGATCTCGACACGTTCCGGGGTAAATTGACGCGCCATCCTCTGCATGCGGCGCGCTGGCGGCGAGCTCAACTTCTTTCCGCGTGCAGATGCAGGGGTAAGCAAGATCACGGGCAATCAGATCGTCCACCGCCATCTGATATTTCGCGAGGCGCGGCAACTGGTAGCTCGGGCCGTCATCCCACGCGATGCCAAGCCATTGCAGGTCTTCCATCGCCTGAACGTCCGCGCCGGACTTGATGCGCGGGCCGTCCAGATCTTCAATGCGCAGCAGAATCTGCCAGTGATTCTGTCTTGCGAGGAGATAGTTCGCCAAAAATGTGCGTGCGTTGCCAAGATGCAGCGCACCCGTCGGAGAGGGCGCAAGACGCGTGCGTCGAGGGGTCTGCTCGGGCATCGTAGTATCTGCACAGCGCCTAAGCGCCAGAGGGTTTGACGCTGAGAATGATCTTCCGCAGGAAGTCCTGATCTTTCTGGTAATCTTCCCAGGTCAGATCGTTTGGACTCAATTCATACAATTCGTATGAATCGCCTTTCTTTTGATAGAACCAGGCAGACCACATCAGCGGCGTTCCGACGGCGGGATCGCCTCGGCCGACCGTCTGCTGTTCCAGCACGCGCAACCCGTTCTGCTCGCGGATGTCCAAAAGCTTATATCTGGCCTGTTCTTCGGGTTTACCCGCCTGCCGCTTAGCGCCATCCAGCAGGCGATTCAGCGCATCTTCTGTCAAAGGCGGACGCGTCGCGAGATGAATCTTTACCTCCCCGCTGGGAGTGAAACCTTTCAGCACGGTTTGACCCAGGTCAGTCGTCACCACCCACGACTCCGGCACGGTGACAGTCAGCGGAAGAATCGAGAGTCGCTCGTCCTTGGTGACAGTGAGTTCCTGCGTGGTGGGGCGGGGCTTTTCCTCGGACATTTCGGGCGTCTTTCGCGCCGGAAGCGCCAAATCCGCAGGCACCTGCGGTTTGTCATCGCAGCCGACCATCCAGGCAGTAACCAGAGCGAGCATTGTAAATCGACGAATCATCCGTGCCTCCACGTCGCTATCTTCGGGTTGGCGGAAAGAAATTCAAGCATGCGATACAACAGTCGCGTCGACGGGCTTGTTGCGAATGTCAGACACCACCTGGCCGTCATGCAACTGAATGACCCGCTGACACCGCACTGCCA
>Ga0105046_10014114_pt1 | contig 12335 bp, 8 predicted proteins | sample MAT03_FD_78385 | JGI IMG/M metagenome (GOLD analysis project Ga0105046, IMG submission 78385) | Freshwater microbial communities from Lake Fryxell liftoff mats and glacier meltwater in Antarctica - MAT-03 (megahit assembly) | ecosystem: Environmental > Aquatic > Freshwater > Ice > Liftoff...
CCGGCCCAACGGGGCCAGGGATGATAATGCCTTGCCCATCTGCGGCTTACGGGCCAAGGTGCGGTGCCGGGGGTGGGCAACTCTATCGGAGCACAAGTGGTCAAGTTTTGGTGAGCGCCGAGGATTCGCCGCATGGCGGGCCCCGCTGAGCGCTTCGCGCGCCTCATCCACGGCCATCGACGAAATTCACTACTTTACGGCCGCTTTTACGCCCGTTTTCCGATGTTCAACCAACTCCGGAATTCATCGATGATCGTGCGGTGTTGGCGGCGCCGGGCGTCGAAGCGTTTCGTCCCGGCCGGGTTGATCGAAAGCGGGCGCAGGTCTGCTGTGCGTTGGCGGCGCCAGCTCACCGGACGTGGAATGGCACTTCGATAACTACTTCTATTTCAATGGCTTCGCCGTTTTTAGAGGCGGGGCGGAATTCCCAGTTGGCGAGGTCTTCGGCGGCCTTTGCGGCTACGGCCGGGGCACGGCCGGGCAGGGGAGTGATGGAGGTGACTTTTCCGTCTTTCCCAATGATTGCAGACACTTGCACCCAACCCTCGGCGCCGGATCCGGGCGCTGGAGGCGGATCGGGGCGGAGAATTTTGCGGACGGGTACGGGTGCCCGCATGGAGGATGCGGCGGTGGATTCAAACGATCGTTCGGAGAACCACATCGTCCAATCACCTATATAGTCGGGCAAATTGGGCTTAGGAATCACCAAAACGTACACAATTCGCTCTCTAAAACGCGCCTCAATCGCACGCGGCAGGGTACGGGAGGAGGGGCGTAGCGGTGCCGACATCGTCGAGGCGGCGGGCGGGATTCTCAGATCGAAGGACCGGGGAGGCGTCCCCGATGGCGCGGTGGGAACCGGAGCGAGCGTGGAGTTCGCGCGACGGTTCCCGGCGATGGCGACGCCGGGAATCACCGGGCCTTGGCCGGGTATTCCGCCGGAGGGCTCGCCGACTCTCCCGGCGCGCGAAAAGGCGGCGGCTCGCGAACCATCGGGCAACCCGGCCAGTTGCTCGGCCGGGTTGAGTCCAATGACGGCAGCGGTGACTGTGGCCCCGGTTCCTCCCGCGGAAACTTCCGGAGGAGCGGCCAGCGCTTTTCCTTCCGCGTCACCTGTCCCACCGCCGCGATTCCTGGAGGGAGGCGGAACGAACGGCGCCCGCCGTTTTGGAAGCGCTCCGGCGCCAATCAGAGTAGCTGGTGCAGACTCTTTTGCGGTTGTGGCGGCCAGTTCCGGAGGGGCGTCGGCCACAATACCGGCTGCCAATACCAGTTTCGGCGGTTCTTTGGGCGGGACGAAGGTTTTTGGCCTTGGTTTGGTGGTTGGCAGCGAAGGTAGCCCGGCCACAGTCGCCGGCAAATCCGTCTTGGCCGTCTGTATTTCCGGAGCTATTAATATTTTCGGCACTTCCGGCGCAGGCGTACGGGGCTTGGGCGGCTCAAACGGTTTAGGAACTGGCTTTCCCTGGACGGCCACCATATTCTGCAAAGGCGTTTCCGTCTTTAGAATCTCTGGCTTGTCCGGCTGCCAAACCAACTGTTTGGCTGGATCGGGGTTGGGCTGTTGAACGACGATTCTCTCGTTCCGGCTGCGCTCTTCTCCCTGGAACCGGCGGCTATCCCCGATGGGCGTTTCCGGGGAGACCGAGGGAAGGGCGGCCGGCACCCGGGCCCAGTAGATTATCGGCTCCTTCTTGAGGTCGATCACCTTATATACTGCCGCCTGGATCGGCTCATCCGCCGGACCAGCGCCGGATGGCAAAAAGGCCAAGGCGCAGACGACCCCGGCGTGAGCAAACAACGAAAAGAAGAAGCTTACCGGCCGCAGCGGCCAGAATGGAGTTGGCGTTTCTGGGGTTCGCTCACCGTCGCTGTAGTTAGGCAAACGCACTCTGATCTTGGGAAGCTTCACGATGCTATCTCTCTAAGGATAATCGGCAGGGACAGAGATTCGCCCTACGAAAATTATGCCGATTGCAGAATCAGAATCCCCAATTGCTGGCCAGTACCCAGCCGGTACCGGTGTTCGCGCTGTCGGTGATCCAGATGTAAAGCGACTTGAAACCGCCCAGATAGGCACCCTGGCGGGTAAGGTTGAGGTTCAGCACCAAGTCCGTTCCTGAAGCGGAAACCGATGAGGTGCTGCCATTGACGATGCATTGACTGTTCTGGATGGCGCCGGCCGCTCCCGGAGTGAGAGGTCCCACCAATGCCGTCAGCATGTCGTTATAGAGGAAAAGCGAATTGCTGGCCCGGTCATAGAAACCGTGGCAACTGCCCGCCGGGATAGATGTGTTTGTGTTGACGAGAAAGTAAAATCGCTCCATATCCGCGAATCCGTTGGTATCGCGTCCCCGAAGAGTAAAAGTCTGGGTAGCGGAAGTGGTAGCGGCTGGCTGCGCCGATATCAGAGTTGGCGGCTGGGGCGGGGAATTTGAATTCCAGGCGCTGGTTTGGACCCACCCGGTGCCGGTGTTGGCATTGTCGGTCACCCAGATATACACCTTTTGCGGGCTTGCCGCGTAGGCGCCTTGAAGGCTCAAACCCACCGTCACTGTCAGATCCGTTCCGGAACCGGAAACAGGCATTGAGGCGGCGCCGTTGAGGACGCACTGGCTATTCTGCAACGTACCGGCGCTACCTGGGCTGAGGGGGCCGGTGACGGCGGTTAAGGCGTCGTTATAGAGGAAGAACGCATTGGCGGCGCGGTCATAGAAGCCGTGACAACTGTTAGCCGGGACGGTGGGGCTGCTATAGACCTGGAAGTACATGCGGTTGATGTCGGTGAAGCCGTTGGCGTCACGGGCGACAAAAGTGAAAGTTTGCGGGGAACCGTTGGGAGTGGATGGGGTTCCGGAAACCACGATGGGCGGTTGGGGTGGGGTGGGGGTTCCCCAAGTGCTTGTTTGAATCCAGCCGGTGCCGGCGCCCGCATTGTCGGTCACCCACAGGTACACCCTTTGCTGATTTGCCGCGTAGGCGGTTTTCAGACTGAGGTTGATGGTCACGGTGAGGTCGGAGCCGCCACCGGAGACGGGTGTGGAAGCAGCGCCATTGAGAATGCACTGGCCATTCTGCAGGGTACCCGCGCTGCCCGGGGCGAGCGGTCCGGTGAGGACGGTTAGCGCATCATTATAAAGATAGAACGCGTTCGCGATGCGGTCATAGAAGCCGTGGCAGGTATTCGCCGGCACGGTGGGGCTGGCGTAGACCTGGAAGTACACCCGGTTGATATCGAGGAACCCGTTGGCATCCCGGGCGACAAAGGTGAAGGTCTGCGGCGAACCCGTTGGATTGGCGGGGGTCGCTGAGAATACGGTGGGAGGCTGAGGCGGGGAAGTGGAATTCCAGATGCTGGTTTGGATCCAACCGGTGCCTAAGCCGGAGTTGTCGGTCAGCCACAAGTACACTCGCTGCTGGTTTGCGGCGTAGGCGCCCTGCAGACTGAGGCCGATGGTTACAGTGAGGTCAGTTCCGGCGCCGGATACGGGTGTTGATGTAGCTCCATTGAGGATGCACTGACTATTCTGCAAAGTACCAGCACTGCCTGGAGTAAGCGGCCCGCTGAGTGCGGTAACGGCGTCGTTATAGAGGAAGAACGCATTCGCGGCGCGGTCATAGAAGCCGTGGCAGCTATTCGCGGGCACGGTGGGGCTGCTGTAGACCTGGAAGTACACCCGGTTAATATCGAAGAACCCATTGGAATCCCGGGCGACGAGGGTAAAGGTCTGCGGGGAACCGGTGGGATTGGCTGGTGTCGCCGAGAATACAGTGGGAGGCTGGGGCGGGCCTAAGTTTCCCCATATCCCGGTCTGGACCCAACCGGTATCATTTACTTCCTGGTCGCGTGTCCAGAAGTAGATGCCTCTGGGAAACGCGCTGTACGATCCGCTCAAGCTGAAGCCGAGATTGAGAACCAGGTCTGTACCGGTGGCCGACACGACCGCCGAGGTACTTCCATTGAGAGAGCATTGGCTGTTCTGGAGCGTGCCGGCCGTCCCGGGCGTTAGGGGCCCGAACAGAGTATTCAGTGCGTCGTTATACAGATACATTGCGTTCGTCTGCCGGTCATAAAAGCCGTGGCAGGTATTTTGGGGAATGAAACTGTTGTTGTTGATGAGGAAGTAGACCCGGTAGATATTGGCGGCTCCGTCTGCATCCCGTGCGGTTACCGTAATCGTCTGCGGAGAGCTGACAGGATTCGTTGGCCCTCCGGAAACCACGGCCGGCGCCGCGGTTCCCGGGAATGTGATCTTACGGATCCGGTGGTTGAGGGAATCGGCAGTATAGACAAATGTCGCGCCATCAACGGCCACTCCTAGAGGAACATTCAACTGGGCGGCGGGAGCGGGACCGCCATCGCCGTTAAACCCTGGGATTCCAGTGCCTGCCACCGTGCTGATTACTCCGGCAGGCGTTACTTTTCGAGTCCGGTTGTTGCCTTGATCCGCAATATACAGAATTCCATTGAAGTCCACGACGATGTCCGATGGGTAAAAGAGAGCGGCAGCAGTAGCGGCGCCACCATCCGCATTGTAGCCCCCGTTCCCATTTCCGGCGACGGTACTGATTACTCCGGCCGGAGTGACTTTGCGGATACGGTGATTGAGCCGATCCGCAATGAGCAAATTACCCGCTGAATCGACGAACGTGCCGGATGGCTGCGTGAGTGCAGCGGCCGTCGCGCTGCCGCCGTCCCCGCTGAACCCATCGCTCCCGTTCCCGGCTACGGTACTGATGATACCGGCCGGAGTGACTTTGCGGATGCGATTGTTGAAGGAATCCGCAATAAAGAGATTGCCCGCAGGATCACGGCTGACGCCCAATGGGAACCATAACCCGGCAGAAGTTGCCGCGGCGCCGTCGCCGCTGAAGCCAGCGCTGCCGTTGCCCGCCACCGTGCTGATAATACCTGCCGGGGTGACTTTGCGGATGCGTTGATTACCGGTGTCGGCGATGTAGAGATTTCCCGCGGCGTCTACTTCCACATCGGATGGGAAATTCAATTGGGCCGCTGTTGCGAGTCCGCCGTCACCACTGAAACCGGGGACGCCGATACCAACTACCGTGGTGATCACTCCGGCTACGGTGACCTTACGAATCCGGCTGTTTTGAAAATCGGCAACGTAGAGGTTGCCAACAATATCGATTGCGATGCCCCCTGGTTCATTCAGCGCCGCGGCAGTGGCGGGGCCCGTGTCACCGCTAAACCCGGCAGTTCCGGCGCCGGCGACCGTGGTGATTATTCCTTGCGCGGAGGCGGGGAGAGAGGCCAATCCAAGAACCAGAACCACGTAGAGGTGCGAGACCAACAAGGAAACATGATTCCGCATGATTCCCAATTCTACTTCGAGAAGCTACGTAAAAAAATGTAAATAGGCGAGGAAACAATGCAGGCGAAGGATGTCATCCTATCTCTAAATCCGCAAACAGGAACACATCATCCATTTCGGACTTGCTGCCGTAATGGAAAGGGAGCTGAAAATATTTGCTTTGGAAGAATCTGACGGCATATCCCCGGCAATTTCGCGTACTGCATCGAAGGGAGTGCTGTACCAGGACTACAGTGCGGAACAGCCCATGGCGAAACCGGCGAGGGTGAAGCAGGCTAGGTACAAGGACCACTTTGGGAATCATGGACTACAGCGACAAGAACGGAAATAACGGATCGTGGGGAAGGCTCTTGCGAGACCGGCGGCTGGGGATGCGCTTTCCAATTGAGATGGAGCTGAAGTATCGAGTTGGGGCCAAAGCGACGACGTGGGCGCCAGGGCGAACGATCAACATCAGCAGTTCGGGGATGTTGATTCGGGCCGATTCGGTAGCGGTGAAGGGGAGCAGCGTGGATCTGTCGCTGGACTGGCCAAGGTTGCTGGATAACCGGATTCCGCTGCGATTGATGGTGAAAGGGCGTGTAGTGCGGGCCGGGAATGGGGAGGTGGCGGTCACGTTTCAACGGTTTGAGTTCCGGACGGCACGGGCGCCAGGGCGGGCGGAGTTGATGGATGTGGCGGCGGCGAAGCGGGCGTGAGGCAGCAAGTTCTCGGACATTCCAAGGGGAACTATGTTCATGGGAGTGGCTAGGCCTCCCTTGCCTGTGACTTCACAAAAGGCTGGTAGAGAAACTCCAAAAACTTCTTTTGTTTGCGCGGAAAATCGATGCGATTGTTCAACAGGATTTGGGCGAGCTTAGTATAGCTCTTGCCGAGCGTGGTGGACGGATCGACGTTCGAACCCTTTTCGGCGGATGCGTTAGCAAGGGCATAGCTATTGGGGATGGTCAATTCCACGGGGAGTCCAATCAGGTTGGCGACCCTGTCTTCCGTCATGACGTGACTGGCGACAAAGCGGTTTAAGACCACGCGGACCTCCTTACCCAGCCCCAAGCGCCTCAACCGCTCCGCCTTCCGCAGCGCGATATGGACCGAAGTCAGTTCCTGTGTGCAGACCAACAAGATCCGCTTGGCCTCCAGCAATACCTCCGTAGAGCAGGAATCCAGGGGCCCAGGAAGGTCGATGCAGGTGAGATCATAGGCACGGCGAAAAAAGCCGAGCAGTTCCTGCATGCGATCATTGTCCGCAAAGGTTGCCCCGTCGGCATCCGCAGGGAGGATATCGAGGTCGTCCCGCTGCGACGCCAAGCGCGACCAGATGTCAGCATCCATTTGATGACTATTGGCGAAAGCCTCTTGCAGGAAGTGCTCCGGATGCAAATTGTTCAGAAATGCCTGTACGGGGGCGTCGCGGTCTAAATCGACAAGGAGCACACGCTTCTGTGGTGATTTCGAGGCGATGAAGGCCGTATGAGCGGCGATAGTTGATGTTCCGCTGCCTGGTTTGCTGGGAAGAAAGGCGACAATGTCACCGCCAGCATTGGCTCGATTGGGCTTATCGCGAAGTTTTTCAATCGAGGAGGCGAGGATTTCTCGAGCCCCGTTCGCCGGAGCGTCAACCGGAATATAGTCCGGGACACCGGCACGCATCAGTGAGGAGAGAACCTGTACATCTTCCTGGCACAGGGCAAGGATCTCGACGTTGGTATTCCGGTCGCGGATCGTCTTGATGATCAGGATGGCGCGGGGAAGGTCAGCGCAATCGATGAGAAGGAAATCCATTGCGTTCAGGCGAAGCATCCGCATCAGGATGTCATCGCTCGGGTAGTCGAGCAGGCAGTCAATGGAGCCGATGGAGTGGGATCTGGTCATCTCTTTGGAATAGTGTTCGGCGACTACGGGATTGGGCGAGATGATGGCGCAGTTGAATTTGGAGGCGTGCATGGAGTTCTTTGGGGGGACTCTATGAGATTACGAGCGGCGATTGCGGGAGACAACAGAGCGAAAGCTCTAAAAATCTGAGTACTCGGGGGGCAGAGGGGAAGGGAAACTAGAGTTCTAAGGTACGCGCTACTTCTGGTAGAGGGAAGTTGCACTGTCGATTTCCGCGAGCTCTTCACGCTCTTCCGGGGAGGACCGGGATGAGTGTTGACATTTTAGTGGGGGGGATCGGACGGCGGATAGAAGGCAGAGATACCCTGGAAAGCGAGCATCCACGACGCACGGCAGCTCACCAAGTTCTCCAGTGGCTCGCCCCTGTTACTTATGGTTCAAAAACGGGCAGATAACAGTACCAGGACTCGGTGAAGCACGCCTTCTTGGAATCGGTATCCATTGTAGTTTCGAGCACTTGTAGATTAGTTTAGTGCAGTATCCTCAAAATGCAGCCTCACTCATAGCTTGACGGTTTGTGCTTTAATAAAAGTGATTCAAATTTTCCTCGGAAAAGAATATGGTTGTGTTCACCAGTTGGGGACGCTCGACCTGGTGGACGGTCATATTCATTTGAGGCACAACGAGTTTATGTCTATAAGGTATTCGCTTTTCTCCAGCCTTGTTTTCCTCGTCGCCTGTAATCTTAGCCCAGAAGCAGCCAAGATGCGGGCGCTCGAAAACGGCAACCGCCTCTTCGAGCAGGGCAAGTATCCTGACGCCGTTTTCGAGTATCGCAAGGCGCTACAAAAGGACCCGAGGTTTAGCGAAGCTCATTATCGTTTGGGCCTTGCGGAGTGGCGGCAAGAGAACTTGCCCGCCGCTTACGCCGCGCTAAACCAAGCGGTCGAATCGAAACCCGATCATCTCGACGCGAAGATCAAACTGGCGGAACTGTGCCTCACCGCCTTCATGGCCGACTCCAGCCGGCCTGCGTACCTTTACGAGAAGCTCACCCGGTTATCCAACGAGCTGTTGGCCAAGAATCCTGATTCCTTCCCGGCTTTGCGAGTGAAGGGTTACATTGCCATGGCCGACTTCAAACCTAAAGAGGCCATCGAGTTTCTTCGCAAAGCCAACCGCGTGAAACCGAACCAGCCGGACGTCGTGACGGTGCTAGTTCAAAATCTCTTGCTGGACCAGCAGAGCGGAGCTGCTGAGATACTTGCCCTCGATTTCCTCAATCAAAACAAGACGTATGGACCACTCTACGACATCCTGTATTCTCACTACAACTCTACAAAACGGGCCGTGGATGCGGAGAATCTCCTTAAGAGGAAGGTATCCAACAATCCTAAGGAGAGTTTGTTCGCAATTCAGTTGAGCGATTATTATTGGCGCCGTGGTAAACGCCAAGAGGCCCAGGCAATTCTAGCCATGATGGCCGATCACCCAAAGGATTTTCCCCAGGGGCGCATGGAGGTGGGTGATTTTTATGCAGAACGCTCCGAAAAAGACGAGGCCATACGGCAGTATGAGGCGGGGCTACGAGCCAGCCCCAAAGACAAGCTCGCCTATCAAAAGCGCATTGTTGGCACCTTGCTATCCCAGTCCAAAACCGAGGAGGCGGCCAGCCGGCTAGACGAAACTCTTAAGGAGTTTCCGGACGATGCCCAAGCCAGAGGCTCCCGTGCCGCACTCCGAATCGCGACTGGCAAACCGGACGAGTTGGATAAAGCGATCGGGGACCTGCAGATGCTGGTGGCTAAGAATCCCGATGAGATTGCCTATCAATACCGGCTGGCTTCAGCATTTCGTGCGAAGCGCGACGAAAAGGCAGCGAAGGCCCAACTACTCGCTATTCTCCAGAAGCGGAAGGACCATGTGCCCTCTTTGCAGGCTCTCGCGGAAATTGCGATCAGGAATCAGCAAGTCGCGGAGGCGAAGAGGTGGTCCGATCAGGTTTTACTTCTCGATCCAGGCAACGTCAGTGCCAGGTTGGTGCATTCCGCTACACTCGCCCTTACAGGAAAATCCGACGAGTCGCGCGCCGTTGTCGACAAACTTCTGCGTGACTACCCGACGCTACGGGAAGCCCAACTCCAACGTGCGATCCTTTTCGTATCCGAGAAAAAGTACAAACAAGCTGAGGAATTGTTCCGCAAACACTACCAGCCCGGTTCCGGCGACTTCCGGGCCCTGAAGGGTATTGTCGAGGTCTACATGGCACTGGGTCAACCGGATCGGGCGTTGGCGGTAGCACAAGAGGAGTTGAAGAAGTTTCCCCAAGCCAATGAGGTGCGCGAGTTGCTTGCTGGTACAGCACTCAAGACCGGAAAATTTGACCTTACCCTCGAGCAATACAAATATCTGTCGGAGGCGCGGCCCAACGACGTGGATCTCATGATAAAACTCGCGAACGCGCAACACGCGAAGGGCGATTCCAACGCCGCAATCGCCACTCTCGAAAAGGCATGTAAAGCCGATCCGATCAATCCCTATGCCCCGGCGGTGCTTGGGGGGATTTTCGACGAGACCGGACGGAAGCAGGAGGCGATTGCAAGCTATCGCCAGAGTCTTACCATCTTCCCGCGTAACTCCTCGGTTTTGAACAACCTGGCCTTCCTTCTCGCCGAGACAGGCGCCAACCTCGACGAAGCGTTGAAGCTGGCATTGGCGGCGCTGCAGGGCGCTCCGGAGGATCCCGCGGTTCTCGATACAGTTGGGTGGATCTATCTGAAGAAAAAGAACCTTCCTACTGCGGTACAGAGTTTTCAAAATCTGGTCCGCAAGCGTCCCGATAATCCGAGTTTTCGCCTTCATCTGGCGATGGCGCTTCTAGAATCGGGCGACCGTGGTTCAGCGAAGAAAGAACTTCAGTTAGCGGCGAAGATGAACGCTTCGCTAACGGAGCAGACCCAGATCAAGGACGCGCTGGCAAAGTTGAATTAACGTGCGATCGATGGAGCTCCTGCGGCGACATCGGGTATCGAGGAACAGCATGGGAGGGGGAGATGCTTTGGAAATCTGAAGTCTCTTGAATCAAATGCCAGTACTAGAACTATCAATGTCGATGTGCCCATTGACAGTGAAGAAAAATCCGTCAAAATAAAGTGCAAAGGTAAAACACATGAATCACAAACTTAAGACTACGGCGAGAGCCTCGTTCTTGATCGCCCTCGCATGTTTAAACGTGTATGGGCTTCCAATCTCGTCTTTGATGCTGAGTACGAGTACCGACGTCGTTCGCCAAGTTGGCAACATTAGCTATCCTTACCAGATTAATGCTAATGTCACCGGCACGGGCAATGGTGGCTCTTTCCGATTTAACCAAATCACGAATCCAGCGCCCTATCCCACTGGTGGGAACACAACCGCCGCAGAGGTCGATATTTGGTGTGTGGACTCTCAGAATAATGCCGCTGGCAACTACAACGCGAGCATCTTCAGTTTGGCCAACATAGCGGCAAATTCTAATCTTGTCAGATATTCAACGGCGTTATTTGCGAGGAACCTTAGCGGCAGTTATGACGCTACCACGCGGTATCGGATGGCGGCAGCGCTTATTGAGAAGTACAGCTTGTCAGACGAAATGCCGGATGGTAATAATTCTACGAATAAAGCGATTCAGCGAGCGATTTGGAGCATCATGGACACGGACACCATTAACAACAACTTGATGGGACAGGACGCTACCGCTATCGGTGCAACGAATACTGAGATCGAATGGGCTAAGGCCAATTTGGTGTCCCTTGACGCAAAGTGGGCTGTTATCAGCGGCCAATTAACTGGCGATGGGACCGGTTTCAGCAACTTGTCAGCGACTCAGACATTTTTGGTCAAGTTTACAGGTAATGATCTGACCGTGCCTGAACCTGGTTTCTATGGTGCGCTTGCGGTTGGACTTTCTGCTCTTCTTTTCTTCAAGCGGCAGCGCTCGGCTTAAGAAATACAAGATCCAAATTGATGAAAAGGCGGACCAAGCTCCTAAAGCTTGGTCCGCCTTTTTCTTGTTTAGTTCAATGCGCCGGGTCTAATCCCCAGCCTTTCAGCATCTTATACAGCGCCGAGGCGCAGTGCATTGAGACGCAATCTTTACTTCTGATCCCGGGGCGGGTTTAAGTGGAGAAGATCCGGGCGGCAAGCTATGGTCGACACCCGTTTGGGGCCTTGTGCCGGTCTTTCAGCATGACTTCGGCTCGTACGGTGCATTGATTAGTGGCGAGTCGGCCTTGAAAAAGGCTGGCCTGAACCCGCTGGAGGGTAGTCGTTTCTTTTCGCAAGCGGTGCCTGGGTCTGAACAGTCAGACTTGATGAGTCCTATAGGGGAAAGCGTAAGATGTCGACGTTCGAACGAATGAGCGCCGGCCGGATGCAACGGTTGCGGTCCGTGGCTGGTAGTCCCGATGGGTTCGCGCCCGTCCTTGCCGACGCCCTGCGGTGCTGACCACTGGTCCGTCATCGGCGCGCATAAAACTCTATGCACCGATTGCTCTCGATAGAAACAACGAATTACAGACGGCGAGGCGAATCAAGGCGAATTCAAGAGAGTGGGCAGCTACCGGCGCAGGCGCCAGTCCATTCAGTGTCCCGTGTGTCCAGCGTCAACTATTTCTTCGCATCGGCGCGTTGACTCACGGTTTTTGTTACCGACGCGCACCCGTTGCCTCATGAAAATGTTACCGGTCGAATATCGACATGGCGGGAAACAAAATCGAGATGCGACTGAGCAAGGCCACAAGACGCGAATTGATCGATGCGATCACGGAGCGGTATCGGTCCGCGAACCAGATGGAGGAGAAGAAGATACTGGACGAGTTCATCGAGGTCACGGGCTTTCACCGGAAGCACGCGATCCGGGCGCTCCGGAGGACCTGCGAGGGCGCCGAGGGGAAACTCTCAAGCGAACCGAAACGCGCCAGGAAAACACCGTATAACGAAGCCGTCGTCCAGGCGCTGACGATTCTGTGGGAGACCGCAGATCGGATTTGCGGGAAACGCCTCAAGACCATGCTTCCTACACTTGTCGAGTCGTTGGAACGGCACGGACACCTCTGCTTGGATTCCGGCGTGCGAATCGCGGTGCTCGAAATGAGCGCGGCAACCATGGATCGAATGTTGAAACCAGTA
>Ga0105046_10014116_pt1 | contig 12334 bp, 11 predicted proteins | sample MAT03_FD_78385 | JGI IMG/M metagenome (GOLD analysis project Ga0105046, IMG submission 78385) | Freshwater microbial communities from Lake Fryxell liftoff mats and glacier meltwater in Antarctica - MAT-03 (megahit assembly) | ecosystem: Environmental > Aquatic > Freshwater > Ice > Liftoff...
GCACCCAGGCGCTGTCGGTTTCCTGCCAGCGGCGTTGGAGGTTGTGCAGCACGCCTTCGAACGGCTTGTTCACGGTATCGGCGCGCACGCCGTCTTTGTAGGTGAGTTCGACGGGTTCATCGCCGGTGCCGGTGAGGATGGCGTCGCGGATGCGTTGGGGGAGGTCCTGCCAGGGGGTGCGGGTGCTTGCCTTGAAGTGCTTGGCCAGGCTTTGCAGCGTCTGGTCGTAGTACGGCGACTGGCTGCCGGACCAGGGCGCGACGGCGCCTTCGGCCAGCGGCTTGCGTTCATCGGGGACAACGAGGGCGGGGTCGAAGAAGGTTTCCACCCCCAGCCCGTCGCAGGCCGGGCAGGCGCCGTGCGGGGAGTTGAAGCTGAACAGGCGCGGCTCGATTTCCTCGATGGTGAAGCCGCTGACCGGGCAGGCGAAGCGCGACGAGAACACCGTGCGTTCCTGGTTGTCGGCGTTCTCGGCGTAGACGAGGCCATCGGAGAGGCCGAGGGCGGTTTCGAAGCTGTCGGCGAGCCGGCCGGCGATGCCTTCGCGGACCACCAGGCGGTCGACCACGGCCTCGATCTCGTGCTTGATCTTGCGGTTGAGTGCCGGGACTTCGCCGATTTCGTAGAGGGTGCCGTCGACCTTCACGCGGGTGAAGCCGCGGCGTTGCAGTTCGGCGAGTTCCTTGCGGTATTCGCCCTTGCGGTCGCGCACGACGGGGGCGAGCAGGAGGAGGCGGGTGTTTTCGGGCATGGCCAGGACGCGGTCGACCATCTGGGAGACGGTTTGCGCCTCGATCGGCAGGCCGGTGGCGGGGGAATAGGGCACGCCGACTCGGGCCCAGAGCAGGCGCATGTAGTCGTGGATTTCGGTGACGGTGCCGACGGTGGAGCGCGGGTTGCGGCTGGTGGTTTTCTGCTCGATCGAGATGGCGGGCGAGAGGCCCTCGATGCTGTCGACGTCGGGCTTGCCCATGAGTTCGAGGAACTGGCGGGCGTAGGCGGAGAGCGACTCGACGTAGCGGCGCTGGCCCTCGGCGTAGATGGTGTCGAAGGCGAGGGAGGACTTGCCGGAGCCGGACAGGCCGGTGATGACGGTGAGGCTGTCGCGCGGGATGTCGACGTCGATGTTCTTGAGGTTGTGCTCGCGCGCGCCGCGCACGCGGATGGCGTTGTGGGGGGGGGTGGAGGCATCCATCGTCTGCGATTCCCAAGGGCCGACCGGAAAGGGCCGATTGTGTTCTCTAACTGTTCCCTTTATATGGTCCGGATGGGGCGATTGGGAAGCCCGGCTGCGAACCCTGGCAGGGGGCTGGTTCCGGCGCTATGATTACACGAACAGCAACGGAAAGATGCGGACATGGCTGGCAGCGTGAACAAGGTGATCCTGATCGGCAATCTCGGCAAAGATCCCGAGGTGCGGACCATGCAGAACGGCGGCAAGGTGGTCAGTTTCTCGATCGCGACCAGCGAGACTTGGAATGACAAGGCCTCGGGCGAGCGCAAGGAGAAGACGCAGTGGCACCGCATCGTGATCTTCAACGACCGGATCGGCGATGTGGCAGAGCGGTTCCTGAAGAAGGGCGCGAAGGTTTATGTGGAGGGGGCGTTGGAGAGCCGGAAATTCACCGACAAGGATGGTGCTGAGCGGGAAATCACCGAGGTGGTGCTGAAGGCGTTCCGCGGCGAGTTGACGATGCTTGATGGGCGGTCCGAGGGCGAGGGCGGCGGGGGTGGATTTGCCCCGCGCGAGCGGGCGCCGGCGCGGGCGGCGGCGGGTGGTGCTGCTGCTGGTGGTGGTGAGCGGCCGGCACAGCGCGGTCCGTCGTGGGACGCGCCGAAGCGCGGCAATGACCTGGACGATGACATTCCGTTCTGATGGTACGCAGCCATAGGATCGGCTTTTATAACAAGACAAGGCCAGGGCTTTGCCCTGGACCCACCAAAGGCCGGCGGCCTTTGGAAACCCAATTCTAAGGTGATGAGGTCCAGGGGCTCGGCCCCTGGTGGGTCCAGGGCAAAGCCCTGGCTTGCTTTCCTTCGTCGGTCAAGCGTTAGACGGATTGGTAGGGCGCTCGGGTCTCGGCGGTGGCCAAGGTCACGGCTTTTCCGCCTGCTTGGCTAATCGCACGCGCGCGCGTAGTATTTGTTGAGTGTGGCAAGCGGCCCTGTCCGGCGCGGACCGGGCCGCCCTTGCGTTGCACGCATGTGAAGGCGGGGCTTGGATGACACGGCGAGACGATGTTCGATATGGCGCGGCCCTTGGCGCGCCCCGTGCCGGTTGATCTCCGTTCGTCGGCCTTGGCGCCACCGTACCCCATCAGTGAAGCTGAACCGCCAGTGAGCAGCACGTGAGCGATACCCCCGACGGCACGCCGCCCGAGGACGATGCACCGATGGGGCCGCCGAGCGGGCGCCAGCCGGTGGTGCTTGAGGAGGAGATGCGCCGCTCCTACCTCGACTATGCGATGTCGGTGATTGTCAGCCGTGCGCTGCCGGATGCGCGCGACGGGCTGAAGCCGGTGCACCGACGCATTCTGTACGCCATGCAGGAGGGCGGCTACACGCCCGATCGCCCCTATCGCAAATCGGCCAAGATGGTTGGCGAGGTGATGGGCAATTTCCACCCGCACGGCGACAGCGCCATCTATGACGCGCTGGTGCGGATGGCCCAGACGTTTTCGATGCGCGTGAAGCTGATCGACGGCCAGGGCAATTTCGGCTCGGTGGATGGCGACCCGCCGGCGGCCATGCGCTACACCGAGGCGCGGCTGTCGCGGGCGGCGATGTATCTGCTGGCCGACATCGACCGCGACACGGTTGATTTCCAACCGACTTACGACGAGTCGGACAAGGAGCCGCGGGTGTTGCCCGCGACCTTCCCGAACCTGCTGATCAACGGCGCCGGCGGCATTGCGGTGGGCATGGCCACCAACATTCCGACCCACAACCCGGGCGAGATCATCGACGCCACGTTGGCGATGATCGAGAACCCGGAGATCACCCTGGAAGAGGTGATGAAGATTGTGCCGGGGCCTGATTTCCCCACTGGCGGGCTGATCATGGGGCGTTCCGGCATTCGCTCGGCGTTCGACACCGGGCGGGGCAGCATCATTATCCGCGCGCGCACCGAGTTCGAGGATCTGCGCGGCGGGCGGCAGTCGATCATCGTCACCGAAATTCCCTATCAGGTGAACAAGTCGGTTCTGTTGGAAAAGATCGCCGAGCTTGTGCGGGCCAAGCAGGTTGAGGGCATCGGCGACATGCGCGATGAGAGCGACCGCTCCGGCATGCGCATCGTCATCGAGTTGCGGCGCGACGCCACGCCGGAGGTGGTGCTGAACCAGCTGTTCCGTTTCACCCAGTTGCAGACCAGCTTCGGCGTGAACATGCTGGCGCTGGACGGCGGCCGGCCGCGGCTGATGGGGCTGCGCGACGCGCTGGCCGTGTTCATCCGCTTCCGCGAGGAGGTGATCCTTCGCCGGGCGCGTTTCGAGCTGTCCAAGGCGCGCGAGCGGGCGCATTTGCTGGTTGGGTTGGCGATCGCGGTGGCCAATATCGACGAGGTGATCGCGCTGATCCGCGCCAGTGCCGATGCGGCGACCGCGCGCGTGGCGTTGATGGCGCGGGCTTGGCCGGCGGAGGCGGTGGTGCCGTTGCTGGAGCTGATCGAGGACGAGCGCAACCTGCTGTCGGACGACGTGCTGGGCTCGCGCACCGTGCAACTGACCGAGGATCAGGCGCGCGGCATCCTGGAACTGCGGCTGCAACGGCTGACCGGGCTTGAGCGGGAGAAGATCAACGAGGAGATGGGCGAGGTGTCGGGGCGGATCGCCCATCTGCTGGCGATCATCGCCAGCCGGCCGCGCCGCATGGAGGTGATGAAGGCCGAGCTGGTCGCGGTGCGCGCCGAGATCGCCACGCCGCGCATGTCGACGTTGACGGATGGGGATTCGGACCAGGACGACGAGAGCCTGATCGAGCCTGGCCAGATGGTGGTGACCATCACCCGCGGCGGGTTCATCAAGCGCACGGCGTTGGAGACGTTCCGCCAGCAGAATCGCGGCGGGCGCGGACGGTCGGCTGCCGGCACGCGCGGCGACGACATCGTGACGCGCAGCTTCAACGGCCACACCCACCAATGGGTGCTGTTCTTCAGCAGCGGCGGCAAGGCGTATCGCGAGAAGGTGTGGAAGCTGCCGGAGGGCGGGCCGACCGGGCGCGGGCGGGCGTTGGTGAACCTGCTGCCCGATTTGGGCCAGGACACCATCACCACCGTGTTGCCGTTGCCGCAGGACGAAAGCCTGTGGGACAGCCTGCATCTGGTGTTCGCCACCAAGTCGGGCAATGTGCGGCGCAACCGGCTGTCGGACTTCCGCAATGTTCGGTCATCGGGCCTGATTGCCATGAAGCTCGATGAGGGCGACGAGTTGATCGGGGTGGCGACGATGCGTGAGGGCGACGACGTGCTGCTGTCGACCCGGCTGGGCCGGTGCATCCGCTTCCAGGCGACCGACGACCAGCTGCGGGTGTTCGCGGGGCGCGATTCATCGGGCGTGCGCGGCATCAAGCTGGCCGAGGGCAAGAACCCCGACAGCGTGATCAGCCTGTCGGTGCTGCGCCATGTGGCGGCGACGCCGGGCGAGCGGGCAGCGTATCTGCGCCAGGCCACTGCGCGCCGCCGCGGGGGCGAGGAGGAGGGCGAGGCCGTTGCCGAGGTTCCCGCGGTGGAGACCGAGGACGCCGCCGAGGAGGTGACGCTCAGCGCCGAGCGCATCGCCGCTTTGGAAGCGGCCGAGGAATTCCTGCTGACCGTGGCCGATGGTGGTTTCGGCAAGCGATCCTCGGCGTATGAATACCGCACCGTTGGCCGCGGCGGGCTGGGCATCACCGCGATCACGCTGACGCCGCGCACTGGGCGCGCGGTGGCCGGCATCCTGCCGGTGCGCGGCGGCGATGGGGTGATGCTGGTGACCGATGCCGGGCGGCTGATCCGCCTGCCGGTTGATCAGGTTCGGATTACCGGGCGTGCCGCCATGGGGGTGACGCTGTTCCGGCTGGATTCCGGCGAGCGCGTGACGAGCGTGTTCCCGGTGATCGAGGACGACCCCGTCGACGACACGACGCCCGGCGATGATGACGTGCCGCGGGCCGCGGAAGGAAACGACCCCAATGGGTGAGCGCATCGGCCTGTATCCAGGCACCTTCGACCCGATCCACAACGGCCATCTCGACGTGATCGCCCGCGGCGCGCGGCTGGTGGACCGGCTGGTGGTGGGCGTGGCGATCAACATCGGCAAGGGGCCGTTGTTCGAGCTGGATGAGCGCGTGGAGCTGGTGACGCGGGAGTGTGCGGCGATTGCGGCGCGCACTGGCGCTGCGATCGAGGTGCAGGCGTTCACCGGTTTGCTGGTGCATTTTGCCCGCGACCTGGGTGCGCGCAGCATCATCCGCGGGTTGCGCGCCGTTTCCGACTTCGACTTCGAGTTCCAGATGGCTGGCATGAACTATCGCATGCGCCCCGATATCGAGACGACGTTCCTGATGGCCAGCGAGCATCACCAGTTCATCTCGTCGCGCTTCGTCAAGGAGATTGCGATGATGGGCGGCGATATCTCATCCTTTGTCACGCCGCTCACCTTCGACCATACGATGGCGAAGGTGAGGGCGCGCGGCTGAACCCGGAGGTTTTCCAATGCATCGCCGTTCCCTCATTGCCGCAGCTATGGCCGCAAGTGCTGCGCCAGCCCTGGCGCAGGCGCCCAAGCTCGACCCCGAGAATACGCTGCTGCTCGACCTCAAGGACGGGCAGGTGGTGATCCAGTTGCTGCCGGATATCGCGCCCAAGCACGTTGAGCGGGTGAAGACGCTGACCCGCCAGGGATTTTACGACGGCATCGTGTTCCATCGCGTGATCGAGGGGTTCATGGCGCAGACCGGCGACCCGACCGGCAGCGGGCGCGGCGGCAGCAAGCTGGGCAACGTGGCGGCGGAGTTCAGCCGCAACCGCAAGTTCCTGCGCGGCAGCGTGGGGGCGGCGCGATCGCAGAGCCCCGACAGCGCCGACAGCCAGTTTTTCCTCATGTTCGCGCCGGCGCCGTTCCTGGACGGGCAATACACCATCTGGGGCCAGGTGGTGCAGGGGATTGAATTCGTCGACCGCATCAAGCGCGGCGAGCCGCCGTCGAACCCTGACCGTATCGTGCGTCTGCGCGTTGCCGCCGACGTTAAGAGCTGATCCTTTTTTTCTCGGAGACGACCATGGCTGATGCTGAGAACACGCTGATCCTGGAGTTGAAGGACGGCCGCGTGACAATCGAGCTGTTGCCCGACCTGGCGCCGCGGCATGTCGAGCGGGTGAAAGCCCTGGCGCGGCAGGGTTTCTATGACGGGACGGTGTTCCACCGGGTGATCGAGGGCTTCATGGCCCAGGGCGGCGATCCGACCGGAACCGGGACCGGGGGGTCGGACCTCGGCAATTTGCCGGCCGAGTTCACCCGGCTGCGTGGCTTTGTGCGCGGCACGGTGGGGGCGGCTCGGACCGGTGACCCCAACAGCGCCAACAGCCAGTTCTACATCATGTTCGCGCCCGCGCCGCATCTGGATGGGCAGTACTCCATCTGGGGCCAGGTGACCGAGGGCATGGAGCACATCGACGCCCTCAAGCGTGGCGCCGGGGGCAGCGGGGCGGTGAGCAACCCCGACAAGATCATTTCCATGAAGGTGGCTGCCGACGTGGCTGGCTGACCAGGCATCCGGGGGCGACGGCGCCGTCGCCCCCGTTCACTGGTCAAATTGGACCGGGCGCCCGCACTAATACCGGTTTGGAATGACTCATGGCCAAGCAAGGCCAGGGCGTCGCCCTGGACCCACCAGGTCCGGAGCGCGCCTTCGCGCGACGGGCCAAGCCCCTGGACCTTAAATATATGAAAATAAATGGGTTTCTTACGGATAAGGTGCAGGGGCTTGGCCCCTGCTGGGGTTTGGGGCGAAGCCCCATGCTTGCCTGATCATGACCCAGTGTTTTCAGCGGTTGGTATTAAATCAGCTGAGGAAATCCGGCTCCTCGCGGGTGAGTTTGCGGATCACCGCCTTCATGAACACGCGGCCGTAGTTCTTGAACATCGGCGAGTCGTCGGGGTAGCCCGCGACGATGTGCGGTGGAATGTGCTGCAGTTCGGCGCCGCCGGCTTCCGCCAGGAGTTGGATTTTGCAGGTGTCCTCCAGGTAGATCAGCCGCAGCAGGGCCTCGCCCAGCGCGCTGCCGATTACCATTGGCCCGTGGTTCTCCATCATCAGCACGGTGGCGCGCCCGATGACGCCGGCCAGGCGCTCGCCTTCGGCCGCGGTCACCGCGGCTCCGTTGAAGCCGTTATCGTAGGCGATTGAGTTGTAGAACGACATGCCCGACAGATAGGTGTGGGCGATGCGGCCGTTCTTGCGGGTGCAGATGGCGGTGGCGTGGTGCATGTGGGTGTGCAATGCCGCGGTCGCCTGCGGCAGGAGGCGGTGCATCGGCGCATGGATGCAGAACGCCGTCAGTTCCACCGTGTTGCCGTTGGTGGAAATGATGGTGCCATCATGGGTGGCCATGACCAGCGAGCCGACGGTGACCTCGGACCAGAAGTATCCCTCGGGGTTGATCAGCATCAGGTCGGGCCGGCCGGGGACGGCCATGGAAAAGTGGTTGCACACGCCGGATTGGAAGCCCAGCCGCGCTGCCCAGCGGCAGGTGGCGGCGAGTTCGATCTTGGCCTGGCGGATGGCTTCGGTGTCGAGGGTCTGCATCGTGTCCATGGGTGCGGGGCGCCTTTTAGGGGAATGGAGGACGGCAGGCTATTCCGCCGGGGCCCGGCTTGACCAGAGGGACGGTTGAACCGCCGTCGCGCCGGGCGCAGTCTGCGCCACCCCACGGGAGACACGCCATGCGCCACCTGTTGCTCGCAGCGCTGCTTGCCGCGTTGCCGCTTGCCTCGCTGCCGGCCGCCGCACAGGCACCACCGGCGCTGTTCAAGGTGGTGAGCCCGCGCGACGAGGTGGTGATCGGCGTGGCCGGGCTCGACCTCGACGCGCTGGCGCGCAAGCTGGTGGCGGATGGGCAGGTGACAGCCTGGCAATACGCTGTGCGCCGCGCCGCCGACGGCAGCACCGAGCAGGGCCCGCTGCGCCGCGTTGCCGTCATGCGCCACGATACACTGCGCATCGAGGCCTTTGACGCGCGCCCGTTGAAGGTGGCGCCGCTGCCGCAGTGAACGGCTACTTCGCGCGCTGCCGCCCCGGGCGGCTACCTGGTTCGCATCGACAGCAGGTAAGCGACCACGTTGGCGATGTCGGTGCGTGACAGCGACAGGTTCGGCATGCGGCCGTGGGGCTCCGCCAGATAGGTGCTCAGGCCGTCAGCCGTGACGCCCGGGCGGTTGGCGGCAATGGCAAACCCCGGCGCCGGGTCGCTCGACGCCGCCGGCCGTGCCTCGACGGCATGGCAGCCGGCGCACCAGGTCTGCGCCACAACCCGCCCTGCCGTTGCGTCGCCGCCCTGGGCCGCTCCCTGCGCGCCCGACTGGGCCAGCGCCACACCCGGCAGCGCCGCCATGGCCAACGCCAGCACATAGTGCCACATCGCCTCATCTCCCCGCCCGAACCGGGCGCATTGATACCATTGCGGCCACTGGCCCGCGCGGCAAGGCCCCATCAACAGTTGTCGCGCGCGTCGTTCCCGCTAGTCTTGCCAGCAACGGCGGAACCGACCGGCACGCAGACGCGGGGAGACGGGCATGGAATACGACTACATCATTGTCGGCGGCGGCTCCGCCGGGTCGGTGCTGGCCAACCGCCTGTCGGCCCGTAGCGCCAACAGGGTGCTGCTATGCGAAGCCGGCATGGACACGCCACACGGCAAGGTGCCGCACGAGATCCTCGACAGCTACCCCGGCACCGCCTACCTCAACTCGAAATTCCTGTGGAACGAGCTGAAGGTCACCACCGAGGTGATCTCGCACAACAACCCCGATGCGAAAAAACCCCGCCTGCGCAAGTACGAACAGGCGCGGGTGCTCGGCGGCGGCTCGTCGATCAACGGCCAGCTCGCCAATCGCGGGGCGCCCACCGACTATGACGAGTGGGAAGCGCGGGGGGCGGCCGGGTGGGGCTGGAGCACTGTGCTGCCCTACTTCAAAAAAATAGAGCGGGACATGGATTTCGACGATGAGTGGCACGGCCGCGACGGCCGCATCCCGGTGCGCCGGATCTGGCCCGAATTCTGGCCGGAACACGCCAAGGGCCTGGCCGAATCATTGCAGCAGTCCGGCATGAAATACCTGCCCGATCAGAACGGGTTCTTCGAGGACGGGTATTTCCCCATCACCATCTCCAACGCCTATGAACGGCGCGTTTCAGCCGCCATCGGCTATCTCGACCCCGCGACGCGGGCGCGCGAGAACCTCACCATTTCAACCCTCACCCAGGTCAGCGGGCTGGTGTTCGAGGGCAACGCCTGCGTTGGGGTCGATGCCGTCGTGGGCGGCAAGACGCAGAGCTTCCGCGGCAGGGAGATCATCCTGTCCTGCGGCGCCATCCATTCCCCCGCCCACCTGATGCGTGCCGGTATCGGCCCCGCGGGCCATTTGCGCGACATGGGGATCACGGTGCGCCACGCGCTGCCCGGCGTTGGCCAACGGCTGATGGATCATCCGTCGATCGCGCTCGCCGCGTTCGTGAAGCGCTTTGCCCGGATGAATGAAACCACGCGCCGCCACATCATGGTCGGCTGGCGCTATTCGTCGGAGATGGGAGGCGCGCCGGCGGGCGACATGTTCGTGACCGCCACGAGCAAATCCTCCTGGCATGCCGTGGGCGAGCAGATTGCGGCGTCCATCCTGTTCGTCAACAAGACCTATTCCGAAACCGGCGAGGTGAAGCTGCAATCGAGCGACTGGCGCACCGAACCCGAAGTTGCCTTCAACCTGCTGTCCGACAAGCGTGACCTCGATCGCCTGGCCGACGGGTTCCGCCGCATGGCAGCACTCCACGTGACGGACGCGATGAAGCGCGTGACCGACGACCCGTTCCCCGCCAGCTATAGCGACAAGGTGCGGCAGGTCGGCGTGATCAACGCGAAGAACAAGTTCCTCACCGACATCATGGCCAAGCTGCTCGACGGCCCCGCCGTGTTGCGGAAGTATCTGATGCAGAAGCTGGTGATGGAAGACTTCACCCTGGAACAGGTGCTGGCCGACGAAGATGCCATGGAAGCCTTTGTCCGCCATGCCGCCGTCGGCGTGTGGCACGCCAGCTGCACCTGTCGCATGGGGGCGGACGACGACCCGATGGCAGTGACCGACCCGGCCGGGCGGGTGCGCGGCGTGGACGGGCTGCGGGTGTGCGATGCGTCGATCTTTCCTGTGGTGCCCTGCGCCAACACCAACTTCCCCACGCTGATGACGGCCGAGAAGGTTTCCGATGCGATCCTTGCGGGGCACTGAGGAGCACGCCATGGCACGCGACATCCTGATCGGCATCTCCGGCGGCGGCGTGCTGCATACCGATGCGCATGTGCCCGATGTCGACACCCAGTTCCGCATGGTCGCAGATGCCGGCGTGTTCGATTACTTTGAGCGCACGCCGCTGCCGGGGTTGTTGGATACCTATAAGAAGGCGAGCAAGGCGACGGGGATTGCGTTGCTGTCCGGCGGTTTCTTCTACGCGCTGGGCCGCGACGAACCGTTGCTGGAGTGGCATCTACGGATCGGGGCGGAGTGCGGCATGCGGGTGCAGAACGTGCAGGTTCCGTTCCGCGACGCGGCCGGCAAGCGGGTGACCGATGAGCAGGTGGCGGCGTTCTATCTGTGGGCGGCGGAGCTGGGCGATCGGCTGGGGGTGACACCGTGCTTCGAGGTGCACATCAACATGTGGTCGGAGCAGTTTTCCCGCGTGGCCAAGGTGGCGCGGCTGGTTGAGGCGCGGGGCGTGGCCTTCAACATGACGCTCGACCACAGCCACGTGATTTTCAAGATCGACAATGAGGGCGAGCTGGGCATCGAGGGGCTGCGCGAGGATCTGGCCGATGGGCTGGTGCTGGACCCGGACAGGCCGGGCAATGTCTGCGCCACGTGGATCGCCAATAACTGGGTGCGCCATGCCCATGCCCGCCCGGCGATCCCGAACAATCCGCGCAACGTGTGGGCGGCGCATCCCGATGGGAGTTTGGGCCGTGGCGTGCAGTATCCGTTCATCCAGCCCCGGCCCGGGCAGTGGCACAGCGACTGGGACGCGGCGAAGCTGGACAAGTGGAAGGAGGTGGTGCGGCAGATGTTCGCGCATCACGCCCGCGACCCAAACAGCCGGTTGCAGCAGGTGACGGTCGAGATGATCCCCGGCATCGACTATGGCGCCGGCCACCGCTACTCGATCTTCGAGCACAGCGTGGCGGTGGCCGAATGGCTGCGCGCCGCGTGGAAAACGGCTGCCGCCGCTTGACCGCGGCGGGCGCCAAGGGGTCTGATATGCTTCAGGCAGCGGCACGGAGCGCATCCCCATGAACGACTTGGCCACCAGCAACAACCCCTACCTCGCCCTGGGCGTGCGGCCGTTCATCAATTGCTGCTCGGTGCGCACCATGCACGGCGGCAGCCTGATGTTGCCGCAGGTGCGCGCGGCGATGGCCGAGGCGAGCCGGCATTTCGTCAACCTGGACGAGTTGATGGAGAAGGCCAGCGCGCGGCTGGCGGAATTGACCGGGGCGGAATGGGGGCTGGTGACCTGTGGCAGTGCCGCGGCCGTGGCGCTGGGGACGATGGCGTGCGTGGCGGGGAATGACCCCATCAAGATGCTGCGACTGCCGGATACGACGGGCATGGCAAACCGGGTGGTGATGGTGAAGAACCAGCGCTTTGCCTACGATCAGGCGATCCGTATGAGCGGCACTGTGATCGTTGAGATCGAGACGATCGAGGAGTTGGACCGCGCCTTCGAGGAACCGGTCGCCATGGTGGCCGTGCTGGGCACGCATGAGCATGAGAGTGCGGTGCGGATGGAGGACCTGTTGGCACGGGCCAGGCCGCGCGGGGTGCCGGTGATGGTGGATGCGGCGAGCGAGCATATCGTGAAGCCGTCGCCGTGGCTGGTGCGTGGGGCGGATTTGGTGATTTATTCCGGCGGCAAGTTCCTGCGCGGGCCGCAGACCTCCGGACTTTTGCTGGGCCGCAAGGATTTAGTGCAGGCGGCGTGGCGCAATGCCTCGCCGCACCAGGCGCTGGGCCGGCCGATGAAGGTGAGCAAGGAAGACGTGATCGGGCTGTTGACCGCGGTGGAATACTGGATGGAGCAGCGCGATGTGGGC
>Ga0105046_10014118_pt1 | contig 12334 bp, 6 predicted proteins | sample MAT03_FD_78385 | JGI IMG/M metagenome (GOLD analysis project Ga0105046, IMG submission 78385) | Freshwater microbial communities from Lake Fryxell liftoff mats and glacier meltwater in Antarctica - MAT-03 (megahit assembly) | ecosystem: Environmental > Aquatic > Freshwater > Ice > Liftoff...
CTCATCGCGCAGGGCATCGGCGGAGGCAAAGCTGCCCGTCTCCTCATCGCTGTTGAGCAGCACCGTCCAGTTACAGGCGATGCCCAGCTCGGCCAGCACCTCAAGTGCGTGTACGACCAGCACCAGACCGCCTTTCATATCGACCGCGCCAGGCCCGCGCACAAAGCGCCCGTCAGCGCTGGCCTCCAAGCCGCGAAACGCCCCGCCGCAGGGGTGTACGGTGTCCAAGTGACCGGCCAGCAGCACGGCTGGCTTGTCATGGCGGTGCGCGCGGGCGATAAGCGTGCTCGGCGGCTCGATTACATCGTCGGCGTGGCCATTTGGGCCGGGCACTGCAAGCCATGCGGGTTTGTGCGCACCGGGCACAAGACGCATTTCAGCGCCGAGGGCTGCCAGGCGAGCACCGATCAGATCGCGCAGGGTGCGCAGCCCGGCGTCCGCTGCGGTTCCGGGACCGGTCTCAATGAGAACGTAGCGGCGCAGATCGTCCAGCATTTGCGGCAGGCGCGCGCTCAGCCGCGAGAGCAGCTCGGCGCGCCGTGCGCTGAGCTGTGGCTTATCAATCTTGGTTTGCGTGTCGTGCTGCTGCGAGTGCTTGTCCATGACGGCGGCAGGATAGTTACCGCATCAATCCAGCACGTCGAAGTCGCCCGGCTGGCCCTCGACTGCATCATCTCCCATGCCGCGCTGCTCGGCCATGGCCCGAACGCGGGACGCATGCTTTACACGCAGGGCGTGAATCTGCACCTTGAGCAGCTCGATACGTTCAATGTCGGAAATAACCTTGCCCAAGACCGTCACCAGCGTGATCGCGCACAAGCCCGCCGGGGCCAAGACCAGCGACCAGGTTTCTATCGTCCATGACTGCATCCGTTGCTTGCACATCGGTCCGCGGCGAGGGCCAGTTCCCCGCCAGATTGTTATCGCCCGGGTTTTGCGCACTGATACACTCTGGCAATGAGGTTCAGCCCCCTTTGGGCACGAGTTATCGGATCTGTTCTGCTGGCGGTCTGCGGGCTGGGAGTCGCTCGCCCTTTACACGCCGCCACCAGCATGGCAGGCCCGGCGCGTGCAAGTCAGTTCGCCTCTTTTGCCTTCGCTTCGCCCCAGCCCACCGTCAAAGTTCCCAAAGCGCCTGTTGGCTCTGCTTCACCTTCGGTCGTCAAAGCCGCGCTGCCAATTCGTCTGACCGTTCGTCAGGCAGGTACGGGCGGTCGCATTCGCAGTGGCGACTGGTTCGGCGCGCAAGTCATGCTCGCGGGCGCCACCACCGCGCGCGAGCTGATTGTGCAGCTCAACATTCGAGATGCTGATGGTGACACGACTGCATATCAGTCGCGCATCACGCTCACCCCTGGCGCCGAGCAATCGCTCTGGCTCTATGGGCGCGTGCCGATTACGCCGCCGGCATCAATCTCGGTACTTGCGTACGACCTAGCCGAGAACACGCCAGATTCCGGCGCAGCGCAGACCCTCGGCAAGCTCGCTGGCCGCACCGAGATCAGTTTGCAAACGGTTCTCGCACCGTGGATCGGCCTGACGGCGGTGCTGGGCCGCAGCACCATGGGCTTGGAGTTGTACTCGCTGCGGCAGGCCGTGCACGAGAGTTTGCCTACCGGCCATGAGTCAACCGAACTGGTTCCGGGCCTGCAAACTTCAGACTTGCCCGACCGCTGGTTTGGCATGGCCTCCTATCGCACGCTCGTCTGGGCCACCAGCGATCCGACGGTGCGACCGAGCAACCTCTCTCCCACGCAAACTGCCGCGCTGCGCGAGTGGATTACCCGTGGCGGGCATCTGGTCATCATCCTGCCGTCGATCGCCACGGATTGGTTTGGCCCGTCCAACCCCATCGGCTCGCTCATGCCGCAGCTCAGCGTGGAGCGCATCGAACGGCACAATCTCGCTGGCATTGTGCCGCTGCTGAGCGGTCCGGCCGCGCTAAACTTTGCGCCGGCCAAAGCCGCTGGCGAAGAAGCCACACCAAAGGCAGATGCAGACCCACTGGTGCCGCTCGCGCCAGCCGCGCCACAAGTATCTTCGGCATCGCGCTTTGCCTCAGTCAACTTTCTCACACCCGATTCGTCTGTGCCCGCTGGCCAATCCACTTCCATTTTGGCCGATGAGACGGGCCGATCCATCGCCGTTCGCCGCATCATCGGCACGGGCATGGTCACTGTGGTGGGGCTTGACCTCTCCAGCCCTGGTGTTGCCGCCGCGGTCTCACTGACGCCAGATCTGTTCTGGCATCGGATTCTGGGCCGCCGGGGAGAGCTGCGCAGTGGCGATGAGATCTCCAAGCTCGCGAGCGAACGCCGCGGCTTTTTCGACCAGCGCATGGGCGTGCTGATCGATGGGTTCATACCAGGCCTGATTAACAAGACGGGTGCTGCCGCACTTGGTATTTTGCTCTCGGTCGTTGTTTTTGCGCTTTACTGGCTGCTCGCTGGCCCTGTCGGCTTTACAATCCTGGCGCGCAGCGGCAAAAAGCACCTCTCATGGTTGTTGTTTTTCGCCATGACGGCTGCGTTTACGGTTTTGGCTTGGGGCGGAGCATCGCTGCTTAAGCCGCGACGTATTGATGCCGCCCATTTCACGGTGATCGATGCGATTCACGGCCAGCCCGTCATGCGAGCGCGGCTGTGGGCCTCAGCCCTGCTGACTCGCTACGGCAACACGCGCATCTCACTGGCTGAAGATGTCGAGCAGAGCCAGCTCATCAGCACGCTCTGCCCGTGGGAGCCAACCGGAAGCTCTACGAGCGTCGGCTTCCCTGATACGCGGTCCTATCCGGTCGACGGTCGCAGCCCGACGACGATCAACTTCCCGAGCCGCAGCACCGTCAAGCCCATACGCGTCGATTGGGCTGGCACGCTCCCTTGGCGACTGCCCGTACCACTCGGCGAGCCCGAAGGCCCCGGCATCGCACCCAAGCTTAAACTCGTTGAGTTTGCCCTCGGCCGCGGCGGCACATCCAGTGGATTTGGTGTCTCGGGCCAGCTCAAGAACGAACTTCCGCACGATCTTAAAGACGTTTACGTCATCGTCAGCCGCACGCAGCAGCCCGCCGGCGTGCCGCGGTCGGCGCGGCTCATGTTCCGCGGCGAGGCATTCGTGGTGCCAGAGTGGAAGCGCGGCGAAGTGCTGGACATGGCTGTCGTTACCGCCCCACCCAAGGACTCGCGCGAGGGGGGGGCCAGCCGCAGCAATGCCACTAGTTTGGAGGCGCTCTTTTCGACCATCTCTCCGCCGCTGCCATCACTCGGCGCGGAAATTGGATTGCGAGATTCTGAGATTCCAGCGCGGGTGGTGGCCCTGAGCTTTTTTGATCTGCTGCAGCCACCTGCCTGGCAGGACATTACCACTGACCCGGTTTATCGGCGCATCAACTGGCACGGGCTCGATCTCTCGGGGTTCCTCACGCAGCCATGTATCATCATCATCGGGACGATGGGCTCGCGCGAGGCGCCGGTAGAGTCTCCGGTACCTCTGCGGGTTGAAGGTGATGTATTGCCGACCATTGGCCGAACCGTATTTCGCTGGGTTTACCCGCTGCCGGCAAGCCCGCCTCGGATGGAGGTGCCAGATGCGCCACCGGCCAACTAGCGTTGGGCTCTGTGACCAGGCGTTGAAAGACCATTTGGATGATGTCCGGCGACTTTGAGTTTCAACCATGCCGATGATCGAGACCGTCAACTTGACCAAGCGCTACAACGAGATGGTCGCGCTCGACACGCTCAACCTCACGATCAATGAGGGAGACTGTTTCGGCTTCATCGGCCCCAACGGCGCGGGCAAGACCACCACGATCAAGATTCTGGCGACCCTGCTCAAGCCCTCGGCTGGCCAGGCGATGATCAATGGCCTGACCGTGGGCTTTCAGAACCGGCTCATCCGTCCGCTCATCGGCTACGTGCCCGATTTCATGGGTGCGTATCAGGACATGATGGTGACGGAGTATCTGGACTTCTTCGCTGCCTGTTACGGCATTCATGGCACAGCGCAGCGGCGCGTTGTGAAGGATGTGCTCGATCTGACGGATCTCAACTACAAGGCCGATGCGGAGGTAAACTCCCTCTCGCGCGGCATGCAGCAGCGACTCAGCGTGGCCCGTGTGCTGCTGCACGATCCAAAAGTGCTGCTGATGGATGAGCCAGCCAGTGGCCTTGACCCGCGCGCGCGTATCGAGATGCGTGAACTGCTCAAGGAGCTCAAGCGCATGGGCAAGACCATCGTCATCTCCAGCCACATTCTGCCGGAACTCGCCGAAATTTGCAACGTCGTCGGCATCATCGAGCGTGGCAAGCTGCTCTTTAACGGTTCAGTCAGCGAGGCGGTGCGTCGCGCGAAGGTCGGTCAGACCGTGCTCGTTGGCGTGGTCAATCGCACGCAAGAGGCCGCGGAGATTCTCGCCAAGGTGCCGGGCGTTACCAAGGTCACCGTGCAGGAATCGGCCGGTGCGGGTTCGGCAGGGGCAATCGGCGGCGGCAGTGGCGGCCCGCCGGTCATCCACATCGTGCTGGAGCCGGGTGGCCGCATCGATATCTCTGACATTCCCAGCATGCTCATCAACAAGGGTTTTCGCATTACGGTGTTCACCGAGGAGGCCGTCAACCTCGAGACGGCCTTCATGCGGTTGACCAAAGGTCTTGTTTCTTAGCTCGCGCTGCGTTGTTGCTTGTGTTGGCCTCTTTTGCACGGTCATTCCATCATGATCAAGCACGCTCTCTCTTGCACTGCCTGCCTCACGCTGCTCGCGCTCGCCGCGATGGCAACCATCGACGAGCGCTCTGCGAGCCAGCCGACAGCACATGTATTGGCCGAACCGACCATCACCCCGCAGATCAGGTCCATCGCGTGCACCGGCACGCCTGGGCCGCTGGCTATCTGGGGCAAAGATGCGAGACCATTGGCCAGCGGCATGGTTGACGATCAGCACGCCGCCATCGTGGCATCAGCCCCTATTGGTGCGAACGGTGGGCGCATCATCGCCTTCGGGCACACTGGCCTGCTCGAGTCTGCCGCGCTTGAAACGCTCGATACTCGCGACTTTCTCGCCGAGCACCTCGGCACGCCCGGCAAGAAGCCAGGCGCGCTGCTCATCAATTCCTCACTCGGCGGCTTTCTCACGGAGCTTGGTTGGAAGGTCGACAGCAACGGCAAGTCAAAGAAGCCCGCTCTGGCCAGTGCACTCTCAGCAGACTCCGATGTTGGACTCGTCGTGCTGGTGGGCAACGACATTACCGATGCGCAGGCGGGCGTGCTTGCTGCTTTTGCAGAGGCCGGCGGTATTCTCGCCATGGCCCAGACTGCTTGGGCGTGGCGGCAGAACTCTGCCCAGAACTTCGCCGAGAACCCACTGAACATCATCGCGACCCGCGCCGGCATCGCATGGACTGGGCTTTACGCCTCCGCCGACAAGACTGCCAGCGCTGGCGGCCTGCGCGTGCTAACGGCCGATGAACCTCTGGCCAAACTACTGCACGCCGAGACTGCGTTGCAGGTGCTGCTCGACTTTGACGCGGCGCAAACCGACAGTGGCGCGGTGTCAGCTCAGCCGCCAAACGCAGGCGGGCCAGCCAAGCCACGCAAAAAGGGCAAAGTCGCTCCGGGCAAGGAGATTCAGCAGGCGGGCTTCACGCTCGCCGCGGCGTGCCGCGCCATGCCGATTGAAGGCAACCCGCTGCATGAAAAACTCAATGCGGCGCGTGCGCGCACCAATCCGAAGTTGCGCGGCGGGATATCCGCCGCTACGCCCCTCTCGGTCGATCAGCCGCTGGCCCGGGCCATGGTCGCGGCGGATGTCGCCCTCGCCGAACGCTTCGCCACCGAGGTGGCATCGAGCAGCAATGTTCCGGCCGCGCACCCATCCGCCGAGTCTTTTCCCGGCAGTGTTCCGGCGGATGCCCCGCGCATCGCCACTACGCGCACAATACCGCTTGCCACGCCGGGTTGGCATTCGCTGGGTCTGTACGCCGCGGCGGGCGAGCCGATCACCATTCGGCGCACAACTGCTGCGAGCGGCGGCAAAGGGCAGAGGCCCATCAGCGTGCAGATTGGCTGCCACACCGATTCTAACTGGCACCATTATGAATGGAAGCGCGTGCCGGATGTGACCATCGCGCGCGAGCTTACGGGTGAATCGCTGACGCTCACCTCCGCGTTCGGCGGCATCGTGTATCTCACTGTGCCCGATGCGCTGGCGGGGGCCAGCCAAGGCCAGATGATGACTGTTGAGATCACCGGCGCAGTCGAGGCGCCGCTCTTCGTGCTCGGCAAGACGAATGTGGCCGAGTGGAAGAGTCGCATCCGCGACTTGCCGGGGCCTTGGGCTGAACTGGCGACATCCAAAGTCACGCTCTCGGTGCCCGCCGCGGCCATTCGGCAGCTCGATGACCCAGAGCAGTTGATGATGTTGTGGGACAAAGTGCTCGATTCTGCGGCGGACCTGGCCACCATCCCGCGCGAGCGCACGCGCGGCGAGCGCTACGTGGCCGATGTGCAGATCAGTGCGGGGTACATGCACTCCGGCTACCCGATCATGACGCACTTGGATGCGGTTGATGACATGACTGGATATGACAGACTCATCGCGGGGTCATGGGGTTTGTTCCATGAGCTTGGGCACAACCACCAGCAGAGTGATTGGACCTTTGAGGGGACTGTGGAAGTTACGTGCAACCTCTTCTCTCTCTACACGCTTGACACCGTGTGCAACGTGCCGTGGACGGTCGGTCACCCCGGCATGAAGGATCGCGCCGAGAAGATTGCCAAGCATCTGGGTACCGGGGCGAAGTTTGAGCGTTGGCAGAACGACCCGTTTCTTGCGCTGCAGATGTACGCGCAGCTTGTCGAGGCCTTTGGCTGGTCGACCTATAAGAAGGTGTTTGCGGAGTACCGATCGCTGTCTGAGGGCGAGCGGCCAAAGGGGCAGCAGCAAGAGCGCGACCAGTGGATGGTGCGGTTCTCGCGGGCTGCGGGCAAGGATCTTGGCCCGTTCTTTGATGCGTGGGGCGTTCCGGTCACGGCTGAGGCCAAAGCGAGCATTGCCCGGTTGCCGGGTTGGATGCCCTCGGACTGGCCGACTGCCGAACAACTTGCGCCCGCCGCAGCGAAGGTCAAGCCCGGCAAGTAGCCAGCGAAGGCGCGAGCCCAAAAAGTGCCCGCTTTTGTTGAATCGGGCCGCAAAATCTTGGCCGCTGGTGTACTGCGCGATTATGGCAGCAGACGCGCGTAACCTCTCTGCCATGTCCGCGCCAAGCACTCCCCAATCTGATCAACCAACACCGGCATCTCAGCCAGCGGCCATCCAACTCAAGGACACGCTCAATCTGCCTAAAACACCCTTTGCCATGAAGGCGAACTTGGTGCAGAACGAGCCAGCCAGCATCAAGCGATGGTCGGGTTTGGCAGCGGGAGGGGCAGCGGGAGGGAATGCTGCGGGGTTGTACAACGCGCTGCGGGCCAAGCAGGCGACAACGCCCGCACTCCGCGGCAAGTTCGTCTTTCACGATGGGCCCCCATATGCCAACGGCAGCATCCACCTCGGGCACCTGATGAACAAGGTGCTCAAAGACTTCGTGGTGCGATCACGCACGATGATGGGCTTTGATTGTCCATTTGTGCCGGGCTGGGACTGCCACGGATTGCCCATTGAGCACAAGGTGATGACCGACATGGTGGAGAAGGGCAAGTGGCAGAAACTGCAGAACTTGCCCGATGAGCAGCGGCACACGATCGTGCGCAAGGAATGTCAGACATACGCCGAGAAGTATGTCAAGCTGCAGTCAGCGCAGATGCAGCGGTTGCTGACGCTGGCTGATTATGAGAACCCGTATCTCACTTTTCAGCCGCGTTTTGAGGCCGCCAGCATCGAACTGCTGGCCGATTTGTGCGAGCAGAAGCTCGTCAAGCGCGCTCTCAAGCCGGTGCACTGGTCCATTGCCAACCAAACCGCATTGGCTGAGGCCGAGCTTGAGTACGAGGATCGCATTGATCTGTCGGTGTATATTGATTTTGAAGCCGCGGATGCCGGCGCGGTCTTTGATGCGTTTGGTCTGCCGCCGGATGTGGAGACCGCCGATGGCGACGAGGTTGAAATCTCAGAGAGCGGCGCACCAGAGCCGGGCGAGCGGCCGACCACGCGACCGAGCTTCATGATCTGGACGACGACGCCTTGGACGCTCCCGGCCAACTGCGCCATTGCCGTCAACCCTGTGTATGAGTACGCGCTGATCTGGGTCGATGGCAACATCACCGTGATGGCCACCGAGCTTGCCGAAAAGGTGCTGCAACTGGCCCGCTCCGAAGAGGTGGTCATACTTGCCCGCGCCAGTGGTAGCAAACTGCTCGGGCTGAGATACCGCCACCCTTTTGTTGACCTTGCCCGCGGCGAAGGCATACCGCTCTCGGCAGGGGGCAATCGCGAAAAGCTCTTTTCCATCATGGCTGCGGAGTATGTCACGCTTGAAGATGGCACCGGTCTTGTCCACACGGCTCCGGGCCACGGTACTGAGGATTATCAAACCGGCCTGCGCGAAGGGCTCGGCATTTACTGCCCTGTGCAGGGCGATGGCACATACGACGCCACCGTGCCTGTATGGCTGCGCGGGCTCGATGTCTGGACGGCCAACGAGAAGATCGCGGCGCACCTACGTACCAGCGGTCACCTGTTCTACGAGCAAAAGTTCAGCCATAGCTATCCGCACGACTGGCGCAGCAAGACACCGACGATCTTCCGCTCCACCGAGCAGTGGTTTGTAGGTGTTGACATGCCCACCCGTCACGGCGGGTCGCTGCGCGAACTGGCCCTGCGCAGCGTCAGCCACTCGCGCAGCGCAGCATCTCATGCGCGCGGCGCGCCGGAGACCGATGTCAAAGGCATCGACTTCATCCCCGAGTGGGGCCGCAATCGCATGCGCGGCATGCTGGAGAGTCGCCCGGACTGGTGCATCAGTCGCCAGCGCTCGTGGGGCTTACCAATCCCGGCCTTCTTCCTGCCTGATGGCACCGTGTTCATGACCGCTGCCAGCGTGCGCGCGGTGGCCCGCACCTTTCGCCAAAAGGGCTCTGACAGTTGGTTCGCGCTCCCGCCGGCCGAGCTGCTCAGTCTGGGCGGCTACGAAGCAGCCGCAGACCCAGATGCGCCGCCCGGCATCGCTGCGCACTTTGCGGCGCTGAGCAAAGGCAAGGACATTCTCGATGTTTGGTTTGAATCCGGCTCGACTTGGAATGCCGTGATGCGCGAGCGCTCGGCGAACGCCGACTTCCCGATGGATTTGTACCTTGAAGGTGCCGATCAGCACCGCGGCTGGTTCCAAAGCTCGCTTCTGCCTGCCATCGGCATGATGGGCGAGCCGCCCTTTAAGGCCCTGCTCACCCACGGCTTTACCGTGGATAAGGACGGCCGCAAGATGAGCAAGTCACTCGGCAACACCATCGAGGTTGAGGATGTGCTCAAGGAGTACGGCGCTGATGTGTGCCGCTGGTGGGTCAGCACGCTCGCCTTTGAAAACGATGTGAAGGCCGACATGTCTTTCATCGCCACTGCCGGGCATGCGTATACCAAGGTGCGTAACACCGTGCGCTTCATGCTCAGCAATCTCTACGACTTTGCGCCCTCCACGGAGGGTGATGCAGCCGCAGCGGCGGCCAAGAGCGATGCGGTTGCGCTCAATCTGTTGCCACCGACGGGCCTTGACGCCTGGATACTCGGAGAGTTTGATGCGCTCAGCGCAGCGGTGCAGGAGGCGTACGCCACGTACAACTTCCGTCACGCCTCCTCGCTCATCTACGACTTCTGCTCCGACCAGCTCTCGGCCCGCTATCTCATGGCCGTCAAGGATCGCCTTTACTGCGATGCGGCCAGCTCCGCCCGCCGCCGCGGCACACAAACGGTGCTTTTTGCAGTGTGTGATGGCCTTTGCCGCCTGCTCGCACCCATCATGCCGCACACTGCCGACGAGGCATACCTGGCGCTCTTCGCCTCGCGGCCTGATCCGGCCCGCTGCGTGCACCTGCTCAACTTCATCAAGCCCTTTGGTGTTCGGCGGGATGAGCGCTGGCCATTGGTCATGCAACTGCGCACGCTCGCGCTCTCGGCGATGGAGCAGTCGCGCTCTGCTGCAACCGAGCCGATTGATAACCCGCTCGACATGGGGCTGACACTGCCACCAGTGCTTGAAGTTGGCGGCATCACGCTCTCGCTTGAGGGCTTCAGCCGCATTGACCTGGCTGATCTGCTGGGCATCTCGCGTGTGGACTTTGACGCCTCACTACCCGGCATTTGCGTGCTTGATCTGCGTCCGCAAGCGGCGGGCTCGCCTCGCTGCGACCGGTCGCGTAAGCGCGATGGCACAGTGCGGGCTCGCGCCGAACTCGGCAATGCCATGCTCTCGGAGCGTGACAGCCATGCCGTTGCGCTCTTCAAGCTTTAATCTCGATTGAAGCTCTGGTCGCACGTGTGGTTCAAACACACGGGGCGTTTACTTCTTGTTCGGGCTGCCACGTTTTGGGGCAGTGACAATCGCCATCTGCAGTGACTGCTGCGCGATCTGGCTCGTCGGCGTCGTCAGCCAGCCCCACAGGCATGGTGCGCCTGCATTGCCCACGGTGGTGGGGGGGTGAAAGTAAAACGAGAGCGGCACAATCTGCTGGAAGTCCACGATTCCACCAAAGTAATCCCAGCGAGATTCCAGTGATGGTGCGCGACTGCTCACCTTGCGCTGCCGCACAATGTCCACGGGCACCCAGATGTCGGTGCCGCTGATCGGGCAGACTACGCAGAACTCGACCCACGCGCGATATTTCTGCCGCTGCCCGCCGCCGCTGTCGCCAATGCGATCCCACCCCAGCACCACCCGAGTTGGCAGACCCACATGCCGATACACCGCTGCGAGCGCCGCGGCAATCTCAAACTCATTTCCGCGCTTCTCGCGCAGAGTCTCCCACACTGGCTTGAGCTCAAATCCCTGCACGCTGGTATTGCGATTGAACGCCAGACCACTGCCAGATTGCTGGAGCATCTCCATCATCTGGGCGGCCAGAAACTTGGCAAGGTGTACGGGCCCGAGTTTCTTGGGGTCTTCTCCCCCGGTCCACTCAGCTAGCAGTATGTCGATCGCGGCACCATTGGCCTTGCGCTGCTCGGCTGGCGGCTGCTTGAGGGTGTGGATGTAGTCCACACCAAGCTGAGTCTCCATGGCCGTCTGCGCCAGCTTGGGATAAGCACCTTTTGGCCACGGAACACTAAACGCCAGACGATCGTCGAAGGTCAGCTTGCTCACGGTCGCATTTATCTTCAACCGAAGTTGCATCGTCTTAGCTTCGATATTTGTCGCCGTCCACTTCCAGTACTGCTGGCCTAATCCGAAATCCGTCAGCACGGTGGGCACCTGTTCAATGGTCTTGCCATCAAACTGCAAATCAGCGGTAAAGCTCCCGCCCCCCAGGCCGCCGCTCGAGGCCGCCATGATCGGTGGCACCGGAAAGAGAATCGCGGCGGTCTCAAATTTAAGCTGCTCTGAAATGTAGCTGCCATCGGGGAAGATGCGGCTAAAACCGTCGACTCTCAGCGTGACCGTCAGCTCCAGTTCCCTCTCCTCTGATGCGCGCAGCAAACGACCGACAATGCTTTCTGTAATTGGCTCAATCGCCATCGCGTTCAGCTTGCCCCTTTTAACATCATTTCCGCTGTTGGGCGGCTTACTTGGCTCACGCCGCTCCTTCTCGATAATTACGGGCGCGATGGCCGGTACGCCTTGGCCAGCGGCCGTGCTTGGCATTCCAGCCAGCACCAGCGCGGCGGCGGCCGCTCCGGCGAACATCACGGAGCGGGTCTGACAGATCGTGCGGAGCAGGCCGTTGGTCATTGGAAAACTTTCGTGGCGGCAGGATGGGGCAGGCGAATCGCTCCCCGCTCCTTAGCACTTCGCAAACTCGTGCCAAGCGGATGCCTCGTGCGCACCGGTTAATCGTTGGCCGTCGCCGCCTTGCCGTGGGCAGAATCTGCCGCTCGCTCCGCTTTTGCAGAGAGTTCCGCCGGTGAGGGCAGATCCCGCAAGTTTGCCAAGCCAAATGCCTCTAAAAACGCCTTGCTTGTGCCGTAGAGGATTGGTCTGCCCAACTCCTCAGCGCGACCCGCGATGGTGATGAGCCGTCTCTCCAGCAGCGTCTTGAGCACCTCCCCGCATGCCACGCCGCGGATGGCCTCCAGGGTTGCTCGCGTGACGGGCTGTTTATAAGCGATGATCGCCAGCGTCTCCACGGCCGATTTGCTCAGTTTTTGCCGCGCCCCAAGCCCATGCAGCGTGCTGACGGCGAGGGCATGGGCGGC
>Ga0105046_10014121_pt1 | contig 12332 bp, 4 predicted proteins | sample MAT03_FD_78385 | JGI IMG/M metagenome (GOLD analysis project Ga0105046, IMG submission 78385) | Freshwater microbial communities from Lake Fryxell liftoff mats and glacier meltwater in Antarctica - MAT-03 (megahit assembly) | ecosystem: Environmental > Aquatic > Freshwater > Ice > Liftoff...
ACCTCGCCCAAGGTCAACCGCACAGGCTCCAGATGCGTGTTCCAGCGGGCAAAGGTGGCCTCGGGCAGGGCCGCCACCAGTCGGTTGGTCTTCGGATCTGTTTGCATGTCCCACTCTTCTGCAAGTTTCAGCGTTGGCCAGTCAAGACTGGCGCCCAAGTTGTCAGACGAGGCTAAGCCATGGAAGCTCAACTCTATGTTCGCTGCCGCACATATGCGCTGTCTGTTTGGCTCCCCCGTGCCATGCCAGCCTCGCCAAGCCTGCAGCGCCTGGCGGATGGCGCGCTGTCTGACAGACAGCGGCCAGGGTCGCGTCCACCATGCCTCCAGCGCTGACGACACGCCCTGCCAAGTTCAGGTGTGGCGTCAGCGGGTCATCGGCCCATCCCCAGGCTGATGTCGGCTCGCGCATCACAAGGCACTCACATGAACGTTCACATTCAACAGCCGTTTCTCTGGCCTACCGCCGTCTTTGGCGAAGCAGCCGCTTCCTTGTCGATGGAGATTGCCGACCTCGGGGAACATATGCGGCAATGCACCCAGGCGCACGGTCGTTGGTTGTGGTTGTGGTGCGGCGTAGACGCAGTACACCAGAGTTCGCTGGCGCGGTTTGTCACCACGCTCACCGCATTGGGGGCCTTGGCGGCGCTGACCGGAGCTGTCGTGGTGGTTTGGTAATCCGTGCCGCAAGATGCGTTGTCGGCACTGATACCCCCGGTCTCGCCGCTGCTGCGCGAGTTGCTGGGCAGCCATTGGCGCCCGCCCCAGCCGCCGGTGCGGTCGGAAATTTTCGGCATGCAGAGGCTGGCCCAGCACGGGCGCAGCCTGGGTGCCACGCACCACATCCAGGCCGATCCGACGCGCACGGCGGTGTTCTTTCCCCGGCTTCGCGACAACGTCGCGGTACTGCGGCTGGCCCAGGGCTACATTGCTGAACAGGCGGCTACGGGCTACGACCTCAGCCCGGCTGCCGAATGGCTTCTCGACAATTTCCACATCATCGAGGCCCAGCTCAAGGAGGTTCGTGAGGGGCTGCCCAAGCGCTATTTTCGAGCGCTGCCCGTGCTGCGTGACGAGCCGTTGGCTGGTTTGCCGCGCGTCTACGGCGTGGCCTGGGCCTTCGTCGCCCACACCGACTCTGCATTCGACGAGGAACTGCTGGTGCACTACCTGGGGGCCTACCAGGAAGTGCGCGAGTTGACGCTGGGTGAGCTGTGGGCGCTGCCCACAACCCTGCGTGTGGTGTTGATCGAGAACCTGCGCCGGCTGGCCGAGCGCGTGGCCACGCACAAGGCTGCGCGCGAGGTCGCCAACATCTGCGCCGACGACATCGACGCACACCCGTTGCACACCTTGGTGGCGCTGCACGCACGGTTGCAGCAGCGCGGTGTGGGTCCCATCTTCCTGGCGCAACTGTCGCTGCGATTGCAGGGGCGGCGCGCGGGCGAAGCTGCCCTCATACAGCGCTGGCTCGAGCAAGAGCTTCCCCAGCCCTCGGTGGTGCTGGCGCAGCAGATGGCCCACCAGGCTGCCGACAACCTCAGCGTCAGCAACGCCATCCATTCGCTGCGCGAGATCAGCGCGGCGGACTGGCCACAGATCGTGGCGCGCAGCAGTCCGTTGATGGAACTCATGCTGAAGGCACCGAGTTTCAGTGCCGACTCCAACGCCACCCGCGACCAGTCCCTGCACGCCATCGAAGCGCTGGCACGCAGTGCCGGCCGCAGCGAAGTCGAGGTCGCGCGCGCGCTGTTGGCTCTGATGCAGGCGGACGCGGACGCAGATGCAGACGCAGACGCGGACGCAAACGCAACCGCAGCGGCGCCAGGCGCCAACAGCGGATCGGGCGGGGCCGCCTATTGGCTGCACGGCCCGGGCCGGCCGGTGCTGGCACAGGCCCTGGGCTTGCAGCGCGACTGGGCCTGGCAGTGGCGCCTGCTGGTGCACCGCGTGGCCCTGCCGGTGTATCTGGGCGTTCTGGCGCTGGGCACGCTGGGGCTGCTGGTGGTGGCATTGCAGATATCAGGCCTCTGGCATCCAGCTGCCTCGGGCCCGGGCCCGGGTCAAGGCCTGCTCGTGGGCTTCACGGCGCTGGCCGTGATGTTGATGTTGCTGCCGGGTTCCGAGGCCGTGGTGGCGGTAGTCAACCGCCTTATCAGCGAATCGGCGCGCCCCGTGCGCCTGCCGCGGCTGGCCTTCGAGCACGGCATTCCCCCTGAACACCGCGTGCTGGTGGCCATTCCTTCGATGCTGACGTCTTCTGCGGCGGTCTCGGCCCTGGCGCATCGCTTGCACCTGCACCACCTTGCCAACCGCGAAGCCGCGTCGCAGTTCGTGCTGCTCACTGATTGGGCCGACTCGCCCACAGAACACCGGGCGGGTGACCAGGAGTTGCTCGACGAAGCCTGCGCGGCCGTTCGGGCCTTGAACCAACGTCATCCAGCGCCAGCGGGGCAGGCTCCCAGGTTCATCGTTCTGCACCGGCATCGACGCTACAGCCAGGGCGAGCAGGCCTGGATCGGATGGGAGCGCAAGCGCGGCAAGCTGCTGCTGCTGTTGGCGGCCATGGACGCCCGCGCCAAGGCAGGCCCGGGGCAGGACACCCCGCCGGACGGCTTCGTCGACCTGGGCGAGCTCTCACGACTGGCCCCTGCCACCCCGTACCTGGTGACCCTGGACAGCGACACCGAATTGCCGCCCGGCCGCCTGCGCGAGCTGGTCTCCATTGCCGCCCACCCGCAGAACCGGCCGCAGCTGGATTCGAGCCAACGCCGCGTACAGCGGGGATTCGGCATCCTGCAGCCGCGCGTGGCCACACCGCTGCCGGAACAGCCGACGCCGTTCCATTGGCTGTTTGCAGGCCAGGGTGGCGTCGACCCTTACAGCGCCGCCAGCTCCGAGGTCTATCAAGACCTGTTCGGTGAAGGCAGCTTCAGCGGCAAGGGCCTCTTGCATGTACAGGCCGTTCATACCGTGCTGGGCCACTGCCTGCCCGACAACCAGGTGCTGAGCCATGACTTGCTTGAAGGGTCGCTGGCGCGCTGCGCGGTGATCACCGACGTGACCGTGGTTGAAGAGGCTCCATTCCACGCCGATGTGGCTGCTGCCCGGCTGCACCGCTGGACGCGCGGCGACTGGCAGGTCCTGCCCTTCCTGCTGCAACCGCGGCGCTATGCGCTGCGCGCCATCAACCGCTGGAAAATGTGGGACAACCTGCGCCGCTCGCTGGTGGCACCGGCCAGTCTGGCGCTGTTGCTGCTTGCCTTGGCAGGCCCCGTCGGTGGCATCACCCTGTCGCCCACGGTGATGCTGGCGCTGGTGCTGGCCGCCTTTACGGCAGGACCCTTGATGGGTGCGCTCGCGGGCCTGGCGCCCAGTCGCGACGCCATCGCCAAAAGTCACTTTTACCGCCAGGCCGGTGCGGATCTTGCGCGCGCCCTGGGCGGCGGTTTCTGGCACCTGAGCCAGCTGCTGGTGCATGCCTTGATGTCTGTCGACGCCATTGCCCGCGCGCTGTGGCGCATGGTCGTCAGTCGGCGGCTGTTGCTGCAATGGACGACCGCCGCCGCAGCCGAGGCGGCCGCGCAAAGTCGCCTGGCCGATGTGTTGCGCAGTCACTGGCGCGAGCCTGCGCTGGCCGTGCTGCTGTTCGCGGCGCTGTGGGTCAGCGGCACGGCGCATGCAGGGTTGGCGCTGTTCCTGTGCGGCCTGTGGGCGTTGGCACCGGTGATCTCCTGGTGGGCCAGCTGGGCGCGCCCGCTGACGGTGGCTGAGCCGCTGCCGCTGGCCGACCGGGCAGCGCTGGAAGGCATGGCCCGCGACAGCTGGCGCTTTTTCGAACGCTGCGTCGGCGCCGAGGACAGGCACCTGCCCCCCGACAACCTGCAGACCGATCCTTACGAGATGGTCGCGCATCGCACCTCGCCCACCAACATCGGGCTGTACCTGTTGAGCACGGCCTGTGCGCGACAGTTCGGCTGGATCGGTACGCAGGAACTGCTGCAAAGGCTGGAAGCCACGCTGGCCACGATGGACCAGCTGGAGCGCTGTCACGGCCATTTCCTGAATTGGTACGACACCCGCACGGGCAGCGCGCTGCTGCCGCGGTATGTCTCGAGCGTGGACAGCGGCAACCTCAGCGGCCACCTGCTGACCGTGGCACAGGCGTGCCGAAGCCTGGCGGCGTCCACCGGGCCATTCGAAGAAGCGCTGGACCGCGCGCTCACCGCCTCGCACCTGCGCCTGGCCCCGCTGCTGTCGCGCTTCCCCCAGGTGCTGGAGCAACTGGCGCCGCTGTCTGTGCCGCTTTGTGTGGGCGGCGGCGGGCTCGGTGCCCCGACCGGTGCACTGGCGCAGCTGTTGCAGCTGACCCAGGCCGGTGTGCAGGGCCTGGTGCCAGCCAGGCTGCAGGCAGGGATGGACGTCGACACGCTGTTGCAGCGCGCGAGCGAGGAACTGATGTTGCTGTGGCCGCCGACGGCAGCGGCCTGCGTGCCGGCCGAGGGCGCCGACGCGGGCCCTGGCGCCGAGGGTACGCGTGGCGGCCTTCGAGCCGCCCTGTCAGCCCCCACGGCGCGCGACGAACTGGCATGGTGCCTGGCCGACCATCTGGCCACCGTACGCTCGGCGTGGCTGGACGTGCAAGTTCGGGCCACGCCGCCTGCAGTCCCCACGGCGCAGCGTTTGCGGGTCATGGCAGACCGCTGTGAACGCGTCGCCTGGGAAGCCGACTTCGCCTGCCTGTACCACCCGCGCCAACGCCAGCTGCACCTGGGCTTGCGCGTGGCGACGCAGGAGCTGGATTCAGGCCTGTACGACCTGCTGGCCTCCGAGTCGAGACTGGCGAGCCTGCTGGCGATTGCCAAGGCCGATGTGCCGATGAACCACTGGGCCACCTTGGGCCGGCCGTTCTACGCGGTGGGCAGCACGGCGGCATTGCGGTCCTGGTCGGGCTCGATGTTCGAATACCTCATGCCGAGCCTGGTGCTCGCCGAGCCGCGTGGCAGTGTGCTGCGCGATGCCTGCGACGCAGCGGTGATTGAGCAGATGCGCTTCGGCCTGCAGCAACAGCTGCCATGGGGTGTCTCCGAATCGGCTTACGCCGCGCGCGACGAGAGCCTGGCCTATCAATATGCGCCCCAGGGGGTGCCGCGTTTGGCGCTGCGCCGCACGCCGCCCGAGGACCGCGTGGTCGCACCGTATGCCACCCTGATGGCCGCGCAGCGCATGCCGCGGCAGGCCCTGATGAATCTGCAAAGACTGGCGGCGCTGGGCGCACGCCAGCGCTACGGTTTTATCGAGGCGTTGGACTTCTCACCTTCGCGACGCAGCGGCAGCGGCGACTACACGCCTGTATGCACCTACATGGCTCACCACCAGGGAATGAGCATCGTGGCGCTCGCCAACCTGCTGCACGAAGGCGTGGCGCAACGCTGGTGCATGGCCGATCCCCACCTGCAGGCGGTGGCTTCGCTGCTGCATGAACGGGCGCCGCGAGAGCTGCCCTCACACATCGACGTGCCGTCCAGCCTGCCTCAGGTGGCCTTGCAGGCGATGCAGAACCGACCCCCCGGTCCGTTGCGCGAGGTGCTGCCCGGTGCCAATGCCGTCGAGCCCACGCACGTGCTGGGCAACGGCAGCTACAGCGTCAGCCTGCGGGCCAATGGCGCGGGCACCAGCCGCTGGCGGGGGTTGGGCATCAACCGTGCGCGAGACGATGTGCTGCGCGACGCCCTGGGCAGCTTTTTCTACCTGCGCTTGTCCCGCGGCGAGCCGCCGGTGTCGGTCACCCAGCATCCCGCGCCCGACAAGAGTGCGCACTACACCAGCAGCTTCCACGCCGACCGCGTGTGCTACGAGGCGGCGTGGCCCGGCGTGCAGGCCCACACCATGGTGTGGGTCAGCCCCGAGGACGACGTCGAGTTCCGCCGCATCGACCTGCAGAATCTTGGCGAAGAAGATATCGAGCTGGAGTTGATCTCGGCGTTCGAGGTCACGTTGGCAGACCCGCGTGCAGACGAGGCGCACCCGGCGTTTTCCAATCTCTTTGTCAGCGCCGAATGGCGCGCGGCCTCGCAGGCCATGGTGTTCGCTCGGCGGCCGCGGCAGAGTTCCGAGACGGGCTTGCGCATGGCGCACTTCCTGGTGGCCTCCGAGGTGCCCTTGCGCGAACTGCGGGTCCAGGCCGACCGCGCCTTGCTGGTCGGCCGCAACCAGGCGAGCGGCCCGTTTCGCGGGAGCTTTCGTGACGTGCCGCTGGCCGCCCCGGCCAGCGCTGCAGCCCTCGAGCTTGACACCGGCCTGGACCCCGCATGCGCCATTTCCGTGCGCCTGGTCGTGAAGGCACAAAGCCATGTGCGGCTGACCTTTGCCACCGCGGCCACACCGGATGGCGCGACCCTGAACGCGGTGATCGACAAGTACCGTCAACCCAGTCACGTCGAACGCGCGTCGCTGATGTCGGCCACGATGATGGGCATTCGACTGCGCAGCTTGAACATCAGCACGAAGGACTTCGTCATGCTGCAAAGCGTGACCACGGCGCTGCTGCTGAGCTTGACGCGCCATCTTGAGCAGCCCGGCGCCGAGCCCCTGGCTGCGGCCCCGCTGTGTGACAGACGGCTGCTGTGGCGGCTGGGCATCTCCGGTGACCGCCCGCTGCTGCTTGTCACCGTGGCCACCCTTCAGGGCCTGACGCTGCTGCGCACACTGGCCAAGGTGCTGCGCCTGTGGTCCTGGGGGGGTGTGGCGTGCGACCTGGTGGTGGTGAACACAGAAATGGCGTCGTACGACATGCCGCTTCACCGCGAGGTGGGTGCCCTGCGTGACCGCCATGCGGCCGAGAGCCAGGCCGAGGCATTGACCCGGCCGCAGAGCCATGCCGGTACGACAGCGCCCCCGGTCACCGGTCTGTTCCTGCTGCGTGCCGAGGAACTGTCGCCCGGTGAGCTCTCCACCTTGCATGCCCTGGCTCGTGTGCACCTGACCGGCGACGGGCGACCGCTGTCACAGCATGTGCGGGCCTGGCTCTCGCCGCATGATGCGGACATCCAGGAGCGGCAGGACGTTTCCACCGTGGTGTTGCCGGTGCCCGGCAGCGCTGACGGCGCGACCATCTCCGCTTCAAAGGGCCATTTCGACGCCGATACGGGTGCGTTCAAGTTCGAGGTCGACACCCTCTTGCGGCCAAAGCGGCCGTGGATCAACGTGCTGGCCAATCCCGCCTTCGGCTGCCTTGTGTCGGAGACAGGCGGTGGTCACACCTGGGCCGTGAACAGCCGGCTGAACCAGCTCACGGCCTGGGCCAACGACCCCCTTGCCGACCCGACGTCTGACTGGCTGCTGCTGCAGGACCCGCGCACGGGCGCGTTGTGGAGCCTGACCCCGTCGGCCCACGCCCACCCGCACAGCCGCTACCAGGTCGAGCACGGCCAGGGCAGCACGCAGATCACCCACCGCATCCGCCACGGTGGTGGCGATGTGATGATCACCGCGACCTGGTGCGTCGACCCGCACAGCGCCGTCAAGCAGGTGCAGGTGCGTGTCGAGAATGGCAGCCCACGGGCCCTGCAATGGAGGCTGATCGGGATGGTGGAGTGGCAGCTCGGCGCGGCGCGGCCGGACCGGTCGACGGTCAGCACCGCGATGTTCCGGCAGAGGGTGGGCGCGGCGGGCAAGCTGACAGCGTTGTTGGCCACGCAGCAGGAACAGGCAGCCGGGTTCGGCGGCGGTACGGCGTTCTTCGGGTTGGTGGGTGCCGATGCGCACGACGAGGACTGGACCTGCGACCGCCGCGAGTGCTTCGACGCGCGGGGGATGCTGGTGGTGCCGGATCACCTCGGTCAGCGTGCCGGTGCCGGCCTGGACCCCTGCGCAGCCGTGGCCACGCGCCTGATCGTGCCAGCGGGTCAATCGGTCACGAAAGTGTTCCTGCTCGGGTTTGCAGCCACGCCAGATGCAGCGCGCCATCTCGCCACCGAGGCCGCCGGCGTGCCCGCGGCGCTGCGCCTTCAGCAGGCACGAGCGCAATGGGACGACCTGCTGCAGGCCACGCAGGTGCACACGCCCGACCCGCTTTTCGACGCCCTGGTCAACCGCTGGCTCTTGTACCAGGCGGTGTCCTGCCGCCTGTGGGCCAAGGCAGGCTTCTACCAGGCCGGCGGCGCCACGGGATTCCGAGATCAGCTGCAGGACACATTGGCTTTGAGCTGGGCCCGGCCGGCGATGCTGCGCGCGCAAATCCTCACTTGCGCCGGCCGCCAGTTTGTCCAGGGTGACGTGCAGCACTGGTGGCACGAGCCCAGCGGAGCCGGTGTGCGAACGCATTTCTCCGACGACCTGCTCTGGCTGCCCTGGGCTTGCGTGCACCACGTGCGCACGAGCGGCGAACATGCACTGCTGGATGAAGCCGTGCCATTCCTCGACGGCCGGGCCATCCCGGCGGGCGCGGAAGACGCCTACGACACGCCCACCACCAGCACCCAGGTGGCCAGCGTGTACGAGCATGCCGCGCTGGCGCTTGACCGCAGCCTGGCGGTGGGACGCCACGGGCTGCCTTTGATGGGCAGCGGCGACTGGAACGACGGCATGAACCGGGTGGGTATCGAAGGCCGCGGTGAGTCGGTCTGGTTGGCCTGGTTCCTTTGCAAGCTGGTGGTCGACTTCGCGCCGCTGGCCCAGGCGAGGGGTGAGTCCGATCGCGCCGAACGCTGGTTGCAGGCGGCCACGGGTTGGCGCGTGGCGTTGCAAGCCCAGGCTTGGGACGGTCAGTGGTACCGACGTGCATTCTTCGATGACGGCAGCCCGCTGGGCTCCAGTGAAAACGACGAAGGGCGCATCGACCTCATCGCCCAGGCCTGGTCGGTTCTCTCCCAAGCCGCGCCGCCTGACCGCCAACGCCTTGCCGTCCAGTCGATGGACCGGCAACTCGTCGACGACGACGCCGGCTTGATCCGCCTGCTCGACCCACCGTTTCGCCATGCCATCCCCAGCGCCGGCTACATCCAGGCCTATCCACCGGGTGTGCGCGAGAACGGTGGCCAGTACTCGCACGCTGCCGTGTGGGCCCTGATGGCTCAAGCGGAACTGCTGCAGGCGCCAGAACCCGGCGCTCCGGTGAGCAACGAGGACCGTGACCGGCCTTATCGGTACTTCACCCTGCTCAGCCCAGCGCACCGTGCGCAGAACCCGCATTGGGGTGACGTGTATGGGCTGGAGCCCTATGTGATGGCCGGCGATGTCTGCAGCCAGCCGCCGCACGTGGGGCGGGGTGGCTGGAGCTGGTACACGGGTGCTGCCTCATGGATGCACCGCGCTGCCGTAGAGTCCATTTTCGGCCTTCGGCTGGATGCGCAGGAGCTCAGCTTTCGCCCCGCGCTGCCAAGCCACTGGCCCCGGGCCAGCATCAACTTGCAGCGTGACGGGCGCAGCATGCAGTTCACGTTCCTGCGCGGCAGCGAGGCCGTGGCGGAAACCTCACCTGCCGCGGCGGCGGGCGCCCGGCTGTTGGGTATTGGCGAGAAGCTGCGGTGGCCGGAACTGCCGGCGCACAGCCGCTTCGTCATCTCGCTGCCCGACGCGTAAATGGCCTGAATCCGCCGCACCAGGCAGAGACAGGCAGGTACCTCAGCGCGGCTTGACCATGCCGTTCTCGTCAGACAACACGATCTCGACGCGGCGGTTCAGTTGACGGCCACCAGAGTTGTCGTTGTCGGCCACCGGGAACGATTCGCCATAGCCTCGTGCGTCGATACGCTGGCGGTCCACGCCCTGGCTGACCAGCAAGCCGCGCACCGCCTCGGCGCGGCGGTTGGACAAATCCAGGTTGGCAGCGTCACCGCCCACGCTGTCGGTGAAGCCTTCGACCAGCGCGGTCCGCTGCGGGTTGTTCTTGAAGAACTCGACCAGCTTGGTCATGTCCCGGGCGCTGCCAGACTTCAACTCCGCGCGACCCGTGTCGAAGAGCACGTCGCCGATGGTCACCACCATGCCGCGGTCGGTCTTCTTCGCATTCAGCGCGCGCAACTGCTCTTCGAGTTGCAGTGTGCGGGCTTGCGCGTCGGCGGTCTGCACCTGGGCTGATTGCGCCGCGCGCATCGCCGCTTCCGACTGCTGCCGCGCGGCATCGGTTTGCTGGCGCGACATCTCTGCAGTGCGTTGAGCCGACTCCGCCTCCTGCTGCGCGCGCACGGCCTGGCGTTGCGCGGACTCGGCCTCATTGGTGCGTGCCGCCAGGCGCGTGCGGTCGCGCTCGGCTTCGCCGCTCAGCACGGCCGCGTCGGCAACCTTCTGCCGGGCGGTCTGCTGAGCCAGGGCGATGCGTTGATTGGCAAGATACGCCAGGTGATTCACCTCTGACAGACTGTCGCCCCGCTTGAAGGCGTCGTTGGCGCGGTTCAACGCCGTGCCGGCCGTGGCCAGTTCTGCGGTGGCCAGTTCGCGGGTCTGCGGGTTGTTCTGTGCGCTGTCGAAGGCGGCCCTTGCGTTGGTCAAGGCGGCGTTCTCGACCGGCACCGAGCTGCAGGCGCCAAGCACCAGCGCTGCCGCTGTCGCCAGACTGGTGAGTGAAGTTCGGAGTTTCTGGTTCATGGTGATTTCTCAGGTGAGGGTGATGGAGTCATGCGGTCAGCGGCGCCAGCGCGGAAGGGCCCAACGGCGCAACGGTGCATGCGATCAAGGGGCCCTGGGCGCGGTCCCGGGTGCCACGACGGCTCTGCGGTTCAGCTCTTCGCGCAATACGCGATTGGCTTCCTGAACCTCGTCAGCGGCCCGCCTGGACTTGGCGGCACGGGCACTGGTGGCGGCCAGCTGCGCATCCGCATCGGCCTCCTGCGCCAGCGTGAGGGCCTGGGCATGTTCCTTGGCTGCCATCGCCGATTGGGCGCGCACCAGCTTGTCTTGCGCGGTGCGCATTTCTGCGGGTGCCCATTGCAGCGCACCTGCGTTGGTGGCATTGGCAACGGCCGCTTCGGCCACGGCGAGTTCCGCCTTCGGCGGCGGGGTACTGGCGCACGCACTCAGCATGGCCATTGCAGCCAAGGCCCACCAGCCCGAGGCGGTGAATGCCACGTGGCGGCGTCGCGGCGCCAGAGGCGAAATTACACGGGCATGAAACATGGCAAAAGTCCTTTGTAGATAGCGACCCGGCTCGACGTCGGCACCATGCCAACGCCCGCCGAATCAGCCGCAGGGATGGAGGAAGGTAGACGTCCGTCACCACGCCCGTCTGTGCGGTCTCGAACTTAATGTTGTTTGTCCGCTCAGGCCCGGCGCCTTGTTTGGACGTCAGGCAATGTGTTGCAGTCACCCGTACTTTTCCACGTGACTCGAGTGCGGACGATCTGGCTGGCTCCTCAGCGCGGTGTCCTACAGGTGCCCGGCTTGCACGCCGATGGAGCTCTTCACTGGCCATGTCTACATTGGTTGACCGGCTCATTCAGATGCCTTGTCAAGGCCCGCAGACCATGAAGCACATCCAGAAAGTTGCGGACATCTCCTCGGATGGCGCGCACATCCCGATCACGTTGAACGAGGGCGCCATCGAGGCGGCACGGCACGACCTCCAGGACGGTGCTGTTCACCCCAGTTATGGGCCGTGGCGCCTGGACATCATCAAGCTGCTGAACGATTCATTGGCTACCGAACTGGTTTGCGTACTGCGTTACAAGCGCCACCACTTCACGGCACAGGGTCTGGCTTCGCCCAAGATCGCCGAGGAATTCATGGTGCACGCCAATGAAGAGGCCGCGCACGCCGACCGGCTGGCACGTCGCATCGTGCAGTTGGGGGGCGAGCCGGACTTTGCACCCGACTCCCTCCTGAAACGCAGCCATGCGGGCTACGACGATTCGACGGAACTCAAGTCGATGATCCGCGCGAACCTCGTGGCTGAGCGCGTCGCCATCGAGAGTTACAGCCAGATCATTGCGTTGATAGGCGACAAGGACCCGACCACGCGACGTTTGCTGGAAGACATCCTTGCCGACGAGCAAGAGCACGCCGACGAGTTGAAAGACTGGCTCGCTGACTGAGTACGACCCACCCCTCCCCACCACCAAGGACCTACATCATGATCAAGAACAAACGCTTTCACGCAGTCGTTGCTTCCGCGCTGCTCGGCCTGGCCGTTCTCACCACCACCGGGTGCGCAGTCACGCGCGGTCAGGAAACGGTGGGCGCCTATATCGATGACTCGGTGATCACCACCGCGGTGAAAGCGCGCTTTATCGAGAACAAGCTGGTTGACGCAGCCTCCATCAGCGTCGAGACATTGAAAGGCACTGTGATGCTTTCCGGCTTCGCCAAGAACGCCACCGAAAAGTCGACCGCCGAGGC
>Ga0105046_10014122_pt1 | contig 12331 bp, 11 predicted proteins | sample MAT03_FD_78385 | JGI IMG/M metagenome (GOLD analysis project Ga0105046, IMG submission 78385) | Freshwater microbial communities from Lake Fryxell liftoff mats and glacier meltwater in Antarctica - MAT-03 (megahit assembly) | ecosystem: Environmental > Aquatic > Freshwater > Ice > Liftoff...
AATTAAGGAGAAGCGAATTTCTACTCCAGCAAATCTTCAATAAAGTAGCCGATGCCCTGTTTATTATTGAAGCGGATACCCTCAAAATCAGAGATTGCAATCCAAAAGCCCTGGACCTTGTTAAAGCAGATGCAAAAGAAAACCTGGTAGGTGAACACATTCAGAAAATTCAATCGGTTAAAGAACCAGGCCCACGTTTTTGGAAAACCCTTTTTATCCATATCAACGAGGATAATCCGGTTATTGAATCCGAAATGATTGATCTTAAAGGGAATTATTTTTGGGGGAGTCTTGCTGCTACCTCATTCTCACAGGAAGGTAAGCAGTTGATTCTTCTTCGGATGTCAGACGTCACATCCCAAAAGAAATCGGAAGAACAAACCATGCATGCCCTGCACGAGAAAGAAATTCTGATTCAGGAGATTCATCACCGTGTGAAGAATAATATGGCTGTGATATCCAGTTTGTTACAACTTCAAATCGGGTACATCAAGGATCCAGGTCTCATCGATGTATTTCGGGATAGCCAGAGCCGGATCAAGTCGATGGCGCTTATCCATGAAAAGCTATATCAGTCTAAAACATTGGCTAAGGTAGAAATGGAATCCTACATCAAGGAACTCAGCCGAACCCTGTTTTTTACCTACAATTCCCGGCGGATTGACCTTAAGATAATTACCAACGTTGAGAATGTTTATCTTGATATTAATTCTGCAGTTCCCTGTGGCCTGATAATTAATGAAGTGATATCAAATGCCTGTAAGCATGCTTTTGTGGGCAGAGAAAAAGGAACAATTGAAATAACCTTTGAAAAAAAGGAGGAACAATTCCAGTTGGAAATTAAAGATGATGGTGTTGGAATGCCTCCAAACGTTGATTTCTCAACTTTCAAATCGTTGGGAATGAATTTGGTTTCTGCTCTTTCTGCGCAATTGGGCGCACAACTGGAAATACGAACCCAGGGAGGAGTTTCGGTCAGGATTTCATTTGTAGAGAAAATAAAGCCGAACCGGGACCATATTACCCCTCGGAAGTCAGTTATGGATTCCTGATGAAAGAAAGATTTCAAATGTGAATGAAACTCGTCCGGTTATGCTAAAATATTCAATTTCACGAGCCAAAAATGGAGCCAAATCCGGCTCAGATCCGGTTTCAAACTAAAAACCTGTTTCCTCTGTTGCAATCTGTGAGATGTGAGATTTATCCCTCTTTATCAGGTTAGATCCTTCTCATCTGAATTACTTTTGTAGTCAATACAAGACCCATGGGCTCGTATTCGATCTCCAGAAATCTTAATAACCTTTTTACGTCTACAATTATGAAAACGGCTGCCGTATTCACAATGCTTATAACAATCGCTTTTTCAATAACTCTTGAAGCTCAAACGGTTGGCCGTAAGCCACCTAAAGTGGTTCTGAAAGAGTATAGTGCCAAGGAAGACGATGGTAAAATTGAATTTGAAGTAGATGTAAGGATGGCGGATTGCATTTCGTATATCGAAATAAAGAATCCTGATTCAAGAAAGCCTGTTCACGTGGATGTAACCGAAAACGACTACTTTCTTAGCGAGGAAAATGGACAGGATATCCTTCTTCGTTTATCACTTGGAAGCCTGAAAGATTTGCTTAAAAAAAGGGAAAGCCTCGCTGCAGGACTTACTATTTACAGCAAATCGGGGAAACCAATCTACACAAATGAACTATCGATTAACAAAGCCGATTTAATCTCGGCCGGTGGAAGCTGGAAGTGATCGGGTTACTACCAATTGTTTAACCTTTTCTTCTTTCGTTCGGATCAAATCCATTGCGGTAAAAACAGCCGACCTCAAAGATTCCGGAGATGCAATTCCTTTGCCTGCAATGTCGTAGGCCGTTCCATGGTCGGGTGAAACACGAATAAATGGCAATCCGGCAGAGAAATTTACTCCCTCTAATCCGGCCAGAACTTTAAATGGAACCAATCCCTGATCGTGGTACATGGCTAAAACAGCATCGTATTTAATATGACTTCCGGATGCAAAAAAACCATCAGCCGGAAATGGGCCAAAAACATGCTTTCCTTTTCCTCTCCATTCCCGGATTACAGGACCAATGACGGTCTCTTCTTCTTTGCCCAGTTTTCCGTTTTCTCCGGCGTGGGGATTTAAACCCAATACAGCAATTTTTGGTTGAGGAATATCGAAATCGGACTTCAGCGATTTTTCCAATTGACTAAGCCGGCTGAAAATCAAATTCCGGGTAAGAAGTCCGGCAATTTTTTCTACCGGAATATGCACTGTAGCCAAAGCCACCCGAAACGTTTGGTGTACCATCATCATCAGGCATTCCGGTACGCCGGCGGCATGAGAGAAAAATTCAGTTTGTCCGGGAAAGGGAAATTCATCCTTTGGCATGTTGAATTTGGTGATCGGGCAGGTCACCAATGCCTGAATAGACCCTTCTTTTAAATCTTCCGTAGCTTTTTTTAGAGCAATCAAAGCAAATTTACCGGCTTCTTCATCGCTTTGTCCGGGCCTAATTTCATAGTCTTCTTCCCAGCAATTGACCATATTTATCTTTCGTGGGCTTGATTGGGCAGCACCTTTACAGGGAACCATCTGAAAGTCTTCTACACCAAAAATCTTTCGGTATCGGTTGATAATCCGGTGATTACCATAAATAACCGGTGTGAAAAGTTTCAATATCCGGCTGTCTTCCAAAAAGCGGATCAGTATTTCAGGTCCAATTCCGTTGACATCACCAAGAGTTATTCCAATGACTGGAATGGGAGCAGTTTGAATATTTTTAAGTTCTGACATGGTGTAAATTGTGCCTTATCCCAACCATATTTGGGACCGCAAAACAACAGAAGATTCACATATGACTCGTCTCCGATTTTTAAATAATCATAAAGAAGTTCTAATACTCTTTTTATCCGGCCTTACAGGACTTAGTTCTTGCACGGAATCCTACCAGCCAAAAGAGAAAGGGTATCCACGTTTTGACCTTCCAAGACCTGTTTACACCCTGTATAATCAGGATCATCCCTTCCAGTTCGAAGTGTCGGATCAGGCCATGGTTTACAAAGACAGTGGCAAGTTTGCAGAAGCGCATTGGGTAAATATCAAGTATCCGGCTTTATCGGCAGAAGTGCAGTTGACCTATAAAGACATCAACGGAGATATGAAGTTGCTTAATGAATACATTGAAGATGCAAGAACGTTGATAAACAAACACAACATCAAAGCATATGGTATTGAGGAAAGTAAATTGAAAAATGCTTCGGGGCATGAAGCTTATGTGTTTACCCTCACTGGCCAGGTACCAACTCAGTTTCAGTTTTATACAACCGACAGCAGCCGGCATTTTTTACGGGGTGCATTGTATTTCCGTACTGCCACCGAAAACGATTCTCTGGCTCCGGCGATTAAATACATCAGTAACGATATGATCCATCTCCTTAATACATTGACGTGGAAAGATGGCAAATGATATAGATCCCGATCCGTTCCGTAGGACGATTGTTTTGCTCAAGGAATCCGGAACGAAAATTTGCAGGAAAGACAAAATGCTCTGGATAGGTTCTTGCTTTGTTGAATCGCTGGCTCCTTATTTACTGAAGTATCAGTACAAGGCAACCTTAAATCCGTTCGGGGTTGTTTTTCATCCCCTGGTTCTGCTAAGGCTTCTTGAACTGGAACCAGCCGAATTTCATAAACAATCATTTGAAAAGGATGGCGTCTGGCATAATTATTGGCTGGGGAATCCTTTCCATGGCAGGACCAGAGAAGAATTGAATTCGCTCATTACCAAAACAGTTCAAAAAACATTGGCTGCCTTAAATAAAACCTCCTGGCTGGTATTAACCTGGGGAACCGCTTTCTGGTACGAACACAACGAACTTGGTCTGGTAGGAAAATGCCATAAACAACCACAATCCAACTTTCAAAAAAGACGAAGTGAACCCGATGAAATCAGCCTTGCCTGGATAGAAAAAATAAAACAACTACGGCAAAGCAATCCGGATTTAAAGATTTTGCTAACCCTTAGCCCGGTTCGGCATACCCGTGATGGACTGGAAGGAAATGCCTTGAGCAAATCTACGTTACGACTGGCCATTCAAAAAGTGGTTGATTCTCTTCCTGGGGTCTATTATTTTCCGTCTTTTGAAATCGTAATGGACGAACTGCGTGATTACCGGTTTTTTGAATCCGATCTGATCCACCCAAATACAGAGGCCATTCAGTATATCTGGGAAAGATTCAGTACTCATTTTTTCCCCGCTCCAGAAATTAAAACCAACCAGACAATTCAGGCAATAGGCCAATTGGAAAGTCACCGGAATTTGGTGCCTTATGGAAAGGAATACGAAAACCGGATGGCAGAACAAAAAAAAAGAAGAACGGAACTGGATGCCTTAATTCATTCAGAATTAACCGGATTTTGATTGAAGCTTCTTATCGGTATCCCAGAATCTTAAGCATACTTTCACTGTCCTGTTCCGGGGCAAATAACTCCGTTGTCACATTCCCATTGGCATCTTTCTGAATCAAAACATGTTTGGGTGCCGGAATGAGGCAATGCTGAATGCCACCATATCCTCCCAACGATTCCTGATAGGCTCCCGTATGGAAAAACCCAACATAGAGTTCATCTTCATTTTCAATTTTAGGAAGGAAAACGACGGAGCTATGTGCTTCAGAATTATAGTAGTCCATCGAATCGCAGGTGAGGCCGCCAAGATTAACCTGATGATACCGCTTGTTCCAGTGGTTGATGGCCAGCATGATATACTTTTGATTTAGGCCCCAGGCATCCGGAAGATTGGTGATGAATGAACTGTCAATCATATACCAAAGTTCCTTATCATTCTGTTGCTTTTGATCCAGAATGGAATAAATCACCGCCCCGCTTTCACCTACTGTGTAGCTGCCAAATTCTGTAAAAATATCCGGCATAGGCACGCCCTGTTCGTTGCAGATGTACTGGATGTTCTCAACAATCTGGTCGATGATGTATTCATAATCAAACTCAAACTGCATGGATGTTTTGATAGGTAATCCTCCTCCGATGTCGATGCTGTCCAGTTCGGGACAAACTTTTTTAAGTTCACAATAAATTTCAACAAACTTGGTAAGTTCGTTCCAGTAATAGGCAGTGTCCTTCATTCCAGTATTCACAAAGAAATGAAGGGTCTTCAGAGTAAACTTTGCACGCCCTTCAATCCGGCGTTTGTACAGATCAATAATATCATTGTACCGGATGCCCAACCGGGAAGTATAAAACTCAAAATTAGGTTCCTCATCTGCAGCGATCCGGAGCCCAACCTGGCAGTTTACTTTATTGTTCTGTTCGTAGTAGTCGATCTCCGTGAGGTTATCCAGAATGGGAATGCAGTTGTGGAAACCATCGTTGATCAATTCACTGATATACTGAAGGTATAGTGGACGTTTGTAACCATTGCAAAGGAAATAGGTGTCTTTGGAAACCAAACCCCGGTTAAACAATTCACGTATGATTGGAATGTCGTATGCCGAAGAAGTTTCAATATGAATGTTATTTTTTAAAGCCTCTTCCATTACAAAACGGAAATGGCTCGATTTGGTGCAATAACAATAGGTGTATGTCCCAGTGTATCCGTATTTCTCAAACGCTTTGTGAAAATAATCCCTGGCCTTCTGAATATGCTGGGTAATTTTTGGAAGGTAGCTGATTTTCAATGGTGTGCCGTATTGCGCAATGATTGGCATCAATGCCACATCGTTGAAATGTAGTTCATTATCAACTACTTTGAATTCTTCTGTCGGGAATTCAAAGGTTTGTTCAATTAAGTCAATGTATTCCAGCATTTTAGATAGCCAGTTGTATTTTTTTTATTTAAATGGGATTGCGATTTACCATTATTTTTTCAGCAGGCCAAGTCCATCGTAAATGATAACAGTTTCTTTACTGGTTTTCAATGGATTTTTGACTTGTATAAGAGGGAATTAAAGATTGCTTTCAAGAGCCTTTTTATAAACATCCAACACTCTTTTACGGGCAAACTCATGATTCACAATTGGGCTCTGAATGTAATTCATGTCATTCCATTCCGGAACCCATTTTTTTATGTAAGCCCAATCCTTATCGAACTTTTGTGTTTGCAAAGTGGGATTAAAAACCCTGAAATAAGGTGCTGCATCACAACCGGATCCTGCCGCCCATTGCCAGCCTCCGTTGTTTGCTGCCAGATCAAAATCAAGCAGTTTTTCAGCAAAATATGCTTCACCCCAGCGCCAGTCAATTAACAAATGCTTTACCAGAAAACTGGCCACAATCATGCGCACTCTGTTATGCATAAAACCGGTTGTATTTAATTCCCTCATACCCGCATCCACAATGGGATACCCTGTTTTTCCTTCACACCAACGTTTAAAATCCGTTTCATTATTCCTCCACGGGATCCGGTCGTAGGCAGGCTTGAACGATTTTCCATTTCCAATCTGAGGGAAATTCCACAGGATCTGCATATAAAACTCTCTCCAGATCAATTCATTGAGCCAGGTTTCGCTTAATGGCCGGGCTTTTTGTACCAGCTTCCGGATGCTCAACGTTCCAAACCGAAGGTGAACGCTCAATCGCGAAGTTCCGGGAATGGAAGGAAAATCCCTTTTTTCTCCGTATTCTTTAATAAGTGTATCCGAAATGTTGGTAAGTGGAAAGTTGTTTTCCGTGTTTTGAAACCCCATTTCCTGTAATGAAATTATAGGCCGGGTATCCCAGTTCAAAAGAGAATTCAGATGCTTTTCAGAAGGAAAGTCCGGAATGGGTTGTTCGGCCAGGTTGGATTTCCATCGGTTCGCATAAGGTGTGAAAACCGTATATGGCGAACCCTGGGCAGTCAGCACTTCTTCTTTTTCAAAAATGACCTGGTCTTTAAACGACAAAAATGGGATTCCTTTTTCCTGAAGCATTTTACCAACCCGCTCATCCCTTTCTCTGGCGTAGGGTTCGTAATCATGATTGGTATAAACCGATTTGAGTTTTCCTTTTGCGATCAGGGTAGAAAAAACATCTTCAGGAGTACCGTAATAAAAGCGAATGCCCGAACCCATTTTCTGGAGTTTTTGATGGATCTGGCTCAGTACCAGATGAATAAATTGAACTCTTTTATCGTCTTTATTACCCAGTTTATTGAGAATAGCCGTATCAAAAATAAAAACGGGCAAAACGGGAATACCGCTTTTCAAAGCCTCAAAAAGTGCGTGGTTATCTTCCAACCGGAGGTCACGGCGAAACCAGAAAACAGAGAATTCTTCAGAAGTCGGATTCATAGACGCAAGAACCTCAAAACTGGTTTATGGTTTTAGAAAATACGATGGCGGTTAAAATTTTTTCAATCGAATTAGGATCTGCTGTTACATTTGGTCCAGATTAATCCCATTCTCCAATGAAAAAATCCCTTTTGGCTCTGCTGGGCTCTTTTTGCCTTTGTTTTCAAGTGGCAGCCTCCGATCCTGATTCTTCCAGGTTTCAATTGGGAGTTTCTGTTTTTACTCCGGGTTATACTTCCTACTTATATCCCAATTTTGGAAATGATAAGACAAAAATATTTGAAATAGGATTTGGAGTTCAAGCAAGATATTCCCTTAGTAAAAACCTTTATATCAGTGCTGTAGTTGGCTATAGTACAGGGTCATACATTTCTGAAGATTCGAGTCAGTATTCCCCTGGAAGGATATCAAATAGCAGCAATAAGGACAAACAAAAATCCCTTTTTACTTCCTTTTGTCTCGGCTCCGGATTCAAATTCGGGAGGTTTGGGATTCATGGAGGTCCGGCTGTTTTTTACAACCAGATTTTTCAATTAGAAAGTACACTTACGAATGAAACCTTAATTACCAACCCTCAGCCTTTTGATGAAGTTATCCGAAATCTGTATCAGGTTAAAACAACGTATCCTGTCCTCCATTCGTTCGGACTTGGTTTTAATGCGGGGTTTGATTTTTATTTGTCCAAACGGTTGTTGATTACGATGGATTTCCAGCAATATTATGCCGCTCAAACAATTAATTCAGAAATAACTACCACCAGGAATATTCTTATTGAATTTAGGAACAAACCAACTGAAAGTAGTGAAACCAAATTCAAGCGGACTACGAAATCAACTCAATTTGGAATGACGGCCATTCTTCCATTTTTCGGAATTCGCTATCGGTTATAAACCGTTTAATAACCAGCTATTCTTTAGCTTCTTAAACCCGTTACAGCTTCGGGTTTTTATCATTCTTTTGAGTTCAACAGCCGAAAAGCAATTGATCGGATTGAAATCATACTCATTATAAAATCCGGTTTTTTTAATTCCACGCAGTTCCGGAAGCCTTTAAATTTCGCTTTCTTGCCACTTGCTTCGCCCTTGCATCCGACATGGTATTTTGTGGGATTCGCATGGATTTTTGAGCGGAATTATTCTCATGGCAGTCAGATCTTATTTACACACACCATTTAACCAGGCTTTTGCAGATTCAGATTCCCAAAAGCCGGAAACACCATCCTATCTCAAATCTGCACCCGGTTTTGCCCCGTTTGCCCGTGGGCCCTATCCGGCCATGTTTGTAACTCAGCCCTGGACCATTCGCCAGTATGCCGGTTTTTCAACGGCGAAAGATTCAAATGCATTTTACAGGCAAAATCTGGCCGGTGGTCAGATGGGACTATCGGTTGCTTTCGATTTACCCACACATCGGGGGTATGATTCAGATCACCCAAGGGCAGCAGGCGATGTAGGTGCAGCAGGTGTAGCCATTGATTCAGTGGAAGATATGAAAGTCTTGTTTGATCAGATTCCATTGGATAAAATCTCGGTTTCGATGACAATGAATGGTGCTGTAATCCCTATCATGGCTTTCTATATTGTAGCTGCAGAAGAGCAGGGAGTAGCACCTGAGCAATTGGCAGGCACCATCCAGAACGATATTCTGAAAGAATTTATGGTCAGAAATACCTTCATCTATCCGCCCGAGCCATCGATGAAACTGGTAGCCGAAATATTTTCTTTCACCGCTGCCCGGATGCCAAAATTTAATTCCATTTCTGTGAGTGGTTACCACATGCATGAAGCTGGGGCCCCTGCTCACCTCGAATTGGCCTACACTCTGGCAGATGGGTTGGAATATGTGAAAACAGGCTTGAAAGCCGGGTTGAATGTGGACGATTTTGCTCCGCGGATTTCATTCTTTTGGGCAATTGGAATGGACTACATCACCGAGGTAGCAAAACTGAGAGCAGGTAGAATACTTTGGTATGAACTCATGCAGCAGTTCAAACCTAAAAACGACAAATCCAGCATGCTCAGAGCCCATTGCCAGACTTCCGGCTACAGCCTAACCGAGCAGGATCCTTTTAATAATGTTGCCAGAACAACGATAGAAGCAATGGCAGGGGCCCATGGCCAGACACAAAGTCTTCATACCAACTCGCTTGATGAGGCCATTGCACTTCCCACCCCGTTTTCAGCCCGTATTGCCCGGAATACCCAGATTTTTATTCAGAAAGAAACGGATTCCTGCAAGGTGATCGATGCCTGGGGTGGCTCTGAAGTAATGGAAAAAAGGACGCTCGAACTCATTGAAATGGCAAGGCTTGAGTTGAAAGCCATTGAAGAGGAAGGAGGTATGACCATTGCCATTGATAAAGGAATACCTAAAATGAGGATTGAAGAATCGGCGGCCAGAAAACAAGCCAATATCGATACCGGCCTTGAATATCTGGTTGGTATTAACCTCAATACCCAGCCTCGTCCTCAGAATATGGATGTGCTTACCATCAACCTTGAAGGTGTGCGGAAAGACCAGATAGAGCGTTTGGTCAGTATCCGTACCCAAAGAGACGAAAACCAGGTTCAAAAAACTCTTAAGTCACTGGAAAACAGAGCTTTTTATCTAAAGGAACACGATGCCGGCGGTTCTCCGGATAGCAATATTCTACAACTTGCAGTGGAAGCAGCCCGGTCAAGAGCAACGCTGGGAGAAATTTCTTTTGCCATTGAAAAAGCATTTTCCCGACACAATCCTCCAATTCGTTTAATTTCGGGTGTTTATCAATCTATTGTGGAGCATAACGAAGATTTCATTAAAGCCCGTTCACTCGCCAATGAGTTTGCCGAAAAGGAAGGCAGACGGCCTCGTATTCTGGTTGCAAAACTGGGCCAGGATGGCCACGATAGAGGAGCAAAAGTGGTAGCATCGGGCTACTCAGATCTTGGATTTGATGTAGATGTGGGACCTTTGTTTGCCATGCCCGAAGAAGTTGCCAAACAGGCAGTTGAAAATGATGTGCACATCGTAGGGGTATCCTCTCTAGCCGGAGGGCACAGAATCTGGTTGCCAAAATTGAAAGAAGAGCTTATTAAAGCCGGAATTGGTGATGTTATGCTGATCGCGGGAGGAGTTATTCCTGGGGAAGATTACCCTTGGTTGAAGGAAAGAGGAGTTGATTTTGTGTTTGGACCTGGAACTGTCATTTCAAAAGCGGCTATTGAAATGCTAGAGGTTCTTTTGAAGCAATCGAAGGAGTAATTGGTTATTTTAGGATGGAAATATTGTTTATAGAAACAGGCGTTGAGCCGTAAAGAAAAATCCTGAAATCCTTTAAAATGGGCCAGGAAAGCTTGATTGGATCTCATCAAATTTGGTGTTTTTATGGTAAAGTTTTCAATATCAACATGTTCTTTTACTTTTAACTCTGGTAAATTATTGTCTTTTTTGCACCTGAAAAGGATTTGAAAAATTAAATGGAGTTAAGGGAACTGGCACTCAAAGGAATCATTGAATTGAGGCCCAGGGTATTTGAGGATGAAAGAGGTTATTTTTTTGAATCGTATAACGAAGAAACGTTTCACAAAGCAGGTATAGATTCCCTTTTTGTACAGGACAATCAATCTTTTTCAGTGGAAGGAACTATCCGGGGATTACATTTTCAGGCACCACCGTATCAACAAGGAAAGCTTGTGAGGGTAATTAAGGGAAAGGCGCTTGATGTGGTTTTAGATATACGAACAACTTCACAAACCTATGGGCAATCTATTTCGGTATTGCTTTCAGAAGATGTGCATAGTCTGCTTTATATTCCACCCGGATTTGCACATGGATTTTCAGTTCAGGAAGACTGTATTTTTCAATACAAGTGCACTAATTTATATCACAAGAATTCAGAAATGGGTATAAATCCAATTGATTCTACTATTCAAATAAACTGGCAGGTAAACCAGCCGATTATTTCTTCCAAGGATCTTTTACTTCCTGAATTTCAATATTTTAAATCTCCATTTTGAAAAATGAAAAACGGTTTTCTATTCTATAGTCTGGTTTTTTGTTTTCTTTTGAATTCATGTGTTCTGTACAGGCGGGATATTATGTTCAAGGCACCAAAGGAAAAGGAAAAGGAATTTCTGGAGCTTTCCAAATCCATCAGGAATCCTAAGAACTACCTCATCTGTAAAAATGATTATATTCAATTTCAAATTTTCACGAACAAAGGTGAAATATTAATTGATCCAACTTCGGAGTTTACAAAGCAAGCGAGTGGAAGTACAGGTACCGTAACCGTGATTAAATATATGATTCAATCGGATGGTTGCGCTGATCTCCCAATTCTTGGGCATATTAAATTGGATAGTATAAATCTTCATCAGTGCGACAGCCTTCTTGCTTCAATGTATGGCAAATATTATCTGGATGTCTTCGTGATTTCAAAGGTTATTGAACAAAAAATCTATGTTCTCAGTGCTGGAGGTGGTGGTTTGACAGGAGGATCCAGCCGGGCACAGGTATTTAAAATCGATCATGAGAATACCACACTATTTGAGGTGATTACCACCTTGGGAGGGTTAGGTCAATACAGTCATTCGGATCGGATTAAGATTATTCGTGGCGACCTTTCAAATCCAATTATTTATTCTGTTGATCTTACTAAATGGGATTCTTTTCAACAATCACAAATGGTGTTGCAACCCAATGATTTTATCTATATTGAACCTCTGAGAAGAGGTGCATTCGAATTTGCAAGAGATTTATCTCAAATTACAGGATTGCTTAGTATCTTCTTTTCAATTTTTTTAATCACTCGATTATAATGTCTAATCCTAGTAAAACTACAAGCCAGGCAGTAAAACCAAGCATGACAGACCTTGGTTTCGAGGGTCAGATGCAAGGTGGGATTGGAGGTGTTGATCTTGAAAAGCTGTTAGCTATTCTTAATAAAAGTCTTTGGTGGATTATTTTGTTTGTTGTGCTTTCGCTTACCGGAGCGTATTTATATCTCAGGTATACCAAACCTGTATATGAGTCCTATTCAATTCTCCATTTAAATATTCA
>Ga0105046_10014123_pt1 | contig 12331 bp, 12 predicted proteins | sample MAT03_FD_78385 | JGI IMG/M metagenome (GOLD analysis project Ga0105046, IMG submission 78385) | Freshwater microbial communities from Lake Fryxell liftoff mats and glacier meltwater in Antarctica - MAT-03 (megahit assembly) | ecosystem: Environmental > Aquatic > Freshwater > Ice > Liftoff...
CCGGCCGGGCTTGATGTAAATAATTTTGTTTACTCAAAACGAGAGATATACAATAAAACAAAAAGCGATGAAGCAGATTATGATGGTATTTTTAATGGCTATGATAGTATCTTGTGAAAAAGAAGAAGGCATAGCTACTGGAGTCATTGTAAGGGTATTGGAGTACGGAACCAATAAGCCATTGGAAGGAATAGCAGTGATATTGCGGGTCAGGAGCTTAAAGGATGGCATAAACACTACGGATAATGCCTATACCGATAAAGAAGGAAGATACAGTGTATGAGTAGAGGAACTAGGCTATATTGGAGACCTAATAACAGAATATGATGGTTATTATCCATTCCCTGATTCTTATCTAATTAGTACATGCCAGGTTTTAAGCTAGCCTGACATCATCCTCGACCCCAAGGCTTATATTAATTTTCCATTTATCAATGATACTGGGATTTTTTATAATTTTTCATTCTACACATCCGATGATGTTGGAATAATTTATCCCAACTCATATTTTGGTGAATACTTTGATGTTGAACAATTTATTAATGTATTAGGAAATAGAGATATCGTAATTGGTTGGAAAAAGGAAATTAACAACATCCCTACTTTTTATAAAGATACAGTTTATATTTCAAAATTCGATACTTTGAACTACACGATTAAAATGTAGAGAAGTGGGTGGTGTATGATTAGTTTTTGTTTTTGTATCAAGTTGAAAGCTGATTGGATAGCTCTTGCTTACGCTAAGTTGTCACTTTTACATTGCCCTTAAAGTAATTCTACTGTGAAATGGTAGATAGACCATTTCTTACAGTGGCTTATGCCGATAGAATTTTAGTTATGATTAGATATACTTGGCTAAATTAATTTCTCGTCGGTATAACCAAAAGGTCTGGCTGGAAAAACTCGCGCGGTACTGATTTGTTTTTCTTAGGGTTTCGGGTGCAAAGCTGATTGGTGTTTCAATCTTACGGACTTTCTCAGTCCAAGGATTCCCTCGAAAATCCTCCGTTGCTGCGCTTGAACGGTGTCCAGCGGGTGTTCCGCTTTGGAGCGGAATTGGGTTTTTTTATCTTTTGTTTTTGATGATTTCTGGACTTAAGTTGTGCTGTCTTCTCACTTTTGGAAAAGGTTCAATATCTTGTGTACACTTATTTATGGAACAGCTCAACTGACACTAACAATTTCAATCCTTATCAAAATGTTCAAGGATTTGCTCTTCCCAACTGTAATCCTTCAGCCCAGTAGCTTGTTCCCTCGTTCCTTGCAATACAAAACCATAAGCGGGTAAATCCAGAATTGATAGCGAATCGGCTCGATCTGGATCAATGCTCAACCATATCTTAGTTGAACAATTAAGTATGGTGTTCAATATGTCTTCATAAGGTATGCTCAGTCCTGGATTCCACAACACTTCTTGGGAATCTTGTAATTGTAATCCTTCAGCAGATATTTCAACAATCACTCTCAGAGTGCTATTCGACCATGCCAGTATTTCATGTATTGGAACAACAACTCCAGTAACATTTAGAGATACTGCGTCGGTTTCATTCAACAACCCGTTGGGCCGTAGCCAAATTTCTGTGCCTTCAACCCATTCAACCAAAGCCGAAATGTACATGATCGCTTGCTCACGTGTCTGTCCGCCCAGTGGTTCAAAAACCATTTTCTCAACACCAGCGGCGGCGTAATATCGAGCATCTGTCAAGTGAATAATGTGATCTGCTAATAATTTGGGATGATGATGGGTCATAATGCAAAGGTAATCATACCCTAAAGCAAATTAGAAGTAAAGTAGTTTTATGAAAACGAGAAAAAGCGAAAAAAAAAGTATTATTTTGACATGAAATCTGAAACGGTGGAGACAAAATACTCATATTTTGATTTGGTATATGAAATAACCCGTCAAATTCCAGTTGGTCGGGTGAGCAGTTATGGAGCGATAGCTGATTACTTGGCATTGGGATCCAGTAGAATGGTAGGCTGGGCCCTGAATCATTCTTTTGCCCAAATGATCGAGCTGCCAGCCCATAGAGTGGTGAACAGAAAAGGAGAATTGACAGGAAGACACCATTGGAATCCACCACAATTAATGGGACAGCTGCTTCAAAAAGAAGGCGTCCAAATTGAGAATGATAAGGTGATCAACTTCCAGGAGGTTTTTTGGCATCCCAAAGAATTGGATGAAGGATAAAAACCTCAAGTGATATTCTACGTACATTGCAGTTCATAAAATTCTGCGGGATTCAAATGTTATGGTTGATCACATTTTACTTAAAGTACTTCTTGCACCTTTTGCATTATTGTTTGGAAGTATCGTAGCTATCAAGGAAGCAATGTACCGCACGGGATTAATAAAAGGCGTCAAGTTTGATCTGCCGTTGATATCTGTGGGTAACTTAACCGTTGGAGGAACGGGAAAGACACCACATATCGAGCTGTTGATTAGATTGTTAGAGCCGTACCTTGAAGTGGCAACTTTGAGCAGAGGTTACAAACGAAAGACCAGTGGTTTCAGATTGGTGAAGGGCAGTGATTCTGCAATGGAAGCAGGCGACGAACCGCTTCAGTTTAAAAGGAAATTTCCCAATGTTACAGTTGCTGTTGGCGAGAATCGGGTATTTGCAGTCCCGAGTATGCTTGGAGAGAACCCAAGAATTCAAACAATACTACTCGATGATGCCTTCCAACATCGGGCCATTATTCCAGGATATAATATTTTATTGACTGAGTATGAGAGACCATTTTACACGGATCAATTATTGCCTGTAGGAAAATTGAGAGAGTTCCCTGAAGGCTACAAAAGAGCTGATATGATCATTGTTTCAAAATGCCCAACTACGCTTGAAAGATCAGATGCTGAGGAAATGATAAAGAAGTTAAAGCCATTGGCCAAGCAGAGCGTTTTTTTTACCAAATACAATTATGGAGCACCTTATTTTTGGTTAGATCCAAGTTATAGATTTCGACTTTCCAGCGAAACACAAGTCATACTCATCTCCGGTATTGCCAATGAGAGCTATTTATTGGACTACTTGCGACCTTTGGTAGGGCACATTGAAATGCTTTCATTTCCAGATCATCATCTATATACTGAGGAAGATTTGTTGGCTATTACCAATCTGGCATCTACCATTTCAGGTAACAATAAGGTAATTCTGACTACCGAAAAAGATGCCGTACGACTAGCAACTTATTTGGAATACTTCAAAGCCAATAAACTGGATATCTACATTTTGCCCATTGAAGTAGGCTTTCATTTTGATGAAAAAAATAAATTTGAAAGTATCATTAAAGAATATTTGCTCAACTTCAAGTCGTGATTAAACGTTTTTTCCTTTCCATATTTTATCTTGGCTGGAAGTCACTCGTGTGGGTGGCATTGAAGATATTTTTTAAAAGGACGATAGTCAGAGGTAAAGAATATCTGCATACTAAAGGCCCAAGTATATTGCTTTCCAATCACCCCAATACCATGGTTGATCCGATTGATGTAGCAGTACGATCGCCCAGAATGGTTCACTTTTTAGCCAAGGCAGAGTTGTTTCGAAATCCATTAATGCGTTGGTTTTTTACCACCTTCTATTGTATTCCGGTAGAAAGGCCCAACTTCTCAAATGGCCAAAGGGTAGATAATTCAGCTAGTTTTGCCAAATGCGACGCGTTTCTGCATTCAGGAGGATGTCTTTATGTAAGTCCGGAAGGAACAAGCATCTTGCAAAGACATTTGCTGCCATTGAAATCAGGCGCTGCACGTATTGCCATCAGTGCGGCTGTGACAAGTGATTATACAATTGAAGTGAAATTTGTGTCTGCCACAATAAGCTATGTTACACAAGGAGAATTCAGGTCAACGCAACTGATTACGGTGCATGAACCCATTTCGAACGCCAAATGGAGGGCTGATTATGTAGCAGATCCAATCAAAGCAATTGATACCATCCGAAATGGCCTGGCAGAATTGATGCAATCTTCGATGTGGGAAGATTCCGGGAAGTATTCGGCGGAAGTTGACGCAGCGGTATTTATGTCTGCGCCTTACATCGCCAATCGTCCTGATGAATTTCACGATAAGGGCATGGCGTATAGCAGGAAAATGAAAGATTGGCTCAATACAGATCCGGCCAAAGCAGAAGCTTGGGCAAATGAAATCGGAAAAATCAAAGAATTCCTAAAAGGCAAAGCTTTGAGTAAATCCGAATGGGGGTGGATTGGCAAAGAATATTCATTTGTGAATAAGATATGGAGAATCATAGCATTACTACCGTCATTAATGTTCTTGGGTATCGGGCTGATTTTCCATTTGATTCCCAATGCTTTAATTGGAGGACTTTGGCGTTGGGTATCAATTGAGCCAGAATATGAAGCAACGGTTAAGATACTAGCTGGGATCATTTTATACCCAATTTGGTACGGAGGATTATTGATTATAGCTTTTTACCAATTTGTACCTATTGCAATTATATTGTTGATGCTGTTTCTTGTATTTGTGACAGGGCATTTCTATTATGATGTGCTCGCATATTGCAGAGAAACCAAGTGGGTATTTAGCCAATCGAAATCAAACAAAGAGGCATTGCTTGAAAAAAATATTGCATTAAATTCACTTATTTCCTTGATTAATAATTAAATAATTCGCTTCTTTGTACTGCATATCAACAAACGTACTATCCCATGTACCCAAAAATCGTATTGGGCATTTTTGTGACTTCTACTGTCGTCCAGTTGTCTTACTGGCTGGTACTGTTTGTTAGACTATTACGACCACCATTTCAAGAAAAAAACAAAGATTCAGAGCTTCCAGATATTAGCATTTTGATTGCTGCCCGCAATGAGCTTCATAATCTAAAAAATAACATCTCCCGTATTCTAAATCAAAACTACCACTCACATCAAGTAATAGTGGTAAACGATAATTCAACTGACGAAAGTGCGGAGTTGCTATTGCACACGCAAGAAACTAATGCCAACTTTACATTCGTTAACGCACATTACCACCATGGGGGCGGAAACAAGAAAGCAGCTTTAACCCAAGGGATACATACTTCGAAAACTGATGTTCTTTTACTGACAGACGCTGATTGTTGCCCGGCTAGTGTGAACTGGGCCAAAAAGATGATATCAGCACTCACTCCTGACAAAGATTTCGTATTGGGATATGGGCCTTATAACAAGAGACCCGGCCTCCTCAATAAGTTGATACGGTTTGATACCTTAATGATTGCTATCCAATATGGATCTATGGCAATCACAGGTCAAGCTTACATGGGAGTAGGAAGGAACTTAGTTTATCGCAAAAGTTTGTTTGAAATGACAAATGGCTTCGATAATCACAAATCCCTCCTGAGTGGTGATGATGATCTCTTTGTGCAATCAGCTGCAACAAATCTTAACGTTGCGTTAATGTTTGAACCGGAAGCATTTGTCTATTCTGAACCCAAGGACAGTTATTCGGCTTTTCTGAAGCAGAAAATAAGACATATTTCCACCGCAACCAGCTATAAATTAAGGCATAAAATCCTCTTGGGATTATTTGCCCTCACACTTCTTCTGCACTATGTAGGAGGAATAACACTCTTATTGTTGAAAGTTTGGATGCCAATTGTGGTATCACTTTTGATAGTAAGAATGACAGTTAGTTGGATCATAGGCAGCAGACTTGCTGGTAAATTTCATGAAAAAGATTTACAACTATGGTTTCCACTACTTGAAGCAAGCTACTTGATTAACCAAATGATATTAACCACTACATTGACCACTAAACCTACATCATGGAAGTAATGACCAAAACCGCAACACTATCCGTCCGTGCCACTGAAGATTACGATCTGGTACTACAAGCTATCGAAGGCAACCAAAAAGCCTACGGGGAATTAATGGAACGCTACAGAATTAGCGTTTACAATACCATGTACAAAATGGTAAGCAATAAGGAGGATGCTGAAGATCTTACCATTGAAGCCTTTGGTAAAGCATTCAACAAATTGGCAAGCTATGCACCACATTATGCATTCAGCACTTGGTTGTTCAAGATTGCAATCAACAACTGCATTGATCATATCCGCAAGCGCAAATTGCAACTGTTATCAATTGACAACTTGATCCAACCCAACAGTTCACTGGAGTTTAGACATACCCTAAAAGCCAATGTTCCAGACCCGGAGGAGAAAGTAATACGTCAACAAAGAGTAAACCTGATGCGAACAGTCATGGGCAAACTCACTACCAAATATAGACTAATGATAGAATTGAGATTCTATGAAGAACTCAGTTATGAAGAAATAGCGAAGGAATTGGATATACCACTGGGCACAGTTAAAGCGCAGCTTTTCCGTGCCAAAGAATTGATGTACAATTACCTTCAAATGCCGGGCGCACAAGACTATCTGGACACACCAGTTCGCACCCGCGCATAAAAGAATTCGAACATATCAATTTGAAAAGGCACTGATTACGATTGGTGCCTTTTTTTGTAGGATAAGTTGATGGAGAATATGTATTTTGTGATGAGGTAATTATAATTGGGCTGGTAAAAATTGAGATCATGTACGTAGAATCTTCACCTATTAATTGCGCAGTGTCATTGCCTGTTCATGTGGCATATGCTTTTGAATTGGCATTTATAAGCACACAAATAAGAATAAATAACAATAATTATTCACCATGTAATGGAGTAAACTCAAACAGCATTGCGTGTACTTTCCAAGCAGAATTTAATAGACATTTGAGGGAAACCTTAAAAACCAATGATTGTATGACGAAGACGGCTGAGACCCTACCTTATGCACATTTATTAGGTGATGCTGGAATGTTACAAAGAAAAACGTGGCACAACACCCAAGACATACAGTTTGAAACTTTCGATACTAAATGTAATTGATGCGCCAGTCATTTTATATTTTTGTGATACTGTCCTTGTTGGGATATTTTTTGAGTTCATGTCAATTGTACAAACCTAATGAGGATCAAATTTTTGCATTTCGAGATAGCTTGATAGTTGACAAATTATTAAATCTCAATGGTAAAGCAAGAGGTGTTTGGGATTCAATATTTGTTGATTCTACCCTTAAACCAAGATTAGCGACATCTCTTGTTAATTGCAGGCAAACACCCCTTCCATTACAATATGTGCAAAATTCAAATTTTCGTAAAAAATATTTGACCCGACTTGGCCTTGAACAAAAATTCAAAATACCTAAAGGCCTATCAAACGTATATTATTTCAATAAGAGAGACACATTTAACTTTTGCGAAGGTGATACCGTCACCTATATTTTTTTCGGTCCAGTAATTCAAGAGCGCAAAAGCAAAAAATATGTGATAAACTACACTACTTTTTGGACTCGTAAGACCAAAGAAAAAAATGTTTATGATAGGTACATTGCAACTAAGCAAATTCGTTTTCAACGCAAAGGAAAAAAGTGTATAGTTGTTGATGAAATTGATTTTGAACAAGTACCAACTTCTACAATAATTGCAACACCATTTGTACGAGGGAGTAGACCTTTCTTCGATGAGAATAGCGGAACGTATAAGTATTATAATAGAGATGGAAATAAGGACAAGAATTAAAACCTGTGGCATACTTTTGGGTTTAGCCTGGCAATCAAACTTAAAGCTTTGCAGGATTCAAGTTATAATTGAAAATTTTTGGAAACCCCAAAAACTTCGTCGATTCAGCTTCTACAGCTGGCTTTGGGTTAAAGCGTCGTCAAATATGGCCTTGAGCAAAAATTTCAGCTATACCTTATCCGTAAAAAACCCATCCTTTTTATCTTCTTGAAATTTTTGATTGTTGTAATCTACAGATTTGTTTCTTGGGATTGACAAACTCTGCCAGTCGTCACTGGAATACATTTTGGCAATGAAGACAATCTGTCCAACATGATAGGCATAATGTGCTATTTGACGGGTAATGGCTTCTGCAACAGAGTGCCCTTCATTTCTGATATAAACTATTTGAGTCATGTCGGATTCAGTCAAACCCTCCAAAGTGTCCAATAATACCTTCCATCCGGCCTCCCAACTAATAAGGAGCTCTTCCGGTGTTTTGAGTAAATGTTCAAATTCTGAGTCTCTATTTCTATTTGGCTTTTCACCATCAGTTGTCAAAAAATCAGTCCACCTTGATAACATATTACCATGAAGGTGCTGAACAATTATGGCAATGCTGTTGCTTTCAATATTGGGGCTAATGAAAAGCTTTTCTGCCGCAATTTGTTTCATGGCTTTTTCGCCTAATTCTTTGTAATAGTTGAAGAGTTTTATTGACAGCGAAAGAAATTGATTGTCCATGTTTGTTGAGGTTTTAGCTTTAAAAATAATCAATTTATGGTTTGATTTTTGCATCATTTACAATTGTATTGTTTTGTTGAATTATGACTTTCTTTAAAGCGCTGTAATTCAATAGATTATACTATGAAAAACCAAAACTTATGACTAAGAAATTACTCTTTGTAATTGTTTTGTTGTCTTCATTGAAGTCAATGGCGCAAGAAAACCCCCAATTCACACATTTTCTTTTTAATAGATTGTCATACAATCCTGCCTATGCAGGCAGCAAGGATGTCATGTCAATTCAGGCATTGTACAGACATCAATGGCAAGGCATCAATGGGGCACCAAGAACAGCTCTCCTTGGCGCGCACCTGCCATTTGCAAATGGCAGATGTGGTGCAGGATTGCAAATCACACAAGATCAATTGGGTTTACTGAGCAATACCATTGTGGATGGAATGTATGCTTACCGAATGAAAACAGGAGCAAACTCTACCCTCAGCTTAGGAGTACAAGCCAGAATGGAATACAGTAGAATAGCCTGGTCGCAAGCAAAAACGACCAGCGGTATTGACAACCAAATCCCGACTGATGACAATGCCGAAGCAAGTCCAAATTTTGGAATGGGCGTATATTTTCAAGCCAAGCAATTTTTTATTGGATTCTCTATTCCTATGTTTTTAGAGTCCAGTTTATATCGAGGCAACTCCAGCGAAATACCTGATTATAAAAGGCTGCGCACCAATTATTTGATGGCAGGTGGCGAGTTTCCGATTGGTCAAAATGTTGATATCTTGCCAGGTATGTTGGTCAGTTATAATCCAAATGCTCCCCTCGAAATGGAGTGGAATGTAAACGTTTTGTTCTCAAAGTTTCTGTTGTTGGGATTGAGTTATAGAATGGGTGACTCGATGGACGGGTTGATTGGATTGCAATTGAATAAACAAATGCGAATGGGCTTGAGTTATGATTTGAGTTTAACGGAACTGCGACAATACCACATCGGGTCTTTTGAAGCCATGGTGGAATACAATTTTATTTACACCACCACAGGAGTTAGTCACTTAAGGTATTTTTAATAGCTCCATCAACCAAAATTTTATGAAATACTTTATCCATTTGATATTATTGATTTTGTTGGCGGGGCAAATAAACGCTCAAACATCAGTCAAGACCAAGATGAAGAAAGCTGATGAGCTTTATCAGAAAGATGGCTACATGGCGGCAGCAAAATTATATGCTCAAATGCAAGAGCAGGACAAAAGCAATCCTGAGCTATTGAGCAAGCTTGCCAACAGCTACAGATTGAATGGCAATTCCTCTGAGGCAGAATTCTATTACAGCAAATACCTCAACACAGCAAGCAAAAAAGAGGATCAGTTGAACTATGCGCATACCTTGCTTTCAAATGGTAAATGTAAAGATGCCGTGAAATGGTACCAAAACTATATCAATGCTGGTGGAGAAAAAGAAAATGTTCATTTTATTACATCTTGCGACGACCTTAATGGCTTTCCGATAGATGGAAATGTAAAAGTGTTCAATGCAGAAGGTTTAAACTCTCCATATCTTGATTTTAGCCCAAGTTTTTATCAAAACGGATTGTTGTTTTCTTCAGGGAGGCCCATTTCAAAAACATTGAAAAGAAAAGACCTTTGGAGCCAAAAGGATTTTGCAGGTATGTATTATTCTGAGTCACAAGGAAATGGAAAATTCAAACATACCCGAAATATGAAATGGGATTTGAATAAGAAATACCATGTAGGAGTAGTAAGCTTTACGCCTGACAAAAAACACATGTACTATTCGGCCAACAATCAAAATGGAAAAAGCCAAAAGAAAATTCGGGATCTGAAAATTTATATTGCCAAATTAGAATACAACAAATGGGTGAATGATGGCGCTTTTACTCATAACAGCGATCAATATAAAACATGTCACCCAGCATTATCACCTGACGGAAAGTCGATTGTATTCTCATCCAATATGCCAAATGGGTTTGGTGGAATGGACTTGTATGTATCAAAAAAAGAAGGCGGAGCTTGGGGCAAACCAATAAACCTTGGTTCAGAAATTAACACCAGTGGAAATGAGATCTTTCCTTTCATAGATGCTTCAAATAAATTGTATTTTTCTTCTGATGGACTGAAGGGAATAGGAGGTTTGGACATATTTTATGCCCTTCAAAACCTGGATCTCAACAATTGGATTAATCCAGTTAACATTGGAATTCCTTTTAATTCGAACAAGGATGACTTGGGCTTCATTGTGACAAGTGCTGGAGTGGATGGATATTTCTCATCCAATAGACCTGGAGGAATGGGAGAAGATGACATTTATTATTGGACCAACTTGCCCGATCAAAATGGTGATGCAAAAGAAGGCTTGGTCACCTTGATCATAAAAGACAAAATAACCCTTACGCCACTACCTGATGCTGTAGTTAAGCTCATTGATTCAGAAGACAAATCATCTGGATTCTTGACAGATGAAACAGGTCGAATCGGAAAAACCTTTAAGCCGGAAGCAATAAGAATGGTGCAAGCTGAGAAAAAAGGCTACCAACCCAATCAGTTATATATTACCAATAATATGGCCGGTGACCCTGAGAAATCAATCCTATATCTAGAGCCACTTACAACACAATCCTTAACGGGTCGTATTATGGATGCAACAGATAATAAGCCTATAGCTGGTGCAGATATCTATTTTACTAATGGTACCAATGGTCAGATTGTAAAAGCAACTTCCGATTCAGATGGAATTTATGAATTCCCCCTAGAATGCAACAACGAATACAATGTAGTTGCCGGAAAGACTGACTATATTCAGACATCATTGATTATTCCATCGAGTGAAATACCTTGTACCAATAGCAAATCCATCGTCAAGGATTTCTATTTGAACACCGCAGTAAAAGCGAACATCAGAAAGGATATGCGCAAAAAATATCTGGGTGATGAAAATGAAAACTTTAATATTGGTCGGAGCTTTGAAGTGAAGGATGTTCTATATGATTACAACAAATTCAATATCCGCAAAGATGCCGATAAGTCTTTGGCGGATTTGGTAAAATTGCTTCAAGAATATCCAAATATGGAAATTGAACTTTCATCGCATACGGACAGCAGGGGAAAGGCAAGTTACAACCAATGGCTGTCCCAGAAACGGGCTGAATCAGCGGTTCAATACATTATTTCAAATGGCATTTCTGCCAATAGACTCAGAGCAGCAGGCTATGGCGAAGCAGCACTTCGCAACTTTTGTTCAGATGGCATGAAATGTACGGAAGAGCAACATCAGGAAAACAGAAGAACGGAAATTAAAATTCTTAAACTCTAAGCAGCGATTATGACATAGAAGATATCTTATTATTGTAAGGTGAAAGCACTGATATAACAGCGTCCTATCCTTGACGATAATTTTCCAAATGAGCAGACCCCTATGGCCAAATGTTGTAGGGGTTTATTTTTGGAATCCTTTTATTTCACCACCAAGAATTTACTCACAAATACCTGGTTTTTAGAAACCATTCTTAGTACGTAGCTTCCTCCAGGAAGTTGGCTGATATCGATTGACTCTGTGGTGTCATTCCTGATAGCCCGTTTTGCAATCTGAAGCAATCCATCCATACTGTAAATTTCGAAACTTACATTTCCACTTGAAGATATTGGATATTTAACATGCAGGGTTGAATTGGCAGGATTTGGAAAAAGCAGTAAATCACCAATAACTTGATTTTGAATACTCAGCGGTTTTGAATCGATAACTGATCCTTCTTCCATAGCGCTTGCACAATATTGCTCCCCTGTACTAGCAGTAGCACAAGCTTCACTATTGTATGACTTAAGATCCAAATATTCATAATTGTCGATGTACCATCCTAGTCCGCCTGTAAAATTATCTGATCCATAGCGGAATCGCATTTTTATGTCCTTTCCTACATATTCACTTAAATCCAAGTAGCAATCCTTCCAGCCATTTGAGTTTCCTGAAAATCCATCTGTATTGGGCAAAACAAAAGTTGCATACTGAATGCGGCCTGGATAATCACCGC
>Ga0105046_10014125_pt1 | contig 12329 bp, 9 predicted proteins | sample MAT03_FD_78385 | JGI IMG/M metagenome (GOLD analysis project Ga0105046, IMG submission 78385) | Freshwater microbial communities from Lake Fryxell liftoff mats and glacier meltwater in Antarctica - MAT-03 (megahit assembly) | ecosystem: Environmental > Aquatic > Freshwater > Ice > Liftoff...
ACCGGCGCGACGTTCTGACATGCACTGCGCTGTTTCCAGTGCGTGAACGTCGTAACTGTCGATCCCGCCGTATGCGACGCACACGCTTTCTTTCAGCGGCGTATCGAGCGGGAGCTCAAACGACGGCAGTCGCCAGGTGACAGGCAGCGACGAACCTGCGTAGAAGGGAAAGCCAAGTCGTTTGGAATCCGCCACCATTTCGCGGCACTCATCCCAGTCGGTCGATAAATGCTTGTCATTGAACACGGGGACTGATCTTCCGGATGCTTCGAACACCTTGACGCATTCTTTGAACCACGCATAACGCGGATACAGCGTCTGGCCCTTTTCATTCTTCGGATAGTCGCCGTGTTCGCCAATGATGATGACACCATCCACAGCCAGCTCAGAGCCACCCAGCGTCAGAGCTTCGGCAACTGTCGGAAACTGTTTCAGACCATATCGTTGAATGCGTTGCTTGCTGAGATCATTTTCATGCACCTGAGCAATAAACACCGACGCAATATCCACTCTCGGCTGATGCCATTTTCCGCCCGCAGCATACCCCATCGCAAAGCGATCCAGAAAGTGCTGGGCATGGGAATGCTGATACACTTCGGTGCCAAGGAACGCGATCTTCTTTCGAGGCTGATCAGCGCTGGGTGTGGCGGCACTCACGCGACTGGCAGCGCTGAGTGATGCAAGCAACGAAGCGGCCGCGAGATTTTGCCCGAACTGACGTCGATTGAGCATAAACTAACCCTCCCAGGATTTTCCATCCCAATGAATAATACGTTTCACCATCTGTTGGACGCCGTTGCTGAATGTCGCAAACAACGTCTCGCCTTTTTCCGCCGAAGCAAGATGCGGCGAGCCGATATGGCCGGGTACTGTACGATCCTTCGTGATCCAGCCTCGCGACGCAGGGAGAAATGGATTGCCGTGTTTGACGACTTCCAGGTTCTTGTACTCGCGCACCAGTTGCGGCGCGATCCGCAGGATCATCGAGGTTTCCCATTCGCAGGCGTGGCCCATCTCATGCTGAGTGAACGCAGGGCGACCCGTGACAGCTGGGTCGCCCAGGCCCCAGTATGTGGAAAACAGCAACAGCAGATCCTTGCGATCGCGATATTTCTGGCGCACTTCAAAGACGGCCTGCTTACCCGGAACATCATTACCGCCATGCCCGTTGATCAGAAACAGTCGCGTGAATCCGTGAAAAATCAGGTTGTCGAACAGTCCGACGAGCAGATCCAGATACACTCGTGGCGGCGCGGAGAGCGTGCCAGGGAAATCCATATGATGGTCCGAATTGCCCAGCCACATCAGGGGAGTCACCAGAATCTGATCGTGCATGGCGGATTCCACTCGTCGCACAATTTCGGTCAACAACATACTGTCGGTATAAACCGGCAGATGGTGGCCGTGTTGTTCGACCGCGGCGATCGGAATCAAAATCGGCGTGTCCTTCGACAAATGTGCCACATCTGGCCATGTGAGGTCACTTAGGAACATGTTCGTATTCTCGTGTTGATGGTTGTGGGCGGAATGGAGCTCGTCACCGGCGTTTTCGGCTGCAACGACGAATCGTGTGCGGGAGTTCGTTCGGAATCAGATTTTTCTGGATTCTGACTGATGCATTGGCGACTATTGTCTTGACAAGAATTTTGTAATGGTCGCACAAAGTTGGTCAAGATATGGAAATCGATGAGAGACTGACATGTATATTTCAGCGAAGTCCAAAGCGTCGATTTGCCGCGAATGTGCCTTCTTGTATGACTTGCCTCCAAGTTGATGACAATCATGAAGATCAGCTGCTGGGTTCGGTCGGAGCATCAAGTCATCTGTCCTTGGATCAAACCCGAGATTTAGAGCGATTGCATCGCAAGTAATGGTTGGATCGACTCTTGGAAAGTGGGTGTGTTCTGCAAGAAACCAAGCCTCGATTTCCATGATTGACAAGATGAATTCGACCATCACAGGCTTGGTCGGAACAAATTTTGGCAACCCCATTTCAAGTTTCTTGATGTCAGCGGGCGCTAATGGGAAAACATCCCGGATACAGACAAGCGAACTGTAACCTGCTCGCGTTGCCAGCCCCTCATACTCCTCCAACATCCGGGACTTCACAGCATTATCTGCTCCACAGTCGTAAATCAAAACATAGTGTCGTTGGCTCGTTCTCGTATCGACAGCCTCAATCAAACTTGACGTCCGAGGAACATTGGTGCCGCCGCGGATGCTTCTCTTTTCAATCACGACGGAGTTCTTATTGGCTATTTCCTGAATCAGTTTGTCCACAAACAGCAGCTCTGTGAATCCCTCTACGAACACCGCCATTTTATTCATTGACTATGGCTCCCCACTTCGACCCCGGATTCGTTCAGAAAATCCATTTCAAGTAGTGAAAAATTACTCATACCAATGAACTTGAATTCTTCGAATTGCTCGGGTGAGTTCTTGATGTTTCGGACTCTTACTTCCGCTCCCTTTCGCTGCAAGACAGTCCACTCATCCAGCGGCACGTGGTTCATGACAAATCGATCATTTGTTGTCATGATTAGTTGGAAGTTCGAAGACTGGGATTTGGCTCTGAGTAATTCGATCAGTCGGGTGGAACGGTCAAAATCGAGGCCTTCGCCGATGTCGTCGATCAGTATGCATGTGGCACGTTGTGCCAACTGAGAATAGTTAACCTGAGCAATTATTGAAAAGGCCCGGAACATACCCTGCGACATTGCATGCTGATGAATCCACCCTTGGACGCCAACTTCCTCAATGGCGATCGCATTAAGAACCCCCAGCACTGGCACATTCGCTGCAAGTCTGATTCCGGAAGGAGGTGATACATCGACCCCTGAAAGACTATAACCCAGGGATTTCATATCTGAGATCACGGCTTTGTCAAAAACTTCGCCATACTCTTTCCTCGCCTTGCTGTAGGTTCCTACAATTGCATCTTCGTCCCGATCATCTCGTTTCTGCAGATTTGTCACTACGTTTCCAGCCGAGTTGTCAATTGTCATTGAGAGGCATTCTTTTCCTAGAGTTGCGCCAAAATGATAAACACGAACTGCATCGGCCCAGTCGTGGAGCGGGTTCAAGAACGGGTGTTGCAAATCATCTCGCCTGGCAACCGCGGCGACCTGATTTGGCGAAGGTCTGAAGGAGATTGTCTTTCCCAACTCCTCTGCGAAGATTTTCAACTTTTCAGAATCTCGAATTAGCCTTTCAATACCATTCACGGCTAATCGCTCACGCTTGACTTTGCCAGATTCGACGACCAGCTCATACTCTGTCTCGTTGGTTCCGTCGCTGAAAACGACATCATAGTCGGCTTCCTGAATTGAGACGTTGCCCTCTCGCAAGAAACTGTTCGCGAGGTTTGCGATAATGTTGATCGTGCGAGTCTTGCCTGTAGCGTTCTTCCCAACCAACAGGTTGATTCGACCCAGTGTCAAATCATCAAGTGACCAGGCAAGATCCTTGCCTTGAAGCTCTCGATATTTCATTGATACCAATCGAATACCAAGCATCGTCATCTACTCCAAATTTAAGCGCAGCGCATCAACCCGATCAGTCTATCATCGAGCGTCATGCATTGAAATAATAGCGTCCGAATTGGATCATCTTGTGAAACGACTACGTGCGGGTGGGATACCGAACAGTTCTAAGAAGTTGATTCGGCTGAATCTGCCGATTGCACCGCCACCCCCGAATCACTGCCGGTGGGCTGTGCGACCTGTTTTTGCATCGCCATGTTATCGCGGGAAACGGGGGATTTCGAGGCGTTACGCATTTTCGACCTGCATAGAGAATTGAAAAGTCCTGAACGCCACTAGTCTCTGGTGGCTTCCCGCCGCTGCATCGCAGCCTCAACAACTTCTACACTCTGAACATTCACGAACGCTGCCACGCTCGCCTGAAGTACAAATCTCATCAGGCTTTTTGACTGCCAACTCTCTGAACGTCTCCAGCATGTCGTTTGGTCGCATCAAACGGCGAATTGCTTCGGGTGAGGCCGGATGCAGCTCATTTTTCGGTTTCCCTTAGCTGGTTTCGAAATCATGGAGGGAACGCAAAGGACGACCTGAACTGCCTGAAAAAGAAAGCGATGCCTCGTCATTGGTCTCCGATGATTGTGTTTGCCAGGATGAGTTCGCTCAAGGCCTCCTCAACGGCTGCCTGAGGAATGCGTTCCTGTTCGATACGCATGTTGTGGGTAACACAGAAGCTGAAGGCCGTCGTCTCCGACTCGGTCAACAAGGCTGGCACCTCGCGCGGACGGTCAGTGCCGGAGACGGTGAGCGAATCTTTCCACCGCACCAAAGTCTTGTCGTCCATCAGGAAGCTGTGCGTCTGCGGGAAGCGAATTCGAAGACGCGACAGGATCTCGAAGCCTTCGACGTCCAGATCACCCCAGTACCACAGTGATCGATTCGACAACCACTTGACATAAGTGAGATCAACAATGCCGTTTCCCAGTCCACCCATGGCGATCGCCGACGAAACAGCGGGAAACGTCAGCAGGTTGACCTTGTTTTCGACGATGAACACCGTGGTCGCTTCGATCGGAGAATCGGCAAGAGCATGCAGCGACACGCTGCATTCAGGCCATGGGCTGCCGACGGAGCGCTGTAACGCAGGGTCCAGAAATCTGAGCAGCAGTTGAGGTTCCGCATATCGCAAGCCGAATCTTCGTTCAAAATGTCTTTCATCGGCCCGGATCGTTTCCGGAGGCAATACTCGGTCCAGCCACTGTTCCAGGATGCCGGAATTCTGCTCAATGAATTTGGTATCGACGGTCAACGGAATCTCACGAGCGAACACATTCGGGCGAGGATGATGTCGGAAATAGTCCACCACATCCAGCAACCCATCGACGACGTTCAGGTGCCGCAGCAACAGTGCTCGATTGGCCAGGAGCCATGATTCCAGTTCCGGCAACTGCGATCGAATGCGTTCCACTGCGGATGCGAACTCCGCAAACTCGCGCTGCTTCCCGATGAGTCTCAGGAAGTCCGGTTGCGATTCAAACACCACGCGGTCCGGAAACAGATTGCGCCCGTGATGCCGACTGTTCCGTTCCTGCCATTCGATCACATAGCCGTATCCCACCACTTCCTTCGAGCCATTCTTCAGCGACTGAACCTGCTGTTGAGCGATGGCCAGACTTTCATCCGGAGCGCCGATGCCAGGAATGTGGAGTGGAAAGAACGGTGTGCCCGAGAGCCATGCCGACAGGAATCCGGGATACTGCCGCAGCGCCTTGTCCTTGACGTCATCAGGTTGAAGGAGCGCCCGCTTGCTCATGATTTTTTGCTATGCATTTTTCTGACTCCGCCGGATTCGATGTGCTTGTACTATCTGGTTGCGAGGCTCTGCCTTGCAACCCATTGCCTCGCAGGCTCAGCCTGCCGAACGCCAGGACTGTTGCAATACAGATTGCCGAGATTTGGAGGCGGAGCCTCCGAGGCAATGCGTTCCAGGGCAGGAGCCCTGGAACGAGGGCAATCCTGCTATGAAGTTCCTGAGCCAGACTCCCCCAGCACATCCGCGAACGCGGTCGCCGTCATTTCGAAGATTTCGGACCGGTTGTCCCGTTTGTTGACGTGCAGATAACAGCCGACGTACGGTTGCGTCACACGGGCTTTGGCATCCAGCGGGGCGACGATCAGCAGTTGCAGGCCGAACTGGCGAAACAATTCCATCGCGTATTCCGCATGTTGATCATCGACTCGTGAAAACATTTCATCGACGACCACGAATTGGAAGCGATCCGGAGCCGGATGTTCGGGATCCAGATCGTACTGATACGCGATTGCCGCGACCAGAATCGTAAATGCCAGCTTCGCTTTCTCACCGCCGGATTGACCGCTGCTGTCCTGATACACGGAGATGGTTTCCAGCGTTTCACGATCGATCACGGCTGCCACAAAATCAAACCAGCGACGCACGTCCGTCACTTTGTCACGCCAGCGGCGATTGTTTTCATCACGCAGCTTTTCGACAAGTTCGCGAATGCGTTCGAATCGTGCCTCATTCGCAGCAGCAGAATCGTCGAAACTGCTCTCGATGCATTCTCGCAGTCGAGTCTGAAACTCCACGACTTCCCGATCCCGCACCGGGCGAGGTTCCAGTTGGATATGAGTTCCCGGACGATATTCCAGTTGCTTCAGCGACGCATTCAGAATTTCGATGCGGTCTTCAATCTGCCGTCGTTCGGATTCCAGTTCCGCGCGGAACAAACCGATTTCGTGGATGACCTTTTCATTGAGACGTTCGCGGAAACGCTGCTCATGCCGCGGCAGATCTTCGTCCACGATACGTTGTCGCAGCCCAAGAAAGCTTTCGAGGTACTCGATGCCGATCGCCAGATCCTGACCTTCATCCGGAAACTTCTGCAGGAATCGGGACATCAGTTTCAGCAGATCGCGCTGCACTGGTTCGAGTTCCACTCTTCGCGCTTCGACGTGATGGCGTTGCTGATCCTTCAGTTGGCGTTCCAGGCGACCCGTCGATAACTCGGCCTCGTCGATCACGCAACCTGCAAGCTGCTTGTTGAGTCCCTCGAAGTACTCGCGATCGTCATTCAGCAAACCATCACGAACGCGGCGATCCAGACCGCTGCGAGCGTCCTTCAGTTGCTGTTCGCAGACGCCGATATCGCGTTCCAGATGAGTTTGGTTCCTGACCGCCTCAACCGCCGCCAATCGAGTTGCCTCACGCTGATCTTCGACCTCCGCTAACCGCTGCTGCAAGCCCTTGAGCACATCCGACTTCGACGAAATCTGCTCTGCCTCACGGCGCAACGCAACGATCGTCTGTTCGAACGCAGTCGGATTGATCTGATCAAACGATGTGACCAGATCCAGTGCGGCAATGGCCTGCAAGCGGTCGCGCACGATGTGCAATTGCCGATTGATCAACGTGGAACTCTCGGTGAGTTTCGTGTCCTCGTGCTGCAGGCGTTCCAGCTCTTCCGCGATGCGTTGCTTCTTCTGACGATTGTCCCAGCCCAGCACAAAGTTTCGCGGATCGGTGATCTTGTCGCGGTCATCTTTGTCGTGCCGCCGCTGACCACTTTTAATATGCCGTGAAATCGTCATCGCCAGCCCGCGACACTGTTGGAATTCTTCCACTGTGTCGCAGCAGCGATAGTCGAAACGCTGCTGCACTTCGGCCTTCACCCACGGCAGCAGTGTGTGGCCTTCGCGAAACGTCAGCTTGCTGAGCAGCGATGATTCGGTCGGGACGGTGCTGTTCATTGCCGTCGCGGGATGGCCGATCTGAAGATACACCAACCGCTGCCCCTGTCCATGCACAGCGAGCCGCGTGCGATCCACATACGCGCTCACAGCCGCATAGAGGCGTTCGGGCACAAGCAGGCTCAGCGCAAAACTGTTGAGCACTTTTTCGATCGACGCTTCCCATTCACGTTCCTCCGGACGGACGGCGATGAGTTCCGCCACAAACGGCAGATCGATCACGTTCAGTCCCAGATCGCGGCACACCATCGCACGCAATTCAACGCAACGTTCGGGGATGTTTTCGCGGCGGCGGTTGAGTCCATCCAATTCCGTCTGACACTGCCTGATGTTTTCATTCGTCGCTCGACGAGTCACGCCAATATCGACCAGTTGCGTTTCCCGATCAGCGATGTCGCCCTTGAACGTCGCCTGAAGATCTGGAAGGCTGGCGCGCAGTTCACGAAAACTTTCGGCGTCATCGACCGTGTTTTTCAGCCCCGACTTGCGCAGAGCGTCGTGAAATCGCGCTTGTTCATTCTTCACCTGCGTGGCCTGTGCTTCGGCCGTTTCAATCAGAAGAGGAATCACCCGCAGCCGATCGCCGCCAGCCTGGTCAATTTCATTCTGCAACCCGCGAGACTGCTCTTCAAGCCGCCGACTGATCTGCTGCAGCCGTTCCTGTTCCTGCCGTATGTCTTCGATGGCTCGCTGACGTTCGAGCAACACGGGCTCGAAAATTTCGATCGTCTTGCTGTGCAGGAACGCCGCCGTTGCCTCCAACTGCCGTTCCGCGTACTGCAATTCCTGCTGAAGTCGCAGGCAGTCTTTGCCTGCCACGGCGACCGGTTCCAGCAGCAGCGCCTGTTGCTGCACACGAACCAGCGATGCATGCGCGTCGCAGAGTTCCATGAAATGTGTCAGCAGCCGATCGACTCGTTCGCCACGATCGGCCTGTTCCAGCATGTGGTTGCGAATGAAGTCGTTCAGCTTCTGGATGTCCTTGACCGCGACGGTCTGGTTGAAAACTTCCATTGCTTTCGCACGAACGTTGGTGACTTTGCCGAACCACGTTTCAAATTCGGCGTGTGTGCGAGTGACTTTGATGCCGCGTTTTTTCAGTAGCTTCAGGATCGTGTCGGTGCCTTCGAAGCCGCCGAAGTCGTCGCGGATCGAACGCTCTCCATCCGCGAAGCAGTACAGTTTTTCGACCGATTGATCGGCCGACAGATACAGCACCTGCGCGATCGTGAACTGTTTCCCCGTGCCTTCGCTGCCGAAGACGGCAAGGATCACGGAATAATGATTGCCCTTCGGTCGCAGGAATTTAGGCTGGCTGGAATTCGATTCATCATCGCCGCCGCGATCATAGGCACCTTTGATGTAGGTCCGTTCGTCGCGTTCGCGTTTGCCGCCTCCAGCGGCGACGTTGAAGTTGCGGATGCTTGGTCGCACGAGCAGCGTCAAAAGTGCATCGACGAGCGTTGATTTGCCGCAGCCGTTGCGTCCGACGAGCAGCGTCGTCTGGCCTTTGGGCGTGACAGAGTAGACCTGACCGTTGGTGCTGTCGAACGTGCCCCAGTTGATGAGCTCAAGTTTTTGCAGCCGATATCCCTGCTGCGCTTCCATGGCGATTCCTTCCGGCGTGCAAAACAATAACCTCTGCTGCATAAGTCGCATTGGTCGTGTGCCCTTTTTGTATGTGATGTAACGTCTTGTGTCGAATGTGTTCAGTAGGTCCTACTCTACTCACTCAACATGTTTCGCCAGAACATCCCGTAACTCCTCCAGATGCGACGCAGGCAACCGTGCCTTCAAAATCCGCCGCACCTCCCAGCCCGTCGATTCATCGCCAAACTGAGCCACAAAACCCAGCTCCTCCAGTTTCTTCAATGCCGCCTGCATGTCGCGCAGCAACTTCACTTCATCACGACTCGTTGGAAAAAATGACTCCCACTGATGCAATAATGTCGGCTCATCAATCACACAGCGCTCATCGCGAACTTCTTCCTCTTCGAATCGACGCAGTTCATCACGCAGCAACACGCACAACAATGTCTGCCCGTAACTCAGCCGAGTCGCGCGGAACAGTTTTGGAAGGCTGTCGTAGCCCGCCGGCGCCTCGTCTTCGTTCAGTTGCCGCAGGTACGCCATGCCGTCGGATTCCACAACTACCAGCCGCAACCCGAGCCGCGCGAAGTAACTTTCGAGCGTCGAAACATTGGACAGCAGCACGTTCCACACGCGATCATCTTCGCTGTACACCACGCCGCGCATGAGCATCACCGCCACGCGGCTCCAGTCGCGAAATTCCGGCAGATCATCGGCCACTGTTGTTCCTTCCGCTACGCACAAAAGTCACCAGCGGCAGAGCGATCTGAATCTCCGCATCGGCGTCATCGTCACGATGAACCCCAACCGCGCCCCACGGGATGACCACTGTTTGCCGGGCCGTCGAATTCACCAAATGCCCGTCGTCGCGAGCGATCTGCAGGTATCCCAGCACCTCGACGACGCCCGATTCCGGTGGATGCCGTTCGAGCACTTCAGCCAGCGTCGGAGCGTCGTAAATCTCCAGCAGATCGCGGATATTGTTTCGCATCGTCTTCCATTCGAGTCGCTTCATCGCCGCGAGTTCGCGAAATGCTTCCATGCGATCCGGTTCGTCAGCTTCGAACTCAGTCAGATCGATCGATTCCAGCCGCGCTGGTTCCTGCCAGAACGTTCGCCGCAGCGGCGATTCGATATCTATTTCGACATCCACCGAAAGCCCGACCGTTTCCACGGGCGGATTCGCAGCCAGAGCGACCGCATGACCGCGAATCTGCCGCAACACGCTCGCAATGCGCTGGCGTTCGGCATGGGCCCTCGCGTCGAGTAATCGTCGCAGCGTGGCGGATAGTCGCTGGTTTGTCCGCATCACTTTTTCGGCTTCGTTCTGCAGCACCGTCACCATGTTGCGCACCGTCTCCATGCCTTCGCGCTGTGATTCCAGTTCCGGGATGCGGCGAACTTCGCGGATGATGGATTCCAATCGCTCGGTTTGAGATGGAGTGAGAACCAGTCGCACGAATTCATAGAAGCTGACTCCCTGATCTTCCTTCTTGAGTACATCTTCTGAATCGAGTGCGAATCCCAGGATGCCGCCGCGCGTTTCGCTGCCTTCCACCTGGCGTTGCTGCACTTGACGCGTGATCTCGCGAAACGATTCCTCGACCGCGCGAAAGTCACCCTGCAGCTGACGCAGCAACGACACGGCGGTAATGAACCGTTCGCGGATCTGCGCCGGACGATAACGCGGTGCCGCGCCTTCTGTTTCAATCTGATCAATCTCCGCCTGAACTCGCCGCTGCGTTTCGCGAAGATGACGCAGCCGTGCTTCCGGGTCTTCGGACGCACCGACAACCAGATCATCCAGCGTATCGATTACCAGCTTCAAACGTGATTCCGTGCCGACAAACCCCGGATCCTGTTCAAGGACGCGATTCAGAAACACGAACACGTCTTCGGTAGCCGGCGTGAGCTGATAAACTGGCTCGTCGCGTCCCGCCTCCAGAAATCGCCGCAGCCACAGCTTGTCCGCCCCGCTCCAGTCCGCGAGGTATGTTTCCGGTTTGCCAATCAGCTGATCCGGATCAGTTTCTCGAAGATCTTCCTGATACTCCGCCAGCGCGGCGAGCAAGTCCGAATGAGCAATGACAATGCGTCCTGCCTGCTTAAACTGTCGGTCCAGCCAGTCAATAATAAACGGTGCATTGGGGGATCGCAGCAGTCGCAGCGCGGGCGAGGTTTCGAAATAGACACGCAACTTACTCAGACGCATGACGATTCGATCCCCTCGAACGATGCAACGATCGTTGCCAACAACGATCCAGCGAAAGCGTATTCCGCAAAAAAAATCCTGACACTGCGGCACTCTTGCCTGTTGGTCTGCATCCGGGCGATTCCCCATGGTGCCGTGGTATTTCTCCCGAATCAAGTGGCCAGGACTCGACTTCGCAAACTCCCCGTGGAATTGGCCGATTCAAGCCATAGAACCGTGACAACGTATGTCGCTACCACTAGAATTACGTGCCGAAACCTCGCCGCCCGCATTGATAGCCGCGTTTTGGCTTGTTGAGCGAGTGGCAGATTCGGAACTACCAGGCCGACCAACCGGACGCTAGCGCGTGGCGGCTGATTTTATTAGCCGCAGGGCGCTAGCCCCCGGTTTTCGACGGTAACCAGAAATCTGCCGCTCGCCTTGGAGGCCACTTAAAGATGACCACGTCCCTACCCGAGTTTGTTGAGATCTACCGGCCAAAGAACCTGATGCAGGCTCACGCGATCCGGATGGCGCTGGAGGATGCCGGTGTCAATGTTCGCATTGAGGGTGAATTGCTGCAGAGTGCCGTTGGCGAAATACCGCTGGGGTGGGACACGCTTCCGCGAATCCTGGTCGATTCCTCACAACTGAATACCGCCCGGGAAATTGTCGAACGCTCAGATGCCCGCGCGGCTGACGAACCGCCTGGAGACGAGACCGACGAAAGCACCCGCTGCCTCGCGTGCAGATGCGAAATGGCTGAGGCGGAAACGACATGCGCGGCCTGTGGCTGGACTTTCCTGACTGATGCTGTAAACGGACAAGGCGATTCTGCGGATCTCGACAGCACTTGAAGTCTGGAAACAAATGGAGTCGTCTTTCCATTGGGATCAGCAGAACAACCTGGTTGTGATTCCTATACGAAATGAGGGAAGTCTCAGATACAAGCTCACAGAATGAAGTAAGCATCGTGCGGCTTTTTAGTGGCGCCTTTCGCTCCGCGAAAGCAGCGTATTCGCAACTTTCGCGGAGCGAAAGGCAACACTTATTTTCTGCTCGATGCTAATTGGACAGCGCCACTTTGGCGAAAAACGAAGCGAAATTCTGCCCCGGTAGGGGCATCAGCACGTAGCCGTGGGCTTCAGCCCACGGACAAGGAACCAAAGCCCCGATAGGGGCTTTGCGAATTGTTTGCAAACGAACCGTGGGCTGAAGCCTTAGGTTTAGGCACATTTTTGGATAGCGATTCCAATACGAGCCCCGTTGAGCATGAGTTGAAGTTTCGTCCAGCCTCTCCA
>Ga0105046_10014126_pt1 | contig 12329 bp, 11 predicted proteins | sample MAT03_FD_78385 | JGI IMG/M metagenome (GOLD analysis project Ga0105046, IMG submission 78385) | Freshwater microbial communities from Lake Fryxell liftoff mats and glacier meltwater in Antarctica - MAT-03 (megahit assembly) | ecosystem: Environmental > Aquatic > Freshwater > Ice > Liftoff...
AGGCGACGGGATTGACACAGGATTCCGTTGTCACGTGTCTCCAGCTTGCGACCATTAGCGAGATACGCATTGATCGCGTGATCGGCAAACTCTCGCTCAGTTTGCTTCAACAGTTGGATACATGCTTGAAACTGTCCTGGCGTTGCCCTGACAAACCGAATCAACTTGCGAGTTCCGACATGCTCCCCCCACTCGATCGTCGTGCCTTCCTCCTTGGCCTAGGCGGTGCCTCGCTCGCCTTGCCAGTGCTCGATGCGATGGGAACGGAAGTCAGCACTCAGATCCCTCGTCGCTTCTGCGCTCTCTACACCGCCAATGGCATGTCGCTGCCGCAGAAGCAGCATGGCATCGACGAGTGGAGTTGGTTCCCGACCGCTGAGAAGGATGGCAAGTTCGTTTTCGGCAAGTCCACGGAACCGCTCGCACCTTACCGCAAGCATCTCAGTTTCATGGGGGGGCTGCACCATCCGAGCGGGCCGAAGGCCGACCCGCACGTTTGCTCCGACATGTGGCTGACCGGCGCTCCGCTGCACAACCCGAAGCCCGGCACCTACAACTCGGTTGGCCTCGATCAGGTCGTGGCCCTGCACACGAAACAGTTCTGCCGGCAACCGTCGCTGGTTCTCTCGATCGACGCGGGCACCGGGTTCCTCTCACGCACCGGCACGATCTCCTATAGCCTCGAAGGCCGGCCGATCCCGGCGGAGAACAACCCGCGGCGAATCTTCAACCGCCTCTTCAGTGGCGACAAGGACTCGATCGTGGCCGAGCGCGAACAACTCAAACGGAAGATCAAGCTCGTCGATGCCGTCGGCGAAAGTGCTCGCTCGCTCAACAAACAACTCGGCAAATCCGACCGCGAGCGCATGGATCAGTACCTGACCTCGCTGAACGAGGTCGAGTCGCGGCTGATCGCGTCCGAGAAATGGATCGACATTCCGCTCAAGAAGCAGGATCACTCGAAACTGAATCTCGACGCGACGAACGAGAGCAAGCCGGCCGACTATTACCGCACCATGTTCGACCTGATCGCCCTGGCATTTGATGCGGACATCACACGGTCGGTCGTGTTCATGCTGAACCGCGAGGACGGCATGGGCATCAGCGACACGTTTCCCATCAAGCTCGGTCTGGGCAACACGCACCACTACCTTTCGCACGCCACCGACAAGCCTGGGCAGTTGGCTTTTGCGAAGTACGACCTGTTCCTCAGCGAGCAATTGGCCCACCTTTTCTCTCGACTGACTGAGTTCAAGGACCGCGACGGCACGCTGCTCGACAACACGATCGTCCTTTACGGCAGCGGCGCGAGCACCACGCACAACCCGAAGAATCTGCCCACGCTCGTGGCCGGCGGAGCAAAGCTGGGCCTGAAGCACGACACCTACTGGCGCAAGGATGACGCAAGGATGTCGAACATGTACCTGAGCGTCTTGCGATCTTTGGGCATCGAACAAGAAACGTTTGCTGATAGCACTGGCACTCTGAGCGGTTCGATCTTTGGGCGTGTCTGAGACCGTACCGAACTCGGGCGTGTTACAATAAAAGGTAAGTGGCGAATGCGGCGATGAATTGGCTCCCTGGAGCATGCAGATGACGGTAACGGTAGCTGCCAAGCGAGAACGTCTGCGAGAACTGCGTGATCTTCCGCAGCCGCGCGAGCCCTCTTTGGAGGGCGAGTTGGCCGGATTGGTTCAGGAGCTTCAAGCCGAAGAGGCTGAAAATTTATCCGCAGCGACTCAGCGGATGCGGTAGGAACGCGAAGAAGCAGAGGCTAGAATTCGTTCCTTGGAACGATTGACAACTCGGCGACAGGCTTTGGTGGATCAACTGGAAAAGGGCCTTCCCTGAATTGAGACCGAATGCCTGGCGAATAAGATCCAATCACAATCTACTGAAGGCCCACTTCCAAATATTTCACACCATAGAACCACCCAGCGAAGCGATAAAGGCTCGCACCTCCGCACTCGGCTCCTCGCCTCGCCGTGATAGCACTCCGGAATGAATTGGCCGAATCTGTCCGCCCAGGCTTCTCACGCCGACTTTGCGGCCACGCGTCACCGATCCGTCCGGCATCAACGGAACTACCGAGACACCGAGGCCGGCTTCCACCATCCGAACCACGATCTCCGTCGTCGTCATCCTCGTAAGGGGCAGCGACGCCCAGATCGACATCCGGATCGCGGAGCAGCGTTGCTTCCACCTCGGCTTCCGTTCGCGTGGAAAGGCGAACGCGAACGCCCGGATGCGACGCGTGAAAACGGCGGACGGCATCAATGAGCACATAAAGGATCAGGTATTCCGTCGCGGCCACGTGGGCTTCACGCGAGCCAGCCATGCCAAACAGTTCCCCCATTTGTCGAGCGCGATCGAGAAAAGCCCGGGCATGCGGCAAGAATGCCTCGCCATGCGGAGTGAGCGGCGAACGCAGCCGGCGGCCCCGGCTCTTGTGGTACAACTCGACGCCTCGACGCTACTCGAGAGCGAGCAACCGATTCCGCAATCCCTGTTCAGTGACATGCGACTCCCTGGCTGCCTCACGCAGGCTCCCCCGTCGAGCCAACTCGACGAATGCCGTGACTTGCTCGGTCGAAACGGAGGGTACAGACTGGGACATGGCTAATTTCCAGACTGAGATCAAGCCAACCTATTAAACAACATTCCCCTTGATGAAATCAACAACAAACAATTTTTACGCTCTTAAAGCGAGGTGTACTATGCACACAGCATCGTGAGTGAGTTCCGATGCGTCTCTTCTGGGAGGATTCAGCGATGAATATTTTTCGAATGGGACTTTTGGCCTTGCTGGCCTTCGGAGCAAACAGCGTTTACGCCAAGGATCCGGAGAAATTCGTAGTGCACGAATGGGGCACCTTCAGCACCTTTTCCGGTTCCGATGGAAAAAACCTGAAGTTCCACCCCAACGATCGCGACTTGCCTGCGTTCGTTTACAGCCGGCATCGCGATGTCAAGGGCGGCGTGGCCGACGTATTGGTGAGCCTTGAGACGCCGGTCTTGTACTTCTACAGCGACCGCGACCGAACTGTCAACGTACATGTGGACTTTCCCAAAGGTGTGATGACAGACTGGTATCCGCAAGCCAGCCGGCCGCCCACACACGACTTGCGCTGGGACAACATCAAAGTGCTGGCGAAAGATCGTCCCAAGCTCATTGGCGAGGCCGACAAGGGCCGCTACTTCGTGGCACGGGAAACGGACGCGCTGTCCATCGAAATCACCGACAATGGCAAGCGCCAGGTCGAGAAGTTTCTCTTCTATCGCGGCGTCGGCGACTTCAGCATGCCCTTCACGTTGCAGGCGAGTGCAAAGGGCATCCTCAATGTCAAAAACACCGGGAAAAACGCGGTGCCTGCGTTCGTACTGCTGAAGGTCCACGATCGCAAAGTCCATTTTCAGAAGTTCGGACGCCTGGATGCTGGGGCCGACATGCGGGTCGAGGTTCCCTCCGTTGCTTCAACGCGCGAAAATCTTGGCGAAACTGTCGTTACCCTCTTGATGGAACAAGGGCTGTACGAGAAGGAAGCCCGCGCCATGGTGAAAACTTGGAGCAGCGACTGGTTTGGCGAGGAAGGAACTCGCGTGCTGTACCTGGTTTCAGAATCTCTGACGGCCGACTTCCTGCCCATGAAAATTGAACCGAAGCCCGATCAGATCGTGCGCGTGATGGTTGGCCGTCACGACGTGCTTTCACCCGAAACCGAGCGGGACATCGAGTTGCTGGTAGCCCGCGTGACCGGCAAATCAAATGAGGACTCCAAGGTTGCCGATCAGGTTTTAAGTACCAAACTCGGCCGTTATCGCTGGGCAGCCCAGGCCGCTGCTGAGGGGAGAATCAAGGCAACGACCCGACTTCGGACGGACCGCTAAGTCCTTTTGCGTACCTGCCTCCGCACGCGGAGTCAGGATGGTCGGACGACAGGTTCCCGTCCCGATATCAGTTTTCCGTTCTTCAAGGTTTTCCCGACGGAACGGAATTGGGGTTAAATGGCCGTGTATCCCCGACGAATTACCATTCAGGCGAAAGAATTGGTTCAAACAGCGGCTTGACATCGCCGGAATTTACGAATCGCAAGTGCTTGGAATCGCATTCGAGCCTGCGAATTATGGGTTAGACACGCCTCCTTCTTTGGGGTTTCGACCATGACCGAACTTTTTCTGAACCCCGTTTTTGTCAGCATCACGGGTGGAGTGCTAATTTGCTTGGGCAGTTCGCTCATCCATAGTTGGAGCAAGGTTCGCCGAACGTCGATCGAGGCGGATCTCAAGCGCGAAATGATTGAACGCGGCATGTCCGCAGACGAAATCTGTCGGGTGATCGAGTCGCGCGCCGGTGATCGATGCGGCAAGGACTGATCTCACGCGGAACGCGGATCATCCAGAATGTGTCCCAGCTTGTCTTTCTTGGTCTTCAAGTAACGTTCGTTATTGGGATTGGATGGTATTTGAATCGGCACGCGATCGACGATCTTGAGATTGTAACTGTCGAGTCCGATTACCTTCTTCGGGTTATTCGTGAGCAGCCGAATTTCACGCACGCCCAAATCATAAAGAATCTGGGCACCGATGCCGTAGTGTCGCAAGTCGGGCGGGAACCCGAGTCGCTGATTCGCCTCAACCGTGTCAAGCCCCTCTTCCTGTTGCAGCTTGTAAGCTCGAAGCTTGTTCAACAGGCCGATTCCGCGACCTTCCTGTCGCATGTAGAGCAGCACTCCCTTGCCGGCGTCGCGAATTTGTTTCAGGGCCGTGTGCAGTTGCGAGCCACAATCGCACAAGGCACTTTCCAGCACATCGCCTGTGAAACACTCGCTGTGGACGCGGACCAAGACCGGCTCGGTCCATTCCGGAGTGATGCCCTTTTCCTCGATACCGATGCCGCCCACGGTGAGAGCAATGTGCAGATCCTGATCAACCAGAGAGGAGAACGCGAACAAATCGAACGTACCGATTGCCGTCGGCAGCTTGAGAGTGATCTCTCGTCGAACGAGCTTTTCACGTTGACGACGATACTTGATGAGGTCGGCAATGGTACACATCTTGAGCCCGTGCTTCGCAGAGAACTCGACTAAGTCCGGCAGGCGGGCCATGTAGCCGTCTTCCCGAACGACTTCGCAAATTACGCCGGCCGGTTGCAAGCCCGCCAGACGTGCGAGATCAACACTCCCTTCCGTGTGCCCGGCGCGCACCAACACGCCGCCATCGCGAGCGCGCAGGCCGTCCATGTGCCCCTTGTCCATCACCAAGTCATGGGGAGTTGAAAGCTCGTCAATCGCCGTGAGAATCGACTTGGCCCGATCGAACGCGGAGATTCCTGTCGTGATACCCTCCCGGGCATCGAAGTTGTGCGTAAACGGAGTGGCCGAAGGATCGAGGTTCACGCCCGGCAACAGGCTGAGCCCAACGCGATCGCACATCGAGCCCGTCATGGCCAGGCAAAGTCGACCGCAGGCATGACGAATCATGAAATTGACGGCTTGCGGAGTGACCTTCTCGGCCGCGATGACAACATCCCCTTCGTTTTCGCGATGCTCGTCGTCGACGAGGACAATCATGCGGCCCTCGCGAAGCTCTTCAATGGCTTCTTCGATGGTGCAAATGGCGGAGGTGTTTGGCATGAAGACTCGCGTGGATGTCAGGCCGAGATCGAATGGAGATCCGGACGTTTGGATAACGAATCCGCAATCCTGCGCTGTTGCGTTTGGATTGCGGCCTCGGCACTCAGAGGGGCGATCTCGTCACCAGAAAGGATGAGGTCGCGGACCGCTGCCGCATATGGATTCGTCGGCATGAGTGACACTGCGAACTCGGCAAGTTCTCGGGCGTCGTCCAATCGACTGAATCGCATGAGGGTCAATGCCGCCGCTTGATAAGCTAGCGAAACGAGGTAGTTAACATGCGCTAATTCGAGGGCATTAGTAAAGTCATTGAGCACTATCTGCCTTCCTGTTGCAAACAATTCCAATTGCTGATTGAGCAATTGCGGACGGTCTGCTTCAGAAGCGGCCGACGCCTGGTGATAGCAAGTCAAGGACGCCGAAAGATCGATGAGCGAATGCGGGAGCAGTTCCATGAGATGCTTAGCAAATTCCCACGCCTTATCGCGGCTTCGTATTCCCAGCGTCAGAATCGCACCAGCAGCAAAGCAATGCGGGCTGAAGGGGGCATCACCAATCCGAAGGGCGTCCGAGAGGAAGAGAGCAGCCGCTCGATAGTCCCCAATCTCCTCGCAGCAATCAGCTCGATAGTATGCCAACTGCCCTGGCCGAAGTACGAACGGATGAATCTTAAGCAGACTCAAAATTGCTTCAAATCTCCTCGCAGAGTGTAGCTTCAGAAGCTGGTCCTTGATCTCTTGGGCGTATTCCGGACGGCTTCGTTCCTTGACGTCCATAAGGAACCGAGAATAAGCACTTCGCGAAATACTGGAGAGCAAATGAGGTTGAATCCGTCCACAGAGGTGACGTGCCTGCTCGTACTCGCCTCCGTGAAAATATTGGCTAGCAGCGAGAAATAACTGTTCGTTCCGCCTCATCGAGTCGCGAATGGACTCGGCTTCGGATTTAAGCAGATCCCCCGCTAATGTGAACTGTTCGCGAGCACGAGCGGTATCACCGTCCGCAAGCGCGACCTCGGCTTCGGAGGCCGCGATGCTTGCTGCGGGATCTGATTCAAGCGTGGTTACCGTTCTCATCGTACTCTCTTCTTGCGAGTCCGCGATCGAGGCAAGGTCGGCTTCTGCACGTAATGGAGGAACGAGCGAACCTCTCGATCGGTCCCGTGGGCAAATGTCGTGACCGAAATAAACCCAGCAGGGCAATACCGCAAAATCTGCTCTCGTTTCTCCCTCAGTCTTGCACTCGAATCCGAACCGGAGTTGCTTTCGTCACGGTGAATTCCGCTTACCTCGACTTGCGATTCGGAATGGTCGCAGGTCAAAGTTACTAGATAATCCCCGCCCGATCCCTTCCGTATCACGCGACGAATTATTCCGCCTTCGAGATGGTGAATGAGAAGCCCCATCATGCCGATGGCCGCCCATTCCGTCAGCGTGTCCTCATCAACCGTGTATCTGTATCTGCGACATTGATCCTCGCAATCCTCACTCAGCCCTGTCCATGCAACAAAGCAGGGACAGACCACAAGCTCCTCAGGGGATCTCCGAGGCCGGTGCTCGACATGAATTTCTCGCCGATCACTTTCACTCGAACTCCGATTAACGTCGGCAGTCAACCGAACCACCAGTTCGATGCCACACCTTTCCACCAAGGCAAGATCCGGGTGCCGCTCGTTCAAACTCGATATTTGGAGAGTGGTTGTCTCGTCCATATGGGCGGCTGGAAAACCCGGATCAGCAAAAATCTTTCGCCAACTCGTGTAAGATGATTGTAGCAGTCCTTTTCGTACTTGGAAGTCGCCAAGGTACATGCGAAACCGGCACTTGACTTGCTCTCCGTTGAACAGAGAATTCCCTTACCCTCCATAAACACTCTCCCTTTGCTCTCTCATGGCTAGCCGTCGCGTTGGACTATGGTTGATCGGTGCCTGCGGTAGTGTTGGCTCAACCGTGGCGTTGGGGCTGGCATCGCTCGCACGAAAAATCACGCCGCCGACCGGCATGGTGACCGCACTTCCCGTCTGTCAATCGCTCGACCTCGATGAACCATCAACGTTCGTTCTCGGCGGCCACGACATTCGCAAGGCCGACTTTCGCGAAGGCGTGCTTGGGCTGAACGAACGTTCGGGCGTGTTCACCGCTCGACAAGTCGAGGCGTGTTCGCCGGAATTGCTCGCCTGGAGCGGTAACGTCCGACCCGGTACGGTACTGGAAACCAACCAGACCATCCGTGCCTTGGCCGACCTTCCGGAGGTGCAACGCGTCCGCTCTCCTCGCGAGGCCATCGAACGGATTCAAGTCGATCTGCAGGCATTTCAAACCAAGCACAAGCTCGATCAAGTTGTCGTCATCAACGTCGCATCAACGGAACCGCCGTTCGAGTTGACCGACGAACATCATCGACTGGAAACGCTCGAAGCCGCCCTCGATCGCGTGACGCCCGCGGCCCTCCCTCCCAGCGGACTGTATGCCTATGCCGCGCTCGATGCGGGGCTGCCACACATCAACTTTACGCCATCGCTGGGCACTTCTTGTCCAGCACTGGATGAACTCGCCCGGCTCCGAGGCGTGCCTCACGGCGGCAAGGACGGAAAAACCGGCGAGACTTTATTGAAGACGGTGCTGGCTCCGATGTTCGCGGCCCGCAACTTGAAAGTGTTGAGTTGGATTGGCCACAACATCCTGGGTGGCGGCGATGGCCGAGTACTGAACGACCCCGCCAACAAAGCGTCCAAGGTAAAATCGAAAGATTCTTCGCTGTCCTCGATCCTGGGCTATCGGCCGCAATCGCACGTGTCGATCGAGTATGTCGAATCGCTCGACGATTGGAAAACCGCCTGGGACCACATACATTTCGAAGGTTTCCTTGGCACGAAGATGGCCTTGCAATTCACCTGGCAGGGGTGCGACTCGCTGCTTGCGGCCCCGCTGGTGATCGACCTGGCTCGCCTGGCGTTACTCGCGCAACGACAAGGCGAGAAAGGCCTGATGCCGCACCTCGCCTGCTTTTTCAAAAGTCCGATGGGTACGGACGAACAGGACTTCTTCCGGCAATGGGCCGCGTTTGAAAAACACATTTCCGAGCGGCGATGATGGCAAGCCTCTCATAAATTCGTATTGCGATCTCAACGACTTTGTTTGATCCTTCTCGAGTGCTCAAATGACCAACGAAAGCGAGCCATTTCAACGAGGGGTAATCCGGCCCATGGAGTGCATCCGGGCTGGCTGGGCGTTGATCAAAGAGAAATATTGGCTCTTCTTCGGCATCTGCGTGCTGGGCATGATCATTGCCAGCGCCGGACCCTTCGGTGTCCTCATGGGCCCGATGATGTGCGGCATCTATTACTGCCTGTTTCGTGAGATGCGGGGCCAGCCTGTCAAGTTCGACATGCTTTTCAAGGGCTTCGAATACTTCATTCAGAGCCTGATTGCCGCCCTTATCATGATGATACCGATGGTTGTTATCCTGGTTCCAGCATACATCGCAATGTTCGTGGCGATGATATCCTCGCTGCCGAAACCGCAACCGGGTCAGCCGGCACAGCCACCAAATCCAGCCGACTTGACAATGTTCGTGATTGCGATGGCCCTGTTCATCATCTTGGCGATGGTCGTCCAGCTCGTCATCGGTGTCCTGTGCTTCTTCACCTTCCCACTGATCATTGATCGCAAGATGAAAGGGGTCGATGCTCTCAAGTTGAGTTACCGGGCTGCCAAGGCCAATTTCGGCGGCCTGCTGGGGTTGGTTTTGCTCGACATGCTATTCTCTTTTATCGGCGTATTGGCTTGCTACGTCGGAGCTTTTTTCGTCATTCCGATCCACTTCGCGGCGAATGCCGTGGCATATCGACAGGTGTTTCCAAGTCTCGACGAACCCGAAAGTCGCGACGACTTTGGGGCGGATTTCCAGGCGTTGCGGCCAAGAGATTAATTGCAACGCGTCCGGACGGAAAACTGCAAAGCATGTCCATTCTTTGATGCGTGTCCGATGCAGAAGTAGGGCACGAGGTTCGAGATGAGTTTCACGGACAAGCAGCGTCGTCTGGAAGAATGGCGACGCGGGCAACTGACGAATCCGTTTCAGGAACGCTCGGTCTTAGAACAACCCCAGTAAATAAATTGCCAACTTCTGTCGGAAGCGTCAGGCTTGACCAATTGAGCTTTTTTCACGTTACGGGATCGCCTTTTCTTGCTGCACATTGTCGAAGTAAAGAAGGCGAGTTTTCCCAGTTCGACTTTCAAGATTGCCTCACGAATGGTAAACTAAAATCCTTGGCACATCGAATCGAGCCGCTCACGCGAGTTGGCATCGTGTGCAGTCCCTCACTTGGAAAGAAACATGAAGTTGTCCAATCTCTTGTTGGCCAGCCTATCCGCATTCGTGCTGCTCGCTTGGAACAGCCCAGCGAATTCGGCAGAGAAAGTGTCGCACACCTTCACGATCACGCTTTCCGATTTGGATTGCCCGAGTTGTGCCAAGAAGCTGGCCGCTAAACTGTCCGAAGTCGAAGGGGTCGCCAAGGTCGAGACGGACGTCGAAACGCAGACGGCCAAAATCACCTTGAAGCCGAAGGCCGTGGTGACCGCCAAGATTCTTTGGGAGGCCGTCGAGAAAGCCAAGAAGACGCCCGTTAAGATCGAAGGGCCGAGCGGAACCGTGACCGAGAAACCGAAGACTTGATCCCATGAATATCAACGGTGAGTTCGAGGCACACATGTCTTGAACTCACCGCGTTTTTGCATCTCCCTCGGTCAGGACATGCGTCTTGCCGCCTTCCAGATCCTGCCATTCTTGTTTGGCTCCGCTTATTCGAGGCCAACGCACGCTGACACGATCAGCTTTTGCCGCAGTCCCGAGACCGACTGTTACTGTGGCTTCGCTTTGGCTCAAATAGCCTCGCGTCGGCGCGTGATACAATCGCCGCACAACGCCTTTCGATTCGACCTCGACGGTTGCCCCGATGGCATCGCGATTAGCAGTCTTGCCTTTTAGCACCAGCCTAATCGCACGGTTCGAGGTATCGGTGTCATTTCGGAATAGCCGGGCGCGGCCATTATTATCCGTGATTACCACGTCGAGGTCGCCATCTCCGTCAAAGTCGAGATACGCGCAACCCCGACCGACCATCGGTGGAAACATGTCGGCATCGGCGGGGCTTAGCAGTACTTTCTTGTCTCCGGTGTTCCAAAAGAGTTGTGCGCGTTGAGCGTGCGTTTGTCCCGGTTGAGCCAGTTCGATGTCCGGTTCCAGATGACCGTTCGCGACAAAGAGATCGGGTCGGCCATCTCGATCGCAGTCGAAGAACATCGCACCGAATTTCATTGGGTACCGACTGACACCAGCCAGGCCGACTTCCGGTGCGGTATCAGCGAACCGAATCGGCTTGGTGTCCAGACGTCGAAAGAGGGAGTTCGGTTCGTTGCTAAAATTCGCGATCACCACGGCCAGGTCGTCGGGCATTACTTCGGCTGAGTCAATGCCCATACCGCCGCGCGGCCGGCCGTCCGCGTAGGCCAAGCCCGCGAAAAGGCCGTTCTCCTGAAATCGACGCCCCCGCTTGGGGTCGGGCACGTTATGGAAAAAGAGATTGCGCACGGTGTCGTTGGCGACGACGAGGTCCGGCCAGCCATCGTTGTCGGGATCGCAGACGACGACGCCGAGGGCCTTTCCAATTGGACGCGGGGCAGCATCCCCAGCACTGGTTTCGGCCACCTGAACTCCGGCGTTCGCCGAGACATCCTGAAATTTGCCGCCACCCAGATTTCGATAGAGGATGGCATGTGCGCCGTTGAACTGTTGTGGAGGAACATAGGCTCGCGTTCCGCCGGGCAATACGGCCTGCGCCCCAACATCCGCGGCAGGCGACCATGTGAGATAGTTGCACACGAATAGGTCGAGCGCACCATCGCCATCGTAGTCGACAAATGCGGTGGACGACGGAAACGGAATCGCTTCGTTTCGCGTGAGAAATGCATCGAAACCGACATTAGGCCAGGAAAGCGGTTCCCCGAGACCAGCCAGGATGGTCATTTCCTCGAAGCGTTTGCCGCCGGCGTTGTGGAAAAGCCGATTGCCGCCGACGGCCGTGACGAACAAGTCCGGCCAGCCATCGTTGTCGTAATCGCCCACTGCCACGCCCATGCCGTAGAACTCGAGGTCAAGGCCGAACGCGCTTGTGACATCCTCGAACTTTCCCTCTCCCAGATTGCGATAGAGGGCTTGTGTCGCTCTGCCAGTCGTGGGCGCAGGTTGGCCCGGCCAGGGTCGGCTGTTCGCAAAGAACAAGTCGGGTTTGCCATCTTGGTCGAAATCAATGACGGCAACTCCGGCCCCCATGGTCTCGGGGAGAAGCTTCTTCGGCGTGATGCCACTCACATGACGAAAGCGAATGCCGGCCGAGTCGGTCACGTCCGTGAATCGAATTCCGGGCAACTGGGGGCCGGCATTTCCCGAATTCACCGGATCCGTTTTCGGGCTCGGACGCGGCCACCGCCCATACGCAAGGACGCCCGCCGTCACAACGACCAACCCGCCTGCAGCCAGCCAGATCCAGGATGCACTTTTCATGGTGAACATTCTTTGTCTAGGCCAGAGACAAGTTCAAGGTCGAATCCTCGCACAGCCTCTGGCTCGTAGGTCTTTACGTTTGTCTAGCCCGGTTTTTTGTCCACGAATCACTTGGGGTTTGCCTGACAT
>Ga0105046_10014130_pt1 | contig 12328 bp, 12 predicted proteins | sample MAT03_FD_78385 | JGI IMG/M metagenome (GOLD analysis project Ga0105046, IMG submission 78385) | Freshwater microbial communities from Lake Fryxell liftoff mats and glacier meltwater in Antarctica - MAT-03 (megahit assembly) | ecosystem: Environmental > Aquatic > Freshwater > Ice > Liftoff...
CCCCGTCGGTGCGGGTGCGGGCCGACCGCCGCCTGCGGTACGGGGCGGTCGCGCCGGTCGTCGCGGCCTGCCGCGGCGCCGGGCTGACCAGCGTCACGCTCGTCACCGAGAGAACCGCGCCGGGGGGCCCGTCGTGAGCGGCGCCTTCCGCCGTCGCAACGCCCGCGCGATGTACGAGCAGCACCACGGGCCCAACATGACGCCGATGGTCGACGTCGTCATGGTCATCCTCATCTTCTTCATGGCGAGCGCCGCCCTGCTCGGCCCCGAGTGGTTCCTCCGGACGAGCCTCGCCCGCGCGGGGCCGAGCGCCCCCGCTCCCGCCGCCGAGCCGCGCCGTCTGCTCGTGCGGATGGCGCCAGGGGAAGGGACCGGGACCACGGTCGAGGTCAGCGACGGACGGGCGAGCGTCGCCGCGGACATCGACCTCGCCGCGCTCGAGGGGCTCCTCGGCGCCGAGGTCGCGAGGACGGGCCGCGCCGACCTCGTCGTCCTGATCGCGCCCGACGCGGCGGTGCCGTACGCCGACGTCGTCCGCGTCCACGAGGCGTGCGCCCGGCTGGGCATCGTCCAGGTCGGCCTCGCCGAGCGCTAGCCGACGGCCGCCGCGAAGATGTGCAGCCGGTGCCCCTTCGCCGTCAGGCCGTGCACCCGGCAGACGGCCTCTCGCAGCGCGATCAGCTCCGGCAGGTCGATGGGCACCAGCGCCCCCGTGTCGAGCCGGATGATGAGGTCCTGCGGCGTCCGGCCGTAGACGAGCTGGTAGTGGGCCTGCTCGGCGTCGAAGAGCACCCGCTGGATGATCCCCGCCTCCTGCAGCAGCTTGATCGTCCGGTAGACCGTCGCCTTGCTGACGCGCACGTTCGACAGCTTCACCTGCCGCAGCACCCGCTCGGCCTCGAACAAGCCGTCGAACCGCACCACGGTGTCGAGCACCTGCGCCCGCTCGGGGGTGTACTTGAGCCCGTCGGCCTTGAGCTTCCGCCTGAAGACGGCGCACAGGGGCTCCACGATCGCGAGTTCGGGCTCCGCGGCCGGCCCGGAAGTCGTCTCGCGGTCCTGCTTCGAGGCGGCGATACGCCCGTCGTGGCCCGTCTGGAGCGGCATGGCTCTATCCTACGCCCGACGCGAAACGAGCTTCCGAGGAGGGACCTTCCCGAGGAACGAGCCCCGAGCGTGAGCGAGCGGGACTCACGAATCGTTCGGCCTCTCGCTCGCCCACGCTCGGCGCTCGCTCAGACCCATCCCATGAAGATTCCCGCCGACACCCTCTCTGCCGCCCCCAGATCCGCCCTCCGGCGTCGAGGCATCCTGCTAGGCACGCTCGCGATCGGAGCGCTCGCCATCACCGTCTTCTCGAGTCTCGGCGAGGAAGGCGCCCTCCTGGGTCCGCTCGTCGTCGTCGACCGCCTCCTGCTCGCCGGCTGGGCGCCGCTCGCTTACCTCATCGCGGCCGTCGGCCTCGGCCGACTCTGGACGCCCCTCTTTCGCGCCGCCGGCGACCCGCTCGGGATCCAGTCCGCCTGCGGCCTCGCCACCCTCCTTTCCCTCTCGCACGGCTTGGGCGTGCTGGGCCTGCTCGGCGGCGCCGCCGGCCCTTGGATCGCCGTGGCGATCGTCGCCGCGGGACTCCTCCTCGCCGTACATCAGTTCCTCCGCTTCGCGCGGGGCGGCGGGTGGGAGCCCTCGCTCCACCCGTGTTGGCTCGTGGGCGTGATCGGCGTCGCCATCCTCCTCGTCGCCGCCTGCAACCCTCCCGGCTATCTCTGGTCGAGCGAGTTCGGCGGCTACGACGCCCTCAGTTACCACCTCCAACTCCCCCAGGAATGGCTGCTCACCGGGCGCGTCTGGCCCGTGCCGCACAACGTCTACTCGTTCCTGCCCAGCCTCGTCGAATCCGCGTTCGTCCACCTCGGCGCGATGACCTTCGCGCCCACCGTCGCGCCGCCCGGGGAGCCCGCCGGCCTCCTCGCGGGCGACGCCTACCGCCTCCTCTCCTGCCAACTCCTTCACGCGGGCATCACGCTCCTGGGCGCGTGGCTGGTCGGCCGCGTCGCGGCCGCGGCCGCCCGGCGCCTCGGCGCCGTTGAAGCCGTCGCCCGCACCGCCGCGGCGGCGGCCGCGACACTCGTGACCCTAACGCCCTGGACCATCGTGACCGGTTCCCTCGCGTACAACGAGGGCGCCCTTCTCGCGCTCGCCGCCGGGGCGTTCCTCGCCGTGCTCGACCCCGCCCTCGCGCCCGCCAGGCGCGGCCTCCTGGTCGGCGCCATCGTCGGTGCCGCGTGCGGCGCCAAGCCCACGGCCCTCCTCTTCGTGGGCCTGCCCACCGGCCTGCTTCTGCTCGCCGTGACTCCGGCGAAGTCTTGGCCCCGGGCCATCGGAATGGGCGCGGCCGCGGGGCTGGTCCTCCTCGCCCCTTGGCTCATCCGCAACCTGTCCGCGAGCGGCAATCCGGTCTTCCCCTTCGCAGCGGCCCTCTTCCCGAACGAGGTCGGCGGCACCGGCGGCTGGACCGCCGAGCAGGTCGCCCGCTTCGCCTCCGCTCATCGCTTCGACGGCCCGCTCCTCCGCCGCCTCGCCCTCCTCATCCTTCCCGACGACGCCGGACACCGCGGGCTCGGCCATCCCCAATGGGGGCTCTTCTTCCCCGTCGTGCTCCTCTCGGCCGGCCTCCTCCTCGCCCGCGCGCGATCCCTCCCCGTCCCCGGTCGTCGTCTCATCGCCGCTCTCCTCCTCGGGCTGGGCGTGCAGGTGGGGCTCTGGCTCTTCACCACCCACCTGCAATCCCGCTTCCTCTTCCCGCTGATCGTCCCGGGTGCGATCGTCGCCTCCCTCGCCGCTTCGCGTCTGCCGCGCGGCACCGCTCCCACCGCGATCTGCGCGATCCTGCTCCTCGCCCAGGCCGCCCTGGCCGTCCGCGTATTCACCCGCGAAGGGAACGGCCGCCCCAACGCCATGCTCCTCCCCGGCCCGGCGACCCTCACGGGCGAGGCATTCCGCGACCACCTCTCCCGCCTGTCCGACGCCGATCGTGACACCCAGCTCGAGATCCTTCCCGCCGAGCCCTTCATCAATCTCGCCACACCGGCGGGAACCCGCCTCTATCTGCTCGGCGACGCTACGCCCCTCTACCTTGCTCGGCCGCTCGCCTACGCCACGACGTGGGACGCCTCGCTCATGGGGGAGGTCATCCGCGCCGCGCCCGATGCGCCCGACCGGTGGTCCGCCTCGCTCCGGGAGCGCGGCTTCGACCTGGTCCTCGTCAACCTGTCCGAGATCGCCCGCCTCGAACGCTCGGGCTGGAACGACCCCGCCATCACGCACGAGGCCGTGTCCCGCTGGATGTTGCGTCACACGACGCTCGTCAAGGCGTGGCCCCGAGCGGGCAGGTTCCTCGTCGCACCCCGTGAACCCGACCCCGAGACTCGTCCGGCCCGGAGCGCCCCGTGAACCGCAGCCGCGCCCGCGCCATCGCGGTCCAGGTCGTCGCCTTCGCGATCGGCCTCGCCCTGCTCGCCTGGTGCGTGACGCTCGCCCTGAGGCCCGAGAACCGCGACAAGTTCGCCCTCCTGGCAGGCGCACCGCGCCTCGACGTCGCCGCGCTCTTCGCCCTCTCCCTGGCGAGCGTCCTCCTCAACGGCGGCGTCTTCTGGGCCGTCCTGCACCCCGTCCGTCGCCTGCGCCTGGCCGACATCGAGGCGGTCAACGCCGTCGCCACGTTCCTCAACTATCTCCCCTTCAAGCTCGGCCTCGTCTTCCGCGTCGCCGTGCACACCCGCCGCGACGGCGTCCCGCTCCTCACCGTCGCGGCGTGGATGGCCGCGATGGGCGTGATCGTCCTCGGGTCGATGGTCCCCCCGCTCGCCGCGGGGCTCTGGCGAGGCCGGATCGACGCCCTCTTCGTCGTCTCCACTCTCGCGGGCCTGGGCCTCTTCTTCGCGACGACGCTCGCGGTCGCCCGCGCCTTCTCGGGCGAACGGGGGCTTGCCCGCCTCGGCCGTCTCGCCGCCCGCACGCGGGTCGGCCTCGCGCGGCGGGCCGCGGCCTCCACCCCCTTCGCCCGGCTGCACGCGGGCTTCGCGATGCTCGCCACCCCCGCGACCCTCGCCCTCGCCATCACCCTCCGCACCGCCGATCTCCTCATCCAGGCCGGCCGATTCGTCATCGCCTCACGGATCGTCCACGAGCCGATCACGTTCGAGACGGCCGTGCTCGCCGCGTCGAGCTACTTCCTGATCGGCGTCCTCAGCCCCGCGGGCACCGTGGGTGCCCGCGAGGGGGGCACGATCGGGCTCGCCAGCCTGCTCCGGGGCGTCACCCCCAGCTCCTTCGCGGTCATCGCCCTCGTCGTGAGCGCGACCGAACTCGCCGTCCACTTCTTCACCGCCGCCGCGGGCACCCTGTGGCTCCGCCCCGACCGACTCCTGCGGCTTCGCGCCGCCGCGCCGCCGGCCTGACGCCCCCCCGCGGAACGCGCCTTCGGCCCGCGCGCACCGATACCATTCCGCGCGTCATGCGCCTCGCGCTCCTCACCATCAACCCGATCATCGGCGACCTCGCGGGCAACGCCGCGCTCATCGCGGCGGGCCTCGACCACGCCCGGACCGCCGGCGCCGACCTCGCGGTCTTCCCCGAGCTCGCCCTCAGCGGCTACCCACCCCGCGACCTCCTCCTCCGTGAGGGATTCGTCGACGCCTGCTCGGCCGCGGCGGAGGAGCTGGGTCGCCGCGTCCCCCCCGGCCTGACGGCCGTCTTCGGTGCGCCCCTTCCCCGTCCCGGAGGCGGCGTCACGAACTCGCTGCTCGCCTTCCGCGACGGCCGCCGCGTCGACCGGTACGACAAGCGCCTCCTCCCCACCTACGACGTCTTCGACGAGGACCGCTACTTCGAGCCCGGCGAGCGTCCCTGCGTGCTCGACGTCGCCGGCACGCGGGTCGGCCTCGCCATCTGCGAAGACCTCTGGCGCGGCGAGGACGCCGGCTTCGCCGCCCGCTATGCGCGCCTCCCGGACCCGGTCGCCGAGCTTGTCGCCTCGGGGGCCCGGCTCATCGTCAGCCCGTCCGCCAGCCCCTTCGTCCTGGGCAAGCGCGCCAAGCACCGCGCAATCGTCCGCGCCCACGCCGCGCGGCACGGTCTCCCCGTCGCCTCCCTCAATCAGCTCGGCGGCCACGACGACCTCGTCTTCGACGGCCACGCCTTCGTCGAGGGACCCCGCGGCACGCTCGCCATGCGGCCGATGTTCTCGGCGGCCCCCCTGGTCGTGGACCCGTCCGAAGCACCCGACGTCGCGCCAGCTCGAGACGCCCCGGACGAGCCACCGGACGAGCGGCTCCTCTTCGACGCCCTCGTCACCGGCGTCCGCGACTATCTCCGCAAGACCGGGTTCCGGGAGGCCATCCTCGGCCTCTCCGGCGGGATCGATTCAGCGCTCACGGCCGCGCTCGCCGTGGCCGCATTGGGCCAGGGCGCGGTGCTCGGAATCTCGATGCCCGGCCGCTACAGCTCCGAGGGCTCGCGCGCCGATGCCCGCGACCTCGCCGCCCGCCTCTCCATCCGCTGCCGCGAGATCCCCATCGACGCCCCGTGGTCGGGCTTCCACACGACCCTGGACGACGCGTTCACGCTCGCGGGCCTCGACCGCCTCGGCGCTCGCCTCCCCGACATCGCCGAGGAGAATCTCCAATCCCGCGTTCGCGGCACGCTCCTCATGTCCCTCTCCAACCGCACGGGCGCGATCGTGCTGACCACCGGCAACAAGTCCGAACTGGCCGTGGGATACTGCACCCTCTACGGGGACATGAACGGCGGCCTCGCCGTCCTCTCCGACGTGAGCAAGACATGGGTCTACCGACTCTCCCGCTGGATCAACACCAACTGGGCCGCGTGCGGCTTCGCGTCCCCACCCATCCCCGACGCGAGCATCACCAAGGCCCCCAGCGCCGAACTCCGCCCCGACCAGACCGACCAGGACACGCTCCCGCCGTACGACGTCCTCGACGAGATCCTCGCCCGCCGCGTCGAGGCGCAACAGTCCGTCTCCACGATCGCCCGCGAGACGGGCTTCGACCCCGCCCTCGTCGCCCGAATCGCCCGCCTGGTCGACGTCAACGAGTTCAAGCGTCGGCAGGCGGCGCTCGGGCTCAAGGTCACGACCGTCGCGTTCGGCCCCGGTCGCCGCATGCCCATCGTGAACGGCTACCGAGCCTGAGCATCGCGCCGCCGGTCGCCGCGTCGCGGAATCACTTCTTCCTGCAACTTCCCTTCGCGCCCCGCGTGGTGCCCGGCGTCCGCTCGTACCCGTTCCAGCACGGACCCTTCTTCGCCGACTTTCTCGCCGTCTTCTTCGCGGCCTTCTTCTTGGTTATCGCCATGATCGCCTCCGCGGTGCGCTCCGTCCCATCCGACGTGCGAATCATGGATGGGCGGCGCGAACGCGGCGCGAAGGCAAACTGAGCGACCTCTCACGAATCGTCGCACCCAAGGGCGACGATCAGCTGCTCCCGCCCCGCATCCGGTCGATTCCCTCAGGGAAGGGATACGTCGGGAAGACACCCACGTGCCCGAACCGCCACATGGCCGGGGCGGTGTAGACGTCCCCCCGGAATCCCGCGTTGAACATCGATCGCAGCACGCTCTCGAAGCTCGGCTCGCGTCCGTCCGCCGCCTCGAGCCTGTTCGCCTTGGCGTTGAGGAAGCTCACCGTCGCCACGGGCTGGCGGTCGTGCCGCTCCGAGAGCATCCGGGCGACGGTGCGGAACCCACGCGCCAGGTCGTCGAGCGTGAAGTGCGCCCGCGCCTTGGGACGCAGGATCGCCAGGATCAGCAGCTGGTCGAGGTCGAACTTGAGCACATAGGGCTCGCGGTCAGCCGCGGCGTGCACGTGCACCGACTCCTGGAACATCCGGGCGTAGCTCGTCACGCTCTTGGCCGACCACTGGCTCGTGCTGATCAGCTCGGTCAGCTGGGCGATGAGCCCGCGGCTGTTGTCGTCGTCGTTCACGCCGCACACCACCGTCCGGTACCGCCCGTCGAGCAGGTCCTTCAGCAGGTCCTGCCCCCACAGGATCCGCAGGCTCTGCCCCGGCTCGGGTGCCCTCGTCCGCGTGCCGGGGAGGAGGTTCACTCTCTCGGGGAAGAGGTCGGACCCCAGCAGCCCATCGGCGTCGTCGTCGTACAGCCGGAAGTCGGGCTGAGCGGGCGTGCCGGAGCGGTCGATCTTGATCATGACGGCCTCCATCGCCGGACGCGGGCGTGATCGATGCCGCGGCGGGTCGCCACATGCTACCAGCAGGCGGCCCGCACGCCCCCTCAATCCCTCATGAGCGGCCCCTGAGAATCGCCTCCGCGACCCGCGCCGCCCCGTCCGCCGGGCCCAGCGCCGCCAGCCCCCGGGCCAGGCGCTCGCGTCGCTCGGGCTCATTCATCAATGCCGCGATGGCCGGCGCGGTTCTGGTCAGATTCGCCTCGACATGGACGTGGTCCGTCGCCAGCTCCGCGGCCCCGGCGCGGACGAGAGGCTCCGCGTTCCGACGCTGGTGCTGGTCCCGGTGGAACGGATAGGGCAGGAAGAGGGTCGGAACCCGGTTCGCCCACGACTCGGCCACCAGACCGGCCCCCGCGCGGCTCACCGCCACGGTTGCCGCGCCCCACGCCGTGCCCATCTCGCGAAGGAACGGCTCCACCACGGACGGAATGCCCGCCCCGCGATACGCCGATCGCGTCTCTTCGACATCGGCCTTGCCGGTCTGGTGGATCACCTGCCACCCACCCCGCGTGAAGACCCCCGGATCACGCGCGACCATCGCCGCCAGCAGCCGGTTCATGGATGAGGCCCCCTGGCTCGCGCCCGTCACGAGCAGCGTCGGCCGGTCGGCATCGAGCCCGAAACGGCCCCGGCACGACGCGGCGTCCCCCGGCGGCCGCGCCGACCGCCGGACGATCGGCGGGACGACCTCCCACGCCGCCCCCTCCACCGCCGCGGCGGTCAGGACGCGTCCCGCGTGCCGCGCGATCCATCGGTTCGCCCGCCCCGGCGTCGCGTCCAGGTTGACCATCAGCACGGGCACGCCCTCGGCCCGCGCCGCCTGCACGCACGGCGCGGCGACGAACCCGCCCATCGCGACGACGACCGGCGCCTCCGCCCGTCGGATCGCCGCCCGGCCCGCCCGCACCGCCCCGCCCCACGACAGCAGGAACCGCGCGAGCGTCCCGGGATGCACGCCGAAGGGAAGCGCGGGAATCGCCTCGAAGTCCGGCGGCGCGCCCGCCAGCCGTTCTGCCCGCAGGATCTCCGCGTCAAGCGTCCGCGCCGACGCGAGGAACCGCACCCGCATCCCGGGCGCCCGCTCCAGGAGTTCCTCGGCGATCGCCAAGGCCGGGAACAGATGCCCCCCCGTGCCCCCGCCGGCGAACAGGACGGTGCGGGGTTGGGTGTGCGACATGGAGTTGGAACGCCGGGTGCCACCGGGCCCGGCTTCGGCCCGGTGCGGTCTGTCAATATGCAGAGGACGCCGGAACGGCTCCGAGGCCGCGGGCCGTGGCACCCGCGTCTTCCGTCTGCGTCCGGTCGATCGCCACGAGCAGGCCCATCGAGAAGGCCGTGAGGATCCATCCCGTCCCGCCGGAACTCAGCAGCGGCAGCGCGATCCCCTTGGTCGGTGCCAGCGCCGTCACCACGGCGAGGTTGATGATTGCCTGGAGCGCGACCGTGCCGACCACGCCCAGCGCCACCAGCCGGAGCATCGCGTCGCTCTCGCGGCGCATGACCACGAACCCGGCCCACAACAGGGCCCCGAAGAGGCCGATGACGACCGCCGCGCCCGCGATCCCCAGCTCCTCGCAGATGATCGCGAAGATGAAGTCGGTCGTGTCCTCGGGCAGGTAGTTGAACTTCTGCAGCCCGTGGCCCAGCCCCCGCCCGAAGCCTTTGCCGCCGGCGATGGCCACCAGCGACTGGATCGCGTGGTACCCGATCCCCTGCGGATCGGCGTAGGGGTCGATGAACGCCAGGATCCGCTTCACCCGGTAGGGGCTGGTCAGGATCGCCCCCACCAACCCCAGCACCGCCAGAGGCACGAACATGGCGAAGTGCCACACCCGGGCCCCCGCGGCCAGCAGCATCAGGCACGCCACCGCCGCGATGAGCGTCCCCGTTCCCAGGTCCTCGACGATGATGAACCCGGCCACCGCCCCCACCGCCAGCAGCGCCGGCACCAGCCCGGCCCAGAACTCGTGGATTACCCGCGCCCGAGCGGCGCCGTACCACGCGATGACCACGACGAGGCCCCACTTGGCCAGTTCGCTGGGCTGGAGCGAGAGCTCGGTGCCCAGGCCCGGCAGCCGGAGCCACCTGCTCGACCCGTTCACCTCGCGGCTGAGCCCCGGCACGTACACGAGGGCGCACACGACGACCAGCGCGCCCGCCCCCACCATCAGGGGCGCCAAGCCCTCTCGCCCGTCCCGCCCCCCGGCCAGCACCGCCGCCGCCCGACGCACCGGCAGCATCGAGCCGACGCCCATCGCCAGGATCGCCAAGCCCATGTAGACCGTGCTTCGCGAGAGCAGGATGGACCGCGTGCTGACCGATGGCACCGAATCGAGGGAGGAATCCACGGGCGCGACGGCCATGCCGGCGGAGTTGACCATCACCACCCCGATCGTCAGGAGGGCGAAGACGCAGAGCGCGATGACCTGCCCGGGGCGGAGCATGATCGCAGGGTATCGGCAGGAACGGCCGGAACGCTCGAAAGGCCGCGACCGTCGGCCCCATGCCTTCCGGAGGCCGCCCGAGCTCCTAGCGGAGCACCTTGAGCGACACCTTGGCGTCCAGCTCGGCCGTGGGCTTGGCGACGAGGTCGTAGCCGTCGCTGCCCACCACGGTGCACCGGACGAGCTCGCCGGGGCTCAACCGCTCCCGGGCCTGGACGTACGTGACCGAATCGATCTGGGGGGCCTGGAAGTAGGCCCGGCCCTTATAGAGCCGACCACCGGCTCCGACGCCGGTCGTGGCCCGCCCCGTCGCCTGCATGGCCTCGTCGATCAGCACGTCGAACTGCACGCCCCCAGCCGCGGGACGCTTCTCGTCGAACTGCTCGGCCAGGAAGGCGGCCTGCTCGAACGCCAGCCCCTGCTGCAACTCCATCACCTCGTCCCGACGACGCTTCTTGACCTCGGGAGGCACGGCCAGGCGGGGATCCTCCTCCATCGTGCCGGCGACGGTGCCCGGCTCCTTGGAGTATTCAAAGACGCCCAAGGCGTCGAACTGCATCTCCTCGACGAACTCGAGAAGCTGCCGGTGATCGTCCTCGGTCTCGCCGGGGAACCCGGAGATGAACGTGGTCCGGATGGCCATGCCGGGGATGCGGTCGCGAAGGGCCCGGATCAGCGTTTCCTGCTGCTGACGCGTCACGTATCGCCGCATCCCGGCGAGCACGTTGTCGCTGGCGTGCTGGAGCGGGATGTCGAGATACCGCAGCAGCCTCCCCCGATCGGCCAGTTCGGCGAAGGCGTCGACGATGGGCATGGTGAAGTTCGTCGGATAGGCGTACATCAGCCGCACCCACCCGGCGCCGCCCGTCTGATCGATGGTGTCGCTGAGGGCCTTGAGGAGGGCGGGCAGGCCCGCCGCGAACGGGCGCGCGGGGTCGAGGCCGAAGCCCACATCGTCGCCGTAGCTGGTCGTGTCCTGCCCGATCAACAGCAGCTCGAAGGCCCCGTCGGCCAGCAGTTCCCGGGCCTCGGCCACGATGCGATCGATGGGCTTGGACCGCATCTTGCCGCGGATGCTCGGGATCGTGCAGAACGCGCAGTTCTGGTTGCACCCCTCGCTCATGCGGAGGTAGGCGTAGTGCCGCGGCGTCAGGCGGAGCCGGGCCGAGTCGTCCTCGAAGTACCCCAGCCCCTTGCCGTCCTTGCCGTTCACGGTCAGCCCCGCCGTCGCGATCCCTCGCGCCTTGGCCGCCTGCAGGGCGTTTCCGGCGATCCAGTACCGGGGCCCGTCCGAGGCCTCCGCCAAGGTCTGCCGCCCGGGCGCCCGCCCGGTCACAGCCTCGACGATCTTGTCGCGGTCGAAGACCCCCACCATCGCGTCGATCCCCGGGGCCCACTCGAGCATCTTGGCCCGATGCCGCTGCACGAGGCACCCGGCCACCACCACCCGCTTCACCTCGCCCCGCCCCTTGGCGGCGATCGCCTCCTTGATGACGCCCAAGGACTCGTCCTTGGACGCCTCCAGGAAGCCGCACGTGTTGACCACCACCGCATCCGCCCCGCCGAAGCCCTCGCCCCCCGGATCGTGGGAGATCGGTGCCAACCCCTGCTCGGCCAGCAAGCCCAGCATCTTCTCGGAGTCGACCAGGTTCTTGGGGCACCCGAGGCTCACGAGCGAGACCGTGCGGACGGTGTCGTCCCCCTCGGTGACGGGCGCGGCGGGATCGGGCCGGAGTGGCGGCTTGGATTGGATGGCGTGTGGCAAGGAAGGGAAGTGTAGGGGGCCGCCATCGACGGGCCACATACCCAAACGCCGCGTCCGGATCAGGTCGCCAAGCTCTCGACAAAGCGTCCGAAAAAGCTCCGCCGGGCGATCTTGGTGGCCCGCTTCCGCTCGCGGTCGATCTTCCGCGCCTCGAGCTGGAGCATGCGGATTTCACGATCGGCCGAGGCGTTGAGCTCAGCTTGGGTCATCCGTCTGATTCTGGCCTGCGTCGCGCTGGTCATCGATCCGCCCTCCCGCCGCGAAACTATACCACACGATCACCACGGCGAGAACGAGAAAACTCGCACCCATCAGCGATACGCCCCGCCCGATACGCCTGTTCACCCGCTCGTTGGCCTTCGAGAGCCACGCGTACGCGACCCGCAACATCCAGGCGCGTCTGAGCACGGCGCGATCGTGGGATACCGCCAAGAACTCCTCGCCACGATCCGGGGTGATATCGAGCGCGGCGCTAGCTCTCCCCTTTCTGTCCGTCGCGTCGCCATCGGGCTTGCAACACTCCAGCCGCGCGAACGGCAGGGGAATGATCGCCGCGAGCCACGGACGCGCCCTCTTCCTCTCGGTGAAGATGCTCCACGCGGCCATCAGCAGCAACACCAGCGCCGCGGCGACCGCGCCCTTCAACGTGCCCGCCACCCACTCGACAGGGATCGCGGGCACCTCCCGAGCGTTCCGATACCACGAGAGTCGGAATACTCCCAGACCCAGGAGGAGCGCGATGCCTCTCACGCTCGGGGCTCGTTCACCCTCCCTGGCTCACGTCCCCGGGCTCGCCGCGTACCCCGAATTGACCATCTCCGGGGTCATCCCCGCCATCGGGTAGTGCCTGGC
>Ga0105046_10014132_pt1 | contig 12327 bp, 13 predicted proteins | sample MAT03_FD_78385 | JGI IMG/M metagenome (GOLD analysis project Ga0105046, IMG submission 78385) | Freshwater microbial communities from Lake Fryxell liftoff mats and glacier meltwater in Antarctica - MAT-03 (megahit assembly) | ecosystem: Environmental > Aquatic > Freshwater > Ice > Liftoff...
TCGACATTTGACGCCGAGTTTTCGGAAGGCAATTTGCCCGCGATTTACAATGCGGTCAAAATCGAGAGCGAGAAGAAGGGTGTTAAGATCAATCTAACTGCCGAAGTGCAACAGCACTTGGGTGGCGGTCGCGTTCGATGCATTGCTCTAGGCAGCACCGACGGACTGATGCGCGGTCTCGACTGTATCGACTTGGGCAAACCAATAACCGTGCCAGTTGGCATAGGAACGTTGGGACGCGTCTTCAACGTCTTGGGCGAACCCATCGATCAACGCGGACCGGTTCAAGCCGATGATTACTGGACTATCCACCGCCAAGCTCCCAAAGTTTCTGAGCTTTCGACCAACACAGAAATTTTCGAAACCGGGATCAAGGTTATCGACTTGCTCACACCGTTCGTTCGAGGCGGTAAGGCTGGTCTGTTCGGTGGTGCCGGACTGGGTAAGACGGTTATTCTACAAGAGTTGATCGCTCGTGTTGCTAGTACGCACGGTGGATACTCAGTGTTCGCGGGTGTGGGCGAACGAACCCGCGAGGGAACCGACTTGTGGCTGGAAATGCAAGAAACCGAAATCGGCCAAACAGGTCGCAAGGTTATTGAACAAACATGCATGGTCTTCGGACAGATGAACGAGCCACCAGGGGCTCGTCTACGGGTCGCTCTTTCCGCTTTGACCATGGCCGAGTACTTCCGGGACTCGACTGGTAAGGACACGCTGTTGTTCGTCGACAATATTTTCCGATTTTCACAAGCGGGTTCCGAAGTTTCCGCGTTGCTAGGTCGTATGCCTTCTGCTGTGGGTTATCAACCGACCCTCGCGACGGAAATGGGTGCGTTGCAAGAGCGAATCACGTCAACAAAAAAGGGCGCTATTACCTCTGTTCAAGCGGTTTACGTTCCTGCTGACGATCCAACGGACCCGGCACCAGCAACTGCGTTCGGTCAGCTTGACGCGTTCATTTACCTGGAGCGTTCCATTTCGGAAAAGGGAATCTATCCAGCAATCGATCCGCTAGCATCCAACTCCCGAATCCTAGACCCGGCTATCGTGGGCGACCGCCATTACACAATTGCTCGGCGTGTTCAGAAGACTCTTCAAAGATATCGAGAACTCCAGGACATCATCGCGATTCTCGGTGTGGATGAATTGAGCGAAGTGGACAAGACAGTGGTGAAACGAGCTCGTCGCATCGAGCGATTCCTGTCGCAGCCATTCTTGGTCGCCGAGGTGTTCACAGGCAAGAAGGGTGAAATCACGACGCTAGCAGAAACGATTCGCAGCTTTGAAGAGATTTGCGATGGCAAGTGGGATCACCTGCCAGAATCGGCATTCATGTACGTGGGCGGTATTGAGCAAGTGGAAGCGCAAGCAAAGCGAATGGCCGAACAAGGTAAGAAGTAAGCATGAGCACCGACAATAAAGTACATTGCGTCGTTGTAACTCCCGAGAAGACCGAGTTGGACACGACATGTGATTCCATGGTCGTTCCAATGTTCGATGGTGAACTGGGAATCCAGGTTGGACGTGCCCCGATGGTCGGTCGATTGGGATTCGGAATGATGAGGATCAAGTCCAGTGGAGGCGTTGACGAGTGGTTTGTCGATGGTGGGTTCGTGCAAGTAACCCGCGAAGGGGTTTATGTGCTGACAGATCGTTTGCTCAAACCGGATCAGATCAATGGCAAGGAAGCTCAAGCGGACTTGGACAAAGCGATGACAATGGTCACAAATTCCCCGGAGTCTGCTGCCGTCAAGGAACGCGCTCTTTCACAAGCGAGAGCGAAAGTTCGGTTGGCAAAGTAGTTAGTTGCACGACGCTCCGCGTCGTGATTTCATAGTACCAATCACACTCCGTGTGATTTCCGCTATTCAAAAACCTTTGGTTTTTAAGGCAACATCACACGGAGTGTGATGGGTACTCTCTTCGGCTTCAAAAAAATCACAACCTCTCCGCAACTTGAATTCTGCGACGCGGAGCGTCGTTACTGTTTTTGGTAACCCCACGCGTAAGCGAGGTTTTTTATTTCCGGTCCCTCGTTTACGCGTCGGGTTAGGAATAATCTGGGCAGTTTTTGCCATTACTCGGCAGACCAGTAGTCAAAAACCTGCACCTTATCGAGATGCGGTTTCAACACTGCTACAAATTCTTTGTGTTTCGGGTGGGGCAGGTAAGCTTCTCTGTCCACCTGAGATTTAAAGGTCACTAAGAAGCAATGGGTAAATCCGTTTTCCAATCCTTCCGGACTGTTGTTGGTTCCGTGTTCAATCGCGGCTACTTGCGGAATAGATACTTTCAACGAGCGGAACGCATCGACGACTTTTTGGACTTCCTCTTTAGAACTCGTGTCCTTGAATTGAAACATCACGATGTGACGAAGCATCTTGGTTTGCTTTTCTTAGGAGTTCGATCAATAACGCACTTCGACTTTGGCGCCCTTACTTACACCCAGCATCATGGACGCTGAATCCGAAACGAGATGAAGTCGAAGAGTTTGCTTTGGCTCAACAATCGCAATTAGCGTCATTGCAGGTTGATTGTGGTTGGCCTCGAAAAGGCCGAAAGTTTCGTGCTCATCATCGACCACGATTTTCGTTTCTGCTGACCGATCGATTCCAGCCAACTGTTCGTCTGCAATGTCCGTGATCAGATCGCCTTCGGAGTTGATTTGAACAACGGTTCCCTGAATTTTGCTTGGCACAGAAGTTGGCCATCCTTTACGTGTCGAAAACTCATCGCAAAACGCGTTTACAATCAGCTCATTGCGATTGCGAGCAGGATTTTACCAAATTGAAATGCTGGCAACTGCCGGAGACGAAGTTTTTCGACCTGTACGATTGAAATTTTCGGAAAGCCGAAACGAAGCCGAAAGGGTCATCGGTCAAGCCGATGGGATTCTTGAGAATCCCGCTGGCTTGCCCAGCGGTACTTTCGGTTTCTGATTACAGACGTTAGCACGAAGCCGAAAGAACCATCGGGAAGTGAATCGAGCCTCCACCGACATGGGGTCGGTAGAGGGCTAGCCGCATCTTTGCGGTAGAGAGCTTAGCTTGCCAGTCTTGCCTCCACCGACATGGGGTCGGTAGAGGGCTAGCCGCATCTTTGCGGTAGAGAGCTTAGCTTGCCAGTCTTGCCTCCACCGACTCGGGGTCGGTGGAGGGCTAGCCGCATCTTTGCGGTAGAGAGTTTAGCTTGCCAGTCTTGCTTCCACCGACTCGGGGTCGGGGGAGGGCCAGCTGCATCTTTGCGGTAGAGAGTTTAGCTTGCCAGTCTTGCCTCCACCGACTCGGGGTCGGGGGAGGGCCAGCTGCATCGCAACGACGCACAAGCTACTTCATCGAAAATTCATTCAAATACTTGCAGTTATGCAAAGATGGGGACAATCGATTGCCACTTTTCTGCTTTTGGTACACACACCGATTCAGGAAACTTGCGATGGGAGTTTGCAGCAGCAGGCAATCGCAGTCCAACTTCGGCAAACATTCGCAGTGTGTACCAACTTAAACCTTTTTCATTCCAGAGTCGCATCAGGTGTTTCAAGGCTGTGCGGGGGAATCCGCCTCGGACGGCTTTCCGCGCCCATTTGCCTGGCCCTGCTAATGCTCGAGACGGAGGCGAAGTTAGCGTTTTTTCGTCGCCGAGAATTTCTCTCTCAGCGTGGGCTTCATGCATCAATTGTGTCATCAGGTCAGCACGCAAATTTGCCATCGTCCAAGTGCAACTGGCCGAATGGAGTCGATAGCAAAGAACCAGTTCGTTTGTGTTGCCAAGTCGGCCAACCTGACTCATCCTGAGCCACAAATCTTGGTCTTCGATCCATTGGTACTTGGGGCGAAATCCACCAACCTTATTAAAGGCTTCGGCCCGCATGATACTAGCAGGTTGGAACAGCCCCGCCTCCCGACTGAGCAAACGATGAACAATAGCATCGTGGTCCGTTGCGAGGAATTGTAGTCCAAGCGGTTCCGAATCGATGTCGATTTCGAGAATTGCACCACTCACTGCCACATGTTCCGGATTGTTGTGCATAAAGTCGACTTGATGCATCAATCGGTTGGGCATTGCAATGTCATCGGCATCCATGCGACATACCAGATCCGCTTTCGCTAATTGGTGGCCTCGATTTGCCGCCGCAACCACACCCGAGTTCGTTTGATGGACAACCCGAATCCTCGGGTCTTGGCCCGCAAACCAATTTAGAACCCTGGGACTCTGGTCCGTACTGCCGTCATCGACGCAAATCAATTCCCAATCCTGAAATGTCTGATCCACAATGCTGCCGATGGCCGCCACTAAGTGATGCCCCGCATTGAAGACAGGGACAACAACGGACACTGATGGTTTGTTCATGATCCATTTAGTCCTTTATGCTGCAACCGAAATGGCACGCATAAATCGCTGCATGCTCAAGCGAACGGATTTCTTTTTTGGTAGCAGAGTCGTCAGTGGGGCAGTGCGATTTGATCGTCTTTTGTTCGTACCGAGGCGTTCGTTCATCGAATCGTAAGCATTGCAAAGTACCGCGAACAAATTGAGTTCATCCAGTACGATACGTCGTCCGTCGGCAATCTGAACAAGATTACGATCGTAGGAATCATTCTGAATGTGCGATTGGATGGTCGCAATCGAGGCGGCTGGTTTGTACATGTCAATGCGAGCAAAACTGGCGGTCGGAAAAACACTCTCGGCAAAGGCCCCGCCGGAATAGAAAGGAAAGCTCCAGCCCAGAAGACTGTCCGGTAGCTTTTCCGACATGTAGTAATCGGTGTGGTCATTTTCCAATACGATGTGGTACTTGTATTCCCAAATGGCATCCGCCTTGTCTGGAACATCGCGAATGCCTCGACCGAACACGTCGACCTGATCACCGAATGCAGCTTTGATCTGTTCGATAAATCGGAGACGTTGTCGGTGATCCTCCGTGACGACTTTATTGCTCGAAATTACGCTTAACAGTTTAGGCTTCTTCGGAGGCGACATCAAAGCCAACGTATCGTAATCCAAAATGTCAGAATGCGTTCGACAGCGGTGCATTCCAAAATGCCAAAGTTGGGCTTCATGACCTCGAACTAAATGAGGATGATTCACAGAGGCGTGGCTGGTTCGAACGGACCCAAACTGACTGGTAAAAGCCGAGCGATAGCGACGTACGCTGGGCGGTTCAGCCGTTATCAACATCGTGCGGCAACGCTCAATCCGATTGGTTTCCGGCTTAAGCAAATTGTCATATACAACCCAAGCGTCGATCGAATTGCCGTTGGTAGATAACAAAAAACGATGGTTGCACCACTTCGCGGTTCGTCTAGGAATCTGGCGAAGAATTGGGTCGGTCGGAACTGAGTTAGTAATGAGAATTGAGGCCATGATGACAGTCTATCTTCAAGAAACGATTTGAATCAAGTGCGGTTGTCTCTTGGGATAGCTATCAATCCGTGCCTCGTCATAGTGAGTACAACCGATAAATTCGTTCAACTTTGTCAAGCCTTGAATCCGATAGATATTCACAATGGCGTTTTCGGAAACGGCGAAGTCGTTTCGGTGCGACTATAAGGTAAAAGGATTGGGCAAAGCAGATGCATAGCATACGAACGATTCAAATTCAGAAGCGAGCCAAGCGAAGACTGATAACAATGGCTATCATTGCAGCTGCCATTTCCGGTTACAATTCTCGCTCGATTTTTGCTGCGGACGAACAACCTAGCCAATCGCAAATTGCAAAGATGGTGTCGAAGCCGGGTATCAAAGCCGTCGGTATTCGGCTGATTAATCCGAAGGGTGATCCGCAAACAACGGGTTCGTCAGCCGCCCCACAAAGGCAATCCATGCTGCCGGTACCGTCGCAGAAATTGCCTTTGCTGCCCTCACTGCCTCCTTCGACGTCTGCGATGCTCCCGCAAATGCCATCGGCTGCTATTTCGGATTCGGAGCAACCACTCCAGACGGTTTTGCCACCCGCTCCCGCACATAGCAGCACACCAGGCTCACCCGCTTCCGGCTTCTCACTATTGCCCGCACCTCCGCGCATGTCCGAAGTCTTGCCAAAGAATTCGACCGGCAAAGTGGTGATGAAGTTAGGCGGTAGCAGCGATGTCGGTAGCCGACCTGCGGGCATTCAAAATCAGACTCAATCGGTTGGTGTGGCGGAGTCATTTGACAGCCATGTCGTTCCGCCTCGTCCCCTGGGGACACCTGCAAAAATGCCACCCTTTCTGTTTGAAAAATCCGCTAAGAAGGTAGACGTTGCAAACGAAGAGTCTGTTTCCAATGCGGTTCAGTCTGCGGTTCGCATTTCGATTGTCGATAGTAGTTCTCCAGCATCGACCAATTCCGAAGTTGATCAACTTGATAGTAGCCCAGTTCCAAAAAAGAATCGGACTCCTCAGCTAATAAAACCTAAACCGACCCACCTTGGACACACAGTCATATTGGCGCAATCAACAGACATAGACGTAGTTTCGTCCAACGATCAACCTGATGAATCTGTGCCGCCGGTAGAAGTCGATGCATCGCTCGTTCCTAACTCCATCGCATACGGACTTGTGGGTTCCAATTTTCAGAATGCACGGGATTCAAAATCTGGGGGCGGCACGAAAGCCGTTGTGTCGGATACGGTTGATGATGCGTTCATTTCGTTTGTACCGCCTGCAATCGGACCAACTAGTAGCGGTCCGAAACTAGCCGCATCGAAAGATTTCCGTGACCTAGGCTTTCAAATGGACCCGGTCGAGGCTAGCGACACCATCGATAAGTCGCGGAGGAAATTTGATTCCCGTTTGGCCGGTCAAGCACTAAGTGCAACGGTCGAGTTGGAGTGCCTGGCAGCCACTTCGATGGACTTGGCCGAGAAGCTAACCGCTTTGGCTGTGCAAGACGAAAGCGTTTGCAAAGTACTGCATAACGGTCGCACAGTTTCACTGGTCGGGAACCAAGTTGGCACTACGCTTGTGCAGATTTGGACTTCTGAATTGGGAGATACGCCTCAGGTCATTCGCGTTAACGTCGCTCAGCAACGGGGCAAAGTTCAAGCGACTCGAAACGAGGTAAAGGACATCAAACAAGTCATTGCACAAGGTTTCCCACGTGCTGACGTCAATATTGTCAGCAAGGAAGATGGCGCAATCGAAGTGCGAGGAACAACCGACAGCGAAGAATCCGCGAAAAGGATACTGGAGCTAGTTCGCAAACTGTATCTTGTACCTGTCAAGGACAAGCTCACGGTCGTCAACTAATTGTTTTCACGCTCGCCTAAAAGGGACTGAGGTGTTCCCGCACCGCAAGAAGATGGAAATCCGGATACTCCCTTCTACTCTCGCCGTCGCAATGGTGCTTGTTTGTGGCGATATTTCGAAGACTGGATTTGCCCAGCAAAAGCAACACGACATGCAAGTGAGCGGTTCGTTTCAAAGGGCAATCAGTTCAGAAGCATTCATGAATGTTCTGCCACGCGGAAGTTTACAAACCGCATCGGAACCGAAGCCTTTTCCCAATGCGATCTCAACGAAGGAGATTGCCCAAGCAGACCTCACACAAAGTGCGACTCAGGCAGCTTACGAAGTCGATAATGCCAACTTGCCGTCTGGTGCGGTGGCCACGGCCCAATATCAATCGCCATCAACACCAACACCCATCGGAAGCGGTGTTGCCGTCGAACAGCCGTTCCAATCACAGACGACGGCAACACCTGCCATTCCAGAAATGCAATCGGCGACTAATCCAGTCGGTTGGCGGGAGCGATTAGGTCTTGATAACTCGCAACCGAATTTCCTTGTCGGTTACGAAGCGATTGGTCTTCATCGAAGTAACGATTCCGTGGGACCTTATTCGCAGAACGCCCCGTTGCAGAACTTCGATCGCGAGCTGACAGGTCGATTTACCGTGTCTAGGCTATTCGGTGGTCTTGAACGCCTCGATTTCATTTTCACTGGTCCGTTCCATTTTGAAAAGCAAAACTCGGTATCGGGGCCGGTGGATTCGAATCTTCCCGTAACCATTTCCTCTGGATTCGATGCGGCCGACCGACATCAGCAATCACACAGCATCAAATTTTCCTCATACGAGTTGAATCGATGTTCGACGGGCGACGATTTATCCCAATTCTTTTATGGACTAAGATTCTTGGATCACAATGAACGCTATACGCTGGACGCCACCAAAGGCGTAACCGGCAGCCACTTTCGCATTGAAACGGAAAACTTCATGGCTGGCGGTCAAATTGGACTCGAACTTTTCAGACCGATCAGCCAACGCTTCTCAGTCGGCTGCGGCTCGTTGGTCGGTGTTTATGGAAACTTTGCAAAAGCAGCGGTAAGTGCGAGCAATGGAGCGAATTCGATATTGGATGCAAGCGATCGCGGCTTTCGGATCAACTCGATGTTTGGCGGACACGCTCGCCTTAAGTACATGGTTTCCAAAAACATTGTTGCCTCGGGTGGATATGAGTTATGGTACTTCCCCGGGCTGGCTACTGCCGCCGACCAACGACTCCCCGGCGGTCCGCAGCCTGCATCGTTCTCATTGCAATCCAATGACGACCAACTCTTTCGCGGGTGGTCAGCGGGTCTTTCCGGTCGATTCTGACAAGGACCGGTGCGATCCCGCCTCTGCCGACTTGAACCGCTTTGCTTTTGCGACGACAATCTTGGACTGGAATCCAACGATATCGGTTCCCCCCAAAACGTCAGGAAGCACAGTGAAGTTGATTATTGCAATCGTACAGCCAAGCCGATTGGAAGAGGTCAAAGAGGCCTTAACCGAGGTTGAGGTCTTTCGTTTGACGGTCCTCGATTGTCTTGGCTTTGGAAGGCAAAAAGGCCAGAAGACAGCCTTTCGAGGACATGACGTCTCTGTGAATCTTTTGCGAAAGGTTCAATTGCAAATCGCTGTCAACGATGAGTTTGTTGAGCCGACGATCAATGCGATTCTCAAGGGAGCAAAAACAGGCGAAAAAGGGCAGATAGGAGATGGCAAGATCTTCGTTTTGCCGATGGATGATTGTATTCGGATTCGAACCGGTGAACGGGGACCTGAGGCGATCTAGCCATCATTAATGAATAGTCCAACCGGTACGCTCATCCAAATCAAAAATGTTTCGAAGATCTACCAACTCGATGAGGTGGAGGTGCGCGCATTGGATGGCATCGATCTATCCATGGAACGAGGCGAGTATTCCGCGCTGATCGGTCCGAGCGGATCGGGGAAATCAACGTTGATGAACACCCTCGGCTGCTTGGATAGGCCAACGATGGGCAGCTACCTGCTCAGCGGAAAAGAAGTCGTTCACATGACCCGTGACCAACGCGCTCGCATTCGGAATGAACACATCGGCTTCGTTTTCCAAAATTTCAACTTACTAGCTCGGACGTCAGCTTTGGAGAACGTCGAATTGCCGCTGATGTATGGTCCGGTAAAATCAGCCAAGCAGAGGCGTGATCGCGCTAAAGAATTACTTGCACTTGTTGGCCTTTCGGACCGATTGGGTCACCACCCTGGCCAGTTATCGGGCGGCCAGCAGCAGCGTGTTGCAATCGCTCGAGCTCTCGCCACAAATCCATCGATACTAATGGGTGACGAACCGACGGGGAACTTGGACTCTCGCACAAGCCGCGAAGTCATCGAATTGTTCCGCAAGCTGAACGAAGAGCAAAGCTTAACCGTGATTTTGGTGACTCATGATCTTGCGATTGCCAGAAACGCCAGGAGAAACATTGTGCTTCGTGATGGAAAGATCATTGCGGACACAACGGACCATGAAGCAGCCGCGATGGCGATCAAGAATTCACAAGAGTTGGTATGAAAGACATAGCAATCATTTTGGCTGCGGCCGGCAAAAGCACGCGTTTTCGAGACCCCTATTTCAAGAAGGTCTTTACGCTCGCATCGGGCAAACCCGTATGGCAACATAGCGCTCAACTTTTCGCCGAACATCCGCGCGTTGCCCAAATCATCATGGCCATTTCCCCCGAAGACAAAGAGTTAGTTCAGGAAAAGTATTCTGGCAATCTCTCCATGCTCGGAGTCGAAATCGTCTTGGGTGGCGAAGAGCGATTCCACAGTATCCGCAATGCGCTCGAAAAGGTACGACCGGAGATTAAACTGATCGGTGTCCACGATGCCGCTCGGCCTTGTTTGACTAAGCAATCGTTCGATGCGGTCATTGCGGCAGCCGATCGAACAGGTGCCGCGATCCTGGCGTCTCCCATCCGTGCAACGGTCAAGCGATGCGGCAGCAACGACCAGATCGCTGAGACAGTTTCCCGCGACGGACTCTGGCAAGCGCAAACGCCGCAGCTTTTCACCGCGACCATTTTAAAAACGGCCTACGCCAAGATGAAGGGTAAACCGACAGACGACTCGCAAGTGGTCGAACAAAGCGGTGTACCGGTGGTTTGCGTCGAGGGGCCTGAGACGAACATCAAGATTACAACCAAGGAAGACCTCAAGATTGCGGAGTCGTTTCTCAGGGTACCACAAAGAACTCGCGACAATCCGTTCTTCTGATCGTGATCAAAAAAAAATGCGAGTATTCGTCACCAGCGCTGCTGGATTTATTGGTTCGAATCTTGTGAGACTTCTCGTTGAACGGGGTTCAATGGTTTCGTGATCACTCACCCTGAAAGCATCAACTGTGTTCGCAAACGCATATCAAAATAAAACAGTCCTGGTAACTGGCCATACTGGATTCAAGGGCAGCTGGCTCTGCCAATGGTTGCTCCGTCTCGGGGCGAGGGTACATGGCTACGCCCTGGACCCACAGCCACACGAATTGCTGTACGGTCAACTTGGGTTATCGTCCGCCTTAGAATCGGACACACGAGGAGACATTCGAGACTTGAATAAGCTTCGAGAAACCTTTCAGCGAGTTAAGCCAGACGTGGTATTTCATTTGGCAGCCCAACCATTGGTTCGACTTTCATTTGAAATTCCAATCGACACGTTTGAAATCAACGTCCTCGGGACAGCAAACGTATTGGAATCGATTCGCACGCTGGACCATCCCTGTTCGACGGTCATCGTGACAACCGATAAATGCTACGAGAATCGTGAGTGGTTACACGCATATCGGGAAGAAGACGCCATGGGTGGCTACGACCCGTATAGCGCCTCAAAGGGATGTGCTGAGTTGGTTGTCTCAGCGTACCGCCAGTCCTACTTTTCCTCCAATAATCGTCAGAAAGTTGCATCAGCCAGAGCTGGCAACGTTATCGGTGGAGGGGATTGGGCAAAGGACAGAATCGTCCCGGACGTATTTCGAGCCCTTCAAAAACGCGAGTCCATTCCCGTTCGAAACAAACATGCAACGCGACCATGGCAGCATGTGCTGGAGCCCCTCTCCGGCTACCTTTGGCTAGGTGCGAACCTGATGCTAGATTCGAGACCGGCACCTGCAAGCACAGAGCAACTCTGCTCCGGCTTTAACTTTGGCCCTAGTTTGGCGAGCAATAGAACGGTAGCCGATGTGGTTCAAGCTATCCTGTCCCATACGGGAGGCGATTGGGTAGATCGTTCCGATCCGAACGCACCGCACGAAGCCTCGAAGCTCAATTTGGCGATCGACAAAGCATTCCATTTACTCGGTTGGTCGCCTTCGTGGAGCTTCGACGAAACGATCGAACAAACGGTTCGATGGTATGAACACTTCGATGAAGCTGCATCAGCAAGTGAGTTTACTCTCGAACAAATTTGCTTATATGAGCAAACCGCCCAAAAAGCGAATCGACTCTGGGCTCGGAATCCAACTTCGTAGCACTACGCTCCGCGTCCTGACCTTATAGTACCCGTCACACTCCGTGTGACGTCCGAGGTTCAAAAACCTTTGGTTTTTGATGTAACATCACACGGAGTGTGATGGGTACTTTCTTCGGGTCAATAAAATCATAGCCCATCCGCGCTACCGTTGGGTTCATCCCAGCGGGGCGTTAATTGGCAGCTACAAGCATCCCATGGAAGCCAAGCTCTACTTTAGCCGCAAATCATTGTGTTTTGCGATCTTGCAAAACGCTATTAAGTACGGTTTCAAAGGCTTCGCAACAGATACGCTTGTCGAACAACGTCTCAGCGAGCACTCGCCCGCGTTGTCCCATTTCTACAAGTGAGTTGCGATCAAGCGATTCGGCCTCCTGAATCACTCTTGCAACTGCCGCGGCATCACCAGGTTCCACCGTCCAGCCGAGCTTTTCTTGCTCGACCAATCGCCAGACAGCGTTCCCCTTTGGAACGATCGCAAGCACAGGAGTGCCGCTCGCGAGAATGCCATAAAGTTTACTCGGAGCAAGACAGCCGGTGATAGCTTGGTCCATGGAAACCACGTGCAAGTCCGCCGCAGAAAGA
>Ga0105046_10014133_pt1 | contig 12327 bp, 8 predicted proteins | sample MAT03_FD_78385 | JGI IMG/M metagenome (GOLD analysis project Ga0105046, IMG submission 78385) | Freshwater microbial communities from Lake Fryxell liftoff mats and glacier meltwater in Antarctica - MAT-03 (megahit assembly) | ecosystem: Environmental > Aquatic > Freshwater > Ice > Liftoff...
AGCTCCAAAGCGAAATCTGGTCGCCATTAGGATGGGTATAAGCCCGGTCTGTTATGGCAAATCGTCTAGTGATTTGATGAATAGCGGCGACCACGACGGGTCAAATACTTCAAAGGTGGTCACGGTCAGGCGGCGCTGCGTCCCATCATTAAACAGATAGACCACAAGGCTCTCAGTGTCCCGCGCATCGAGGTAGCCATCGCGGTTACACGCTAATTGCCCAATCTCGCCCGACTGTCCCGCCGAACTGACAGAAGCCCCGTCTGTGTCGTCACACCCAATTTGGCCGGTATAACACAGATAATTATCGCTGTAGAAGCTGCAATCTGCTTGTGCCAAGACGGGAAAAGCCATTACGGCCAGCCCCATCACCATCAATGCCAATCCGAAGAACATGCGGTGTATCATGAAAAACCTCGTTTTTGTGTCTAAATCTAAAGTCGCAGCTTAAATTTAACGAGAATGATGTGTTTCTGCAAATAATCGGGGTATTTGATGAGATGTTGTGTAGGAGATGGGCTATATCTAACAAAATTTTTACCCAACACGGGTATCCTTAATAGGCATACAATGGGCAGAGGCGTCGGTGTTGCCCGATACGCCCTACGGAAAGGTTCTTAATTCCCCATGACTCCTAACGATCCACGTCAGTGGCTTGAAAACCTTGAACTCGCCGGGCTGAACATGCTGGGTTTAGACGATTTTGACGATGACTCCGACGAAGATCACGATTCGGAGCTTGCGAGCGCGCTGGCGGAAATGCCCGATGAACTGCCGATTCTGCCGCTACGGGGGATGGTTGTTTTCCCCAAGATGACGCTTCCGCTGCCCATTGGTCAGCCGCGCAGCATCAAATTGGTCGAAGAACTGACCGGCAGAAAACTGGTCGGCCTGTTCACCTCTAAATCCCCGGAAAATGACACGCCCGAACCAGACGACATCTATCGCACCGGCACGCTGGGCGTGGTTGTGCGGCAATTTCGCGGGCCAGACGGCACGATTCGCCTGATGGTGCGCGGGCTTGAGCGCATCGAAATTGAGGAATATACCAGCACCGAGCCGTATCTGCGGGCGCGGGTGAAGATTGTCCCAGAAGTGATTGAGACCGGCCTCGAGACCGAGGCGATGTCGCGCAATATCTCGGATCAATTCCACAAATTGGCTGATTTGCTGCCTAATCTGCCGGGCGATTTACTGTCATCGACCCTCAATATCGAAGACCCGCTGCACACCACTTACGCGGTGGCGACCTACATCCGCAGCGTCGGCTTAGAGGACGCGCAAGCCTTGTTGGAACTGCCGACTCTGCACGAGAAAATGCGTAAGCTGATTGGCACGCTGGCAAAGGAAATCGAAATCCTAGAGCTGGGGCGCAAAATCCAATCCGACGCGCAAGGCGAGATGGAAAAAGCCCAGCGCGATTATTATCTGCGCGAACAGATGAAGGTGATTCAGCGCGAATTGGGCGAAGGCGACGAGGCCAGTGAGGTCGAAGAATTCCGCCGCAAAATCGACACCATCAAGATGCCAGAAGAGGCGCAAAAAGAGGCCAAGCGTGAGGTTGATCGCCTGTCGCGGCTGCCCTCGGCGGCGGCAGAATATGGCGTGATTCGTACCTATCTGGATTGGATGGTCAATCTGCCGTGGGATACGCGCACCGAAGATGTCCTAGATATCGCCCGCGCCCGCCAAATTCTGGACGAAGACCACTACGGCTTGACGGATGTCAAAGAGCGCATCCTCGAATTTTTGGCCGTCCGCAAACTCCGCAAAGACCGCGCCCACCTGCTTGACACACAGGAATCGAATGATTATGTCCGCCGCGAACGCGCCGGGGCGATTTTGTGCTTTATCGGGCCGCCGGGAGTTGGCAAGACCAGCCTCGGCCAGAGCATCGCCCGCGCCATGGGGCGTAAGTTCATCCGTATGTCATTGGGCGGCGTGCGTGACGAGACCGAGATTCGCGGTTTCCGTCGGACGTATATCGGCGCGTTGCCGGGGCGTCTGATCCAAACCCTGCGCCGCGCCGAGACCCGTAATTCAGTTATTCTGATGGACGAGGTGGACAAGATGGGGCGCGATTTCCGGGGCGACCCCGCCTCGGCGCTGCTGGAAGTCCTCGACCCGGAACAGAACAACACCTTCCGCGACCATTATATGGATGTGGCGTTCGATCTGAGCGAAGTCTTCTTCATCACTACCGCCAACGACCTCGAAGGCATCCCCGGCCCGCTGCGGGATCGCATGGAAATCATCACCCTGACCGGCTATACCGAACACGAAAAAGTCGCCATCGCGTCGCAGTACCTTGTGCCGCGCCAAATCCGCGAGAACGGCCTCTTAACCGACGAAGTGACGGTGGATAAGGACGCACTGCGCGCAGTGATTCACAACTATACCCGTGAGGCGGGCGTGCGTTCGCTGGAGCGTGAAATCGGGCGGGCGATGCGAAAAATCGTCACCCAAATCGCGGAAGGCGTCACCCAGACCGTCGCTATCACGCCAACCGTGGTCGCCAAGTTACTCGGCAAACCCCGGTTTGAACCCGGCGAAGACCTGACCAACCGCCTCAGCGTCCCCGGCGTGGCAACCGGCCTAGCTTGGACTCCCGTCGGCGGAGAGGTCTTGTTCGTCGAGGCCGCACAGATGCCGGGCGGTAAGGGTTTTGGCTTCCAAATCACCGGCAACCTCGGTGAGGTGATGCAAGAATCCGCCCGTATCGCCATGAGCGCCCTCCGCACCCGTGCCGACATGTTGGGGCTGCCATTGGAAGTGTTCGAGAAATTTGATGTTCACTTGCACGTCCCGTCCGGCGCGATGCCCAAAGACGGGCCATCGGCGGGCGTGACCATCTTCACGGCGTTGGCCTCGCTGTTGACCGGGCGTGCGGTGCGCCACAATGTCGCTATGACCGGCGAAATCACGTTGCGCGGTCAGGTACTGCCCGTCGGCGGCATCAAAGACAAAGTGTTAGCCGCGCATCGCTTGGGCGTCGATACCATCATCTTGCCGCGCAAAAACGCCAAAGACATCGACGATTTGCCCGCAGAGGTGCGCGAGACGCTGACCTTCATCTTGGCAGATCGGATTGATGATGTGATTGACGCCGCGCTGTTGCCGTTGAATGAGATGGAAGCCATCGCCGCTGTGATTATGCCCGAAATTTTGGCGAGCTAACCGACTATGACCGATGACCTCGCGGCCAAACTCCGCAAACTGCATGTGATTATCATCGCTGCGCGTGAGATGGGCGCGCAGGAAGAGGTCTATGCCCGGCTGGTCGAACTAGCCGGGCTGATGATCGAAGGCGGCTACAAGGGCGAGGCGGCCAATCTATTGGCGTGGCTGATGCACCAGTCGGACGTGCCGTATGACTTGTACGACAACGCCGATGACTTGTGGATCGACCTCGAAGGTGAGCTTTGCCCGCGTGTGATTTCCGACGCGAAAATGGACGCCCCGCTCATCACGTTGCGCGGCGTCCTCGATGCGGCCTTCACCGCGCTCTTGTCGCCGCCGGATGAGGGGAGTAATCTCGGATAGCCATCTAGTAGTCCATCAAGAAGATAAACCAACTGTTTTCAGGGCGGGCGCGCCCATGCGTGCGCCCCTACAGGACAACCGATTGCTGTGGATACACCGCACATCGCCAGACATTTTCGTAGGGGCGAGGCTTGCCCGCCCGCGATTTTTTTAGATACCCTCAATTACCTTGCTGACGAATTAGAGACAATCTCACCCAACGCCAACCTAAGAGTCGCCTTATGTTTATTTAGCGGTGCTAACCTTCTGGGCATAACGTCTGCCAAGAAAGGTTTCACATCATGCGGATTTTTCGCCGTATCCTAGTCACTGTTCTAATCTTGCTCGTCCTTGCCGTCAGCGGGTTCATCCTGTGGGCGAACACCCCGGCCGGTCCGCTGATGCTAGAAGCGGAGATCGCGTTACTCGGTACGCCCGATGTGACCGTCAGCACCAGCCCCTATCTGACCTTCACCCCGACGCAAGGCGATATCACCACCGGATTTGTGTTCTATCCGGGCGGCAAAGTCCCACCGTCGGCTTATGCGCCGTATGGTCAAGCGATTGCAGAGCAGGGCTATCTGGTGGTCATCCCAGCTATGCCGCTTCAGTTGGCCGTATTCGCCCCCAACGCCGCAGCAGATGTGTTCGCCGCCTTCCCTGAGATTGAGCATTGGGCGGTGGGTGGGCATTCGCTGGGTGGGGCAATGGCCGCCAATTTCGCGCACAACAATCTTGATCGCGTAGACGGCCTGATTTTGTGGGCGTCATTCGCGCAACCCTCAGACAGCCTCGCTGAGTCCGATATGGCGGCGGCCTCAATCTCCGGCAGCTTAGATGGACTCGCCACGCCGGATGATATTGAGGCCTCACGCGCTTATTTGCCCGCCGATACCGCCTTTGTCGAATTAGACGGCGGCAATCACGCCCAGTTCGGCTGGTATGGCCCACAAGCGGGTGACAAGGCCGCTACCCTGAGTCGTGTAGACCAGATGGCGCAGACCGTCGCGGCCACGGTGGCGGTACTGGCGCAAATCGCGGGGCAGGGACTTTAGCATCGAACGTCGTCGCATCAAAAATCCGCCTTATCTCAAGCGATAAGGCGGATTTTTTTAACAGGTCTCGACTATATAGCAGAGGCTAAAGTTTTACGTGACGCTCCCCACGCCTAAAGGCGGGGGCTTCTGACGGACGCATGAGCCTGACTGCACTCTACCTTATCCGGCATGGACACGTCCCGTCCAAGTTAGTAGGGGCGGGGCCATGTCCGCGCCCGCCATGCAAAAATCTGAAATGCACCCTTATACCCCCGTACCTAAAGATGGGGGCTTTACGGCGCTTTTTTGGTATGGACTGCAAGAATGCCGTCCATTTTTTGGACAGGCGGGAACGCCCAGAAGGGCGTCCCCACAGTCGCAATTCTTGATGATGAGTGATGAGAAAAAGCGTGATTTTGCCCGTTCTCATCGCTCAACACTCAGGACTGATTACTCTTTTTTATACGGCACACCATCGGCTTTGGGGGCTACGGCGCGCCCGACCAGACCGGCCAGCACAATCATCGTCACGAGGTTGGGCAGCATTTGGATGAACTGGGATGGAATCGGCACGCCGTAGCTCTGAAAGCGCGTATTCAGCGCCGACGCAAACCCGAACAGCAACGCCCCGGCCATCGCCCCACCCGGCGTCCACTTGCCGAAAATCATGGCCGCCAGACCGATGAATCCGATTCCGCCAGTCATCTGGTCTTCAAACAGGCCGACGGTCTCAATTGAGAACCACGCGCCAGCCAAGCCCGCCACCATCCCACCAATCAAAACATTGATATAGCGCGTGCGGACGACGTTAATCCCCAGCGTATCCGCCGCGTGCGGATTCTCACCCACGGCGCGGGTACGGAGTCCCCAACGGGTGTAGTAAATGACCACATGCGTCACAATCACCAGTACGAACGTCAGCAGATAAATCGGTTTTCCGGTGAAAAACACTTTGCCGATGATTGGGATGTCGGACAGGAACGGGATGGCGATGGAGCCGAGCGTCTCGCGGGCGGTCTCGGTAGACAGCAAGACCTCGCGCCGCAAAAAACTGGTTAAACCGATGGCGAGGATGTTAATGACCGTGCCACTGACCACTTGGTCGGTCATGAAGGTGATCGACAGCCAACCGTGTAGCAGCGCCATCAAGCCGCCCGCGATGACCGCGACCAATACGCCCCAGCCCAATGCGGTCTGATAGGGCATGATCTGTGCGATGATCAGGCTACTGATGAAGCCGATACACGCGCCGGTCAGCATCATGCCTTCTGCGGCGATATTGACCACGCCGGATTTTTCGCACCACAAGCCAGCCAACGCGCCGAGCGTGATGGGTGTGGCGAGTCGGAAGGTCGATTCGAGCATTTGCGTAACATTGACGTTGCGCCCACCGCCCGCGAGGATGAGCGTGACCGGGATAATCAAAACCCCGGCGGTGATGAGCAGTGTCTGACTGCTGCGCTTCAGTCCGGGGGCGAGGTTCTCTGGGATAAGCGACACTGCGCCCGCCGCCAGATAGACCAAACCAACCAGTATGCCGAATGTCTGTGTTTGGATAGGGACATTGGGGATGCCGTCGCCGAAAGTGAGCGTGGTGACTTGCCCAGCGGGGACATCAGTGGGGATGCGAGCTAACATTAAGAGGCCAGCCAGCAGGAACACCACGCCGAAAATCAGCGTGCGAGTCAGCTTGAATCCGCGTGGCGCGCTGGTGAGGGATACGGTAGAGATTGCTTGTGCCATAATCTTCCCTTTTTGAGTTCTGAGTCTTAAAGTCCTGAGTCCTGAGATTGGGTGCGCCCTACTCAAAACGTTGATTTTTGAGTCATACAACGGGTTTTCCAGCAGTTGCTTTTACTCAGGACTCATCACTTTTAACTGATTTTAACTTCCCCACCCGCTGGTGAAGGTCGCGCTGGTGCGTTTTTCTTCCTCAGTCGCCTCTGGAATGCGCCAGATATAGCGCACAATTGCGTCCGCCGCGATGAACATGATGATGAAGGCTTGAATTATCTTCACAAGGTCATTCGACAGGTCGGCGCGGATTTGGATGATGCCCTGTGCGCTGACCAACGCGCCCCACAGTAAGCCTGCCCAGATCATATTGCGCGGGTTTTTACGCGCTAACAGCGCCACGGCAATCGCGTCAAAGCCCAGACCGGCGAAGAAGGCGGGTTTCATATTGCCTTGTACCGACCCGATTTCGATTGCGCCCGCCAAGCCCGCCAAGCCGCCGCTAATCGCCATCGCGAGGATGAGATTCCACTTGACGCTCATACCAGCATATTTGGCCGCGCTCGGATTGCTGCCGACGGTGCGGATTTCAAAGCCGGTGGTCGTTCGTTCTAGCAACCAACCGATGAACCAGACCGCGCCCAACATGACGAAAAATCCGAGGTGTAGCCGTCCCTCAACCGTCAGCCAACTGAGGAAGACGCCCATCACCACGACCAACAGACCTTGAATCAGCGGGCGGATGACCAGTCGCATATTTCTGGCGATTTGTTCACGGTGATTGTAAATCGTCACCCCGGCGAACATCGCCCCAGCGAACAACCACCAGCCCAAGCCGATATCATCCAGTCGCGGGAGGACGGCATCAGGGTTAACCGGCGGCGTGCTGGGATTGCTGGCAGTGGGGTCGCGCATGATATAGGGGGTGGTCGAGTTAATCAGGTAATCGACCAAGCGTAGCGCGATGAAGTTCATCATGATGGTGTTGATGACTTCATGTGCGCCCGCGAACGCTTTAAGCGCCCCCGGTATCGCCCCCCAAAATGCCCCGCCGAGAACGCCTCCAATCAGCACAGCAATCGCACGGGTGAAACCGGGCAAGAAATCAAACACGGGCGAGTAGCCGATGAACACCGCCACCAAGCCGCCCAGATAAAGCTGTCCTTCCGCGCCAATGTTGAACAGACCGGCCTTGAAGCCGAGCGCCACCGCCAAGCCCGCGATGATGAACGGGATGGATCGGACGATCATGCGCTCTAATTGGTAGGGGAAAAACAGGAAAGCATTTTCGCCGAATCGGAAATAGACGGTATCTGGTCGGTCATCAGACGTGTCATCGGGCGTGTTTTTGGTGTCCCATAACATGCCATTGCCCGCCGTCACGCCGGGGTCAATCATCAGCGGTTGGTTGCCGGGGCGATAGACCACGTTGTTTGCGGATAAAAATGCCGGGAGTTCTTGGCTTAATGCAACGCCCACATCGTCAGCGTTGGTCAACATCTCGCGCTCGTACATGGCATTGACCAGTGACAATTGACGCGAAAAGACTTCCTCATCGGTGATGCCGCCGGTTTGCAGTTGGGCGTCGATCCCGCGCAGGCTGTTGATGTAATCGCTGCCTGTGCCGCTGCCGCGTTTGAGGGTGAAAATCGCGGCGATATTGTCAGCGTCCTCACTGTTGGGGGCGATGCCTAATTCGTCCATCACGGCCAATTGTTCGGCCATGCGCTGGATCGTCACGGCGCTGCCACGCGCTTTAATCAGGGTGAGGTAGGTCAGCAGTTGGCCGTCCTCATACTCGACTGCTTGTGGGACGAGCGTCGTAAGCGCGGTGATATCTTCATCGGTCAGGATCGATTGGCCGCCGTAGGCATCGAATATCTTTTTGGCTTCACCGCTAGGGATGGCGGTCAGCCCTTCGATGAGTGACGCCATACCGCGGATGTTGTCCGCACCGACTTCTTGGATGCCGGGGATGCGTTCGCCCATCGCGTCGAGTTGCTCTGGCGTGAGTTGCCCGGCGAATTTGTCGATAGTGATGGCGTAGCGTTCGACATTGGCCGCGCCGGTGCTGGTCAGGTCGGTGACGCTGCGGGCGAGGCCGCGTAGCTCACGCTGGGTCAGGTCTTGCGCGTCGGCATATTGCGTGACAATCGCCACGTCGGACGGCTGGAGCATCTGGTTGATGGCGATGCCCACCGAGCCTTCGATGGCGGCGCTATAAGCGGTCAGCGCGATGTTGAAGCCTCTGCCGAGATCACCTTTGCCACCGGTCAGCACCATGAAGGGGATGGTCAAAATCAAGGCGGACAGCACGGCCAAGAACGGCACAAGGCTGGGCGAAATACGATGCCATGCCCGCGTTATCGGGTTCGGGGCGCGCCCCGGGTGAGTTGCCTCAGCCATTATGAAGCCTCTGCTTTCTGATCGCCACGGATACCGGCCATCAGCAGGCCGATGGAGTCGCGGGTGGCGCTGGCCGCGTCCACAATGTCAATGATCTGACCGGCGTACATGACCGCGATTCGGTCACTCAACGATAAAATCTCATCCAATTCGGTGCTGACCAACAGCACGCCAGAGCCTTCGTCGCGCATCCGCACAATTTGCTTGTGGATGAACTCAATCGACCCGACATCAAGGCCGCGTGTCGGTTGCGCCGCAATCAGCAAGCGGTTGGGGCGGCGCGAAAATTCGCGAGCGACAATCACTTTTTGCTGGTTGCCGCCGGATAGCGAGCCGATGTCCGTCTCGATGCCGGGGGTACGCACATCGTACTGCTTGACCAGTTGAGTCGCTACCTCTTCAATATGTTTATCGTTGGACAAAATGCCTATCGAAAACGGCGCGTTATGATATTCCTGTAAGCGGATATTGTCTTTGATCGGGAAGCCGGAGACCATGCCATTCTTCTGGCGATCTTCCGGGACATGCGACACGCCCGCCATCGTCACGGCGCGGGGAGACGCACCCGTGATGTCCCGACCACTCAAGCGCACCTGACCCGATACGACGGAACGTAGTCCGGTGATGGCCTCGATTAGTTCGGTCTGACCGTTGCCCTGTACGCCAGCCAGCCCGACGATTTCGCCCCGCCGCACCGTGAGCGACAGGTGTTTGACGGCGGGCAACTTGCGGTCATCGGTCACGTTCAGGTCGGTGACTTCCAACACCACTTCGGTGGGTTCGGCGGGTTTCTTCTCGACATTTAGTAGCACCGAACGCCCGACCATCATCGAGGCCAGCTCGGCCTCAGTCGTCTGTTTGGGGTTCGCCTCACCGACCACTTTGCCCAGTCGCAAGACCTGTACGCGGTCACAGATTCGCTTGACTTCCTTGAGCTTATGGCTGATGAAAATCAAACTGACGCCGCGCGCTTTGAGCGTGTTCATGATGTCGAACAAGCCCTCGGTCTCTTGCGGGGTGAGTACCGCCGACGGCTCATCCAAAATCAGCACATCGCATTTGCGATAGAGCGCCTTGATGATCTCGACGCGCTGCTGCACGCCGACGCCGAGGTCTTGTACCAGCGCGTCGGGGTTGACCTTGAGGCCGTACTGGTCAGCAATTTCCATAATCCGTTTTTTGGCCGCCCCTCGGTTGAGGAACGGCCCACGCACCGACTCGTTGCCGAGCATGATGTTTTCAGTCACGGTCAGCACTGGCACAAGCTGGAAGTGCTGGTGAACCATACCGATCCCCATCCGAATCGCGTCGTTGGGGTCTTTGACCTTGACGGCTTGGCCTTTGATGAGGATTTCGCCTTCATCGGGCGTATACAGGCCGTAAATCAGGTTCATCAAGGTGGACTTTCCCGCGCCGTTCTCGCCCAACAGACCTAACACTTCGCCTTGCCGGAGCGCGAGGTTGATATGGTCATTGGCGATCACGCCGGGAAAGCGTTTGGTTAGCCCACGGACTTCGAGTACCGCGGGCGGGGTAGACTGTGCCATGAAGCCCCCTAAAAGATAAAACGAAAAGTCTATTTCGATTACATCTCTCAGAGTATAACGCCTCACAAGGCGCGTTTCCAGTTATCGGGCGTCATAAACACATACTACGCCTAATGTGGAATGATTTCGCCCCGTTGGACGCCAAAATGGGCGGGCAAGCAAGCACCCGTCAGCCGCTTCAGCGGGCTTCAAAAGGGGTGGCCTGTGACGACAATCACCAAAAACCTATTCAAAACTGAGGTTAACGTGCTTGCACCTTTTGCCTTGAACCCCACATCATGTGATTTCTATTGCTGTTCCGCCTTACGTTGTGTGAGATTCGGGTGGTGGGAAAACCTTAAATCGCGGGACACGATCTTTCTCAATATTATTTTGTTTGGCGTATTGAGCGGCATTAGGGTTGGTGCGAACCTCACGAAGAATATCCGCGTTTCTTAGCCCCGTCACTTCTCGATCATAGGTATCTCTATCGTTGGTGGTCATTGATTCGTAAATATCAGATTTTGATAGAGCCTCACCACCCATACCTCGCACAACGATACGTTTTTGGAGTCTCGATAATGAAAACGACTCGAATAGAGTCAACCATGCTTCTTGCTGCGGGGTGAAAATTGAGCGATTGAGCAATGTCACCTTAAATGAGGTTGTATTTGAATAGAGGTGCGGCTTATCTAATTCGTTTTGCTCCATGAGGTCAAAGATTCGTCGCATACCTTCCCCCAATTCACGCATATATCTATTCTCGCGCAGCACCCTTGCTATCAACGAATTTCTAGATTCATGCGTCCCGTCTAAATCCTCTAAACTTGCTATTGTGATGGTAGAAAGTAGGGCGCCGGGGTTACGAATTTCCAATCGGTCATGGAAAATATAAATTTCGATTCCGCTTTGCACACTATAATCACGATGGGCAATGGCGTTGACCAATGCCTCGCGACAAGCATATTCTGGGTAAATATATTTTTGCTCAAACTTAGCTTCTGTGCCAAATTCAGTTTTATAGGCTAAGAACGGACGTAAATTCTCCCATGCCTCGGTCAAAAGATATAAGATATTTCCGCGGACGATTTCATCAGATACGACATTATAATCAGAGCCGCTACCCAGTTTCGTGCCATTAACTTTCAAAATTCTGACTTGTGAGAAAGGGTGCCAACGCTGAATATCACGGGCGAACAATAAAATCGCTGCCCTACGTAAACGAAGCCCATTGTCCGCATATTCAGCCAATCGAACTTGCTGTAAATAACGCTCGACGCTCATACCTTTCAGAAATTCGTTGGCAACTGAGCGCACCAAATCAACATCTAAATCAGATGTCGTTGCGCCATCTATAAATTGCTGATCAAATTCACGCGAACGAATCTCTTGGCGTTCAAATTGAATTTGTTTTACTTCCCCCGGCATCGTGCTTTTCTCTTTTCTTACCACACAACGACCATCCGTAAGTTGGTAGATTTCTTGCGTACCTTTGTTAACTTGGAAAAACAAAACAACTTTGTCGTCGAGCATAATTTTAAGATTGTAGACCAGTGGCAGTTTTTGCTGTGGGAACACATGCGTGGTTACTGCATCTAACATCTGTTTGATTTCATCATCCTTATGTAAAACCCCTGTTATTGACCCATCATCTTCTACACCAATAATCAACTCACCCCCATCGGCATTAGCAAAAGCGACCAAAGCCTCGCCAATCTCACGACAAATAAGCGTTACAGGTCGTGGTCGTTTGCCATCTGGCCGTCCCTCGTAGGCGGACTTAAACTCGCGAAAATGACTTTCGCCAAGCTGAATGCTATTTTCAATACGGTCTTTAAGATTGAGAAAATCATCCATGTATTGAAAGTCCTTATTTTTGTTACGATTTTCTACTCAAATTGAATATGCTTGGAGTTTACATGAAAATCGGGGTACATTTCAAGTAAGTCCAAAATATCGCGTTTGGCGGGCGCAACATCATTTCGCGTTGTGCCTCTGATATAATGACCAAATATCCCAGACATCAGAGCAGTATAGCCCCATGTCCCTTCTGACCACTCACAACATCGCTAAAGCCTACGGGCCGGACGATATTTTTGACA
>Ga0105046_10014134_pt1 | contig 12326 bp, 14 predicted proteins | sample MAT03_FD_78385 | JGI IMG/M metagenome (GOLD analysis project Ga0105046, IMG submission 78385) | Freshwater microbial communities from Lake Fryxell liftoff mats and glacier meltwater in Antarctica - MAT-03 (megahit assembly) | ecosystem: Environmental > Aquatic > Freshwater > Ice > Liftoff...
CGCGAACAATCTGGTCATCGCGGCGCTGGACGCGCGCTGAGCGCGCCGTCACGGCGGCTGGCTGCTGTCCCCAGCGGCGGTGCGCACACGCGCGATGCCGCTTGGAAAGGTTGCGCAATGGGTACGCGAACGGTGCGTTCCGCCGCCGCTGGTATGCCCCTATGGTCGTCGGGAGGGGCACCGAAGCCGCGAACTGCGCCGAAAGCGGCCGGCCGGTCAGGCAGTCGCGGCACTTCGGCGGTTGCCGGCGCGCCGCGCGCGGCCGGGCTGACCGTATAATAGGCCTATGGCAAAGACCATCGCATCACCCCGGGCCGATGACGCAGCGGGGCAGGCGCCCCGGACCGCGCTCGTTACAGGGGCCAACAGAGGCATAGGATTCGAGATCGCCCGGCAACTTGCCCGGCGAGGTCTGCATGTCGTCGTCGCGTCGCGCACGCTGACCCGAGGGCGTGCCGCGGTCAAGCTGCTCGCAGAGGAAGGTCTGGCCGCGGAGTGCGTGCGGTTAGATGTCACCGACCCGGCGCAGGTGAAGGCCGTGGCCCGGGATGTGCGGGACCGGCTGGGCGCTCTGGATGTGCTGGTCAACAATGCCGGGGTGCTGCTCGACCCTCGCGGTGGCCGGTTCCTCGACTCCCGGCCAGCGACCTATGAGCGCACCCTGGCGACCAATCTGCTCGGTCCGTTGCTGCTCGCGCAGGCGATCGTGCCGCTGATGATCGAGCGCGGCTACGGCCGGATCGTCAATCTTTCCAGCGGGCTGGGCCAGCTCGAGGAGATGGGCAGCGGTACGCCGTCCTACCGGATCTCCAAGGCCGCCCTGAACGCGTTGACCCGCATCGTTGCCGCCGACACCCGGGGCACTGGCGTGCTGGTGAACTCGATGTGTCCGGGCTGGGTACGCACCGAGATGGGCGGCCCGGAGGCCCCGCGCACGGTCGCTCAGGGTGCTGACACTGCCGTCTGGCTGGCCACGCTGCCTGGGGACGGACCCAGTGGCGGCTTCTTCCGCGACCGCAAGCCGATCCGCTGGTAGCCGCCGCCCGCCCGCCCGCCATGGATATCACGACCCTGATCATGCTTGGCGGTGCGATTTTCTGGATCGGGGTGATCGGCTGGGCGGTATACAGCTTCAGGCAGAAGACCGAGGCGCGCGAGCGCGATCGTTCGATGCGTTACGAGCAGCTGATCGGGGCGACACTCGCCAGTCCACAGGCGGGCGGACCCGCCGGGGCGCGCACCGGTGTTGCTACCGGCGTGCCTACGGGTGTGACCGCTGCAGCCGGCGGTCTCGACCCGGTCCGCCTCGCGGCTGCCTTCATGGCTTCGCAGGATGCAGCCGCCGGTCGAGCGGTGCCGTCGGTTGCGTCGATCGCAGCGCCGGTCGCCGAAGCGGCGCTGCTGCGCGCGCCACCGTATCAGTTGCGCGAGCGGGTTCTGGACAAGCCCTCGGCCCTCGCCTACTACGCGATCAAGGCGGCGGTTCCGGAGCATGAGGTGTTCGTCGGCCTGTCGCTGGCCAGCCTGCTCGATGTTGCCGACACCGCGCGTGGCTACGAGCGCGACCTGCGCTTGAAGAAGCTGGCGCCCCTGGTGGTCGACTTCGCGGTCGTGAACAAGGCCATGCAGCTGGTGGCGGTGATCGATCTGGAAGACGTCACGATCAGCGCGGAACAGCGCGAGGCCCAGCGGGCGAAGGCCGAGTACCTTCGCGCGCTCGCGGTACGCCAGCTCACCTTCTCCCGCGCGAGGATGCCCAAGTATCAGGATATCCGGCAACTGCTGCAGTCGGCGAACTGAGCGGTGGCGCAGGCCCTGGATATCGGGCGCGCGGCTGCAGCGTCCCCGCTCTCCGGCCTGCGGTCCGGGTTCCGGGCGCATGGCCGGGTGGAATGGATCGGGGTACGCCCGCTGCGGCGCGACCCGCTGGTTGCCTGTGAAACGCTCGCCGCCACACCAGACGATGGCCTGAGTGGGGACCACGGCCGGGGTGGCCGGCGGGCGGTGACCCTGATCCAGTACGAGCATCTGCCGGCGATTGCCTCGCTCGCCGGGCGGGCCACGGTTGATCCTGCAATGCTTCGCCGCAACCTGTGTGTCTCGGGGATCAACCTGCTCGCCCTGCGCGATGCACGCTTTCGCGTTGGCGAGATGTTGCTGGAAGGCACAGGCCTGTGTGCGCCCTGCTCGCGGATGAACGAGGCGGCGATACTCGGCCCGGGCGGCTACAACGCGATGCGTGGTCACGGTGGCATCACCGCGCGCGTGATCGAGGGCGGCCGGTTCTCGCTGGGCGATCCGGTGGCCTTCGTTGCCCTGGTCGATGCTGGGGCCGGGGCGGCACAGCGCAGTCTCGATCTGTCGTGACCGCCTGCCGACCGACGTTGCCCGGGCCGGCGGACTTCGATCGATGAGGTCCGATCTGCCGCTCGATCGCGCCTGGCTGGTTCAGCGACTGCTCGGGGCAGACAGGCGTGCGCCGCGGGTGGCAGGCGATGTGCGCGTGGCTGCACCGGGTGCGCAATCCACGGCGGCTGCTGGAATGGACGAGGCGTTCGCGTTGTCCGCTGTACCGGCTGCAGTGCTGGTGCCGCTGATCGCACATGAACGGGGAATCACCGTGCTGCTCACTCAGCGCGCCAGTCATCTGTCGCGGCATCCAGGCCAGATCGCATTCCCGGGGGGGCGGCACGATCCGGGCGATGCATCGATCGTCGACACCGCGCTGCGGGAAGCGCACGAGGAGGTCGGCCTCGCGCCGGCACGGATCGACGTGCTCGGCGTGTTGCCCGAGTACCGCACTCGAACCGGCTTCCGGATCACGCCGGTGGTGGGCTGGATCGAGCCGCCGTTCACCGCGCAGCCGGATGCGGGCGAAGTGGCCGAAGTGTTCGAGATGCCCCTGGCGTTCGCGCTCGATCCGGCAAACCACGAGCGGCATCACCGGGATAGCGACGAGGGGCGCAGGTACTTCTACGTGTTGCCGTTCGAGGATCGCTACATCTGGGGCGCGACCGCGGCGATGTTGGTCAACCTTCACCACGTGCTCGCCGGCGACTGACCCGGCGCGCACCTGAGCCTTCCTGCCCATGGCGTTCGAGATTGCTGTCCTGGTGTTGTTCGCTGCGGTTGCCGCGTTCTGGTTCGATGCCATGCGGGCGCGCGAGGCGGCCCTGTCGGCTGCGCAGCGCGCCGCCGAGAACGCCGACTGCCAGTTCCTGGATGCGACTGTCGCGCTGGCCTCGCTGCGTCTGGCGCGCGAGGGCGGCGGCATGCTCAGATTCCGGCGGATCTATCGCTTCGAGTTCAGCGACGACGGCATGCGCCGGCTGCCGGGTACGGTGACGCTGTTCGGGCGGGAGCTCGAGCGAATAGAGATGGCCCCGCACCGCGAGGCCCCGCCGACCTGGACGATCGTGCAGGGCGGGCGGGACGACCGCCAGTGAAAGCGCTTCGTTCTGCTTGCGGAAGCGGTGACAGACCCCCTGCAGGGTCTGTCACCTGACCGCTGAGCTAGCCGAACAGCTTGCTCTTGAGCAACGACTGCAGATCGCCGGTCATCATCGAGTTTGCGTCTGCGGCGTTACCGCCCGGGGTGAGCTTGTCGATAAGACCCGGCAGCACACCGGCGATCGACTGGGAGGCTTGTTCCGGCGAAGTGCCGAGCTGGGAGGCGAGATTCGCCATCCAGTCACTGCCCAGCGCCTGGTGTATCTGCGTCCCGTCAACCGGCAGGTTGGCGCCGGTGCCGACCCAGGACGCCATCTGGGGGCCCAGCCCGGCCTGCTGGAACTTGTCGATCAGTCCCTGAAGCCCGCCCGGCTGCTGCAACAGGCCCATCACCATCTGCATCATCTGATTCTGCTGATTGCCGCCGAGTTGCTTCAGCAGCTCGCCGCCGAGCCCCCCTGCGAGTTGATCGAACAGTCCCATGGCCGTGCTCCGTAGAAGTGGTGAGTGGTGAGTGGTGAGTGGTGAGTGGTGAGTGGTGGATTGATTTCTGCACCCGGAGCGTCGCAGAAAAACGTTACCGGTTCAATCGCGGTCCGGCAGTCGCCGCCCTGACATCTGTGCCCGACGATGTCTGGACGGCGCTGCCCGAGGCGTTCAGCGGCGCATTCAGCGGCGCATTCCGCGGCGCATTCCGCGGCGCATTCAACGTTTTTGCGCGGCGTCCTGATCGTGCGAATGGCGGCGCCAGATGAGTGTCATCGACAGCGCAACGAACAGGCCGAAGGCCAGCACGGCGGTGTGCACCGACACCCCGGCACCGATCATCAGCGCGTAGACGCCCAGCATGACCAGGATGCTCACGTTCTCGTTGAAGTTCTGCACTGCGATCGAATGTCCGGCGCCCATCAGACGGTGGCCTCGATTCTGAAGCAGCGCATTCATCGGCACCACGAAATAGCCGCCACAGGCACCGATCAGCATCAGCAGCGGGAGGGCGATCCACGTGTGGGTGACGAAAGTCATCGCACAGACGGCGATGCCGATCGCGATGCCGACCGGCAGCACCCGTACCGAGTGGTCGAGCGATACCATTCTGGCGGCCAAAGCGGCGCCGATGGCGATACCGACTGCGACCACGGCTAGAGCGCGAGCAGCACGGCGATCGCAAGTTCCGGTGCGCTGTGCAGGCGCGAGTCGACCCCAGCCAGGACGAGCAGGCCGAGCCAGGGTGCGCTCGCCTGGTCGCTTATCAGCACACCGCCCAGGATAGCCCCGAGCACGTTCGCGACGACCGTGAGACCCTCCATCCAGCCGTTGGCCAGCACGAGTTGGTGCGCCGGCAGCAGTTCGGTGAGGATGCCGTACTTCGCTGGCGAGTACATCGCCGCGCCCAGCCCGACCGCTGCATAGGCAGCCAGCGGATGGACACCGGCGAGCATCAGCGCGCAGCCGGCGATCTTGACTGCATTGCTGATGAACATCACCCGGCCCTTGGGCCGGGAATCGGCGAATGCACCGACGAACGGTGCGAGCAGGATGTAGGAGAGCACGAAGAACTGCTGCAGCACTGGAACCTGCCAGTCCGGGGCGGACATCTGGGCGAGCAGCGCAATGGCTGCAAACAGCAGGGCGTTGTCGGCAAGTGCCGAAAGGAACTGCGCAGCGAGGACGGTGTAGAAGCCGCGGTTCATGTCCGATTCGTCTTTAACGCAGTCATCCGCGCTCTGGAAGTCGACAGTGTCGGCGTCCAGAGCGGGTGCGGGCTGTAACATGCCCGGTCGACGCTGGCTGCGGTACCGGCACAGTGCATGCCCAATCCGTCCGAACTGTGGTTGAATGATCGTCCGTCGCGCGCTGCGCTCACTTTGCCGGTTGTGTTGCCGGTTATCCGATGGCCGATCGCCGTCTCCAGGTTTTCCATGCTGTTGCCCGCCTGCTGTCGTTCACCCGCGCAGCCGAAGAACTGTGCATGACCCAGCCAGCGGTCACCTTCCAGGTGAAGCAGCTCGAGGAGCATTACAACGCCCGCCTGTTCGAGCGCAGCCATGCCCGAATTTCGCTCACCCCGGCCGGGCAGATGGTGTTCGACTATGCGGGTCGAATCCTTGCCCTGAACGGCGAGCTGGACACGCGTATAGGCGAGATGACCGGCGAGGTGCGCGGCCCGCTGCTGCTCGGTGCCAGCCTCACCATCGCCGAGTTCATCCTGCCGCGGATCCTGGGCGAGTTCAAGGCGCATTTTCCGGACGTGCGCACTCTGATGATCGTTGGTAATTCCGAGGCGATCGAGACCCGCGTGGCCGATCACTCGCTGGACGTCGGCTTGATCGAGTCACCGTCCACGCTCTCCAGCCTCACCACCGAGGTCTGCTGCGAGGACGAGCTGGTGCTGATCTGCGCCAGTTCGCACCCGCTCGCGCGCCAGGCTGCGGTGTCGCCGCAGGAAGTCGCCGCCCAGCCGTTCGTCAGTCGCGAGACCGGCTCGGGTACCCGCGAGTTTACCGACCAGTACTTTCGCCAAGCCGGCATCGCGCCGGATGATCTCGACATGGTGATGGAGCTGGGCAGTCCGGAGGCGATCAAGGGACTGGTCGAGACCGGCCTCGGTGTGTCGATCATGTCGCGTGCCTCCATCGCCAAGGAGCTTCGGCTGGAGACGCTGGTGGCCAAGCCGCTGGAGCCGCGGCTGCTGCGAATCCTTTCGCTGGTTCATCCGAAGGACAGGTTCCAGTCCCGGCTGGTCAAGACGTTCATCGATTTCGCGCTGACCCGGATGAGGCAAAGCGTGGCTTGCCGTTGAATGCGCTGCGGAGTGCGCTGCGGAATGCACTGCGATGCCACGTCCGATAGCTGCCACCATCGATCTCGAAGCGCTTGCTTCGAACTATGCGCTCGCCCACCGGCTGGCCGGTGGCGCACGGGTGTTCGCCACGATCAAGGCAAACGCTTACGGCCACGGCACCGAACGGGTGGCAAGCGCGCTGGCCGAAGCTGATGGCTATGCGGTGTGCGAGACAGACCAGGCGCTCGCATTGCGTGAGCGCGCGCGTGCACGCGGGCGGGAGCAGCCAGTGCTGCTTCTGGAAGGCTGCTTCTCGGCTGCCGAACTGGACGAGTGCGCTGTTTCCGGCGTGACCCTGGTCGTGCATGACGAAAGCCAGGTCCGGATGATCGAGATCACGCCGGTCGGCGTGCCCATGGACCTGTTCGTCAAGATGAACAGCGGCATGAACCGCCTCGGCTTCGCGCCTGCGAAGTTCGCTTCGGCGGTCGAGCGTCTGCTGGCCCAGCCCTCGGTGCGCTCGTTGACCCTGATGACCCATTTCGCCTGTGCCGACGAAACTGAAGGCATCGCTGCACAACTCGCGCTGTTCGATGCTCATGTGCGCAAGCTGGCACCGTTGCGCCTGCCGCGTTCGATGGCCAACTCGGCGGCGCTGCTGCGCTATCCGGAGAGCCATGCCGACTGGGTGCGCCCGGGCGTGATGCTTTATGGGGTGTCGCCATTCGCTGATCAGGACGCCGGATCGCTCGGGCTGCGTCCGGTGATGCGCCTGGATTCGGCACTGATCGGCGTGCAGTCGCTGCAGGCCGGCGACCGGGTCGGTTATGGCGGTACCTTCACTGCGCAGCGCCCGATGCGCATTGGCGTCGTTGCCTGTGGCTACGCCGACGGCTATCCGCGGCATGCGCCCACCGGTACGCCGGTGCTGGTGGACGATGTGCCCACCGGCACCGTCGGGCGGGTATCCATGGACATGCTGGCGGTCGACCTGACTGCGTTGCCGCAGGCCGGAGTCGGCACGCCGGTGACGCTGTGGGGTGCAACGTTGCCGGTGGAGGCGGTCGCCGCCGCCGCCGGCACCATCGCCTATGAGCTGCTGTGCGCAGTCGCACCGCGGGTTCCGATGCGCGAACTCGGCCGCGTCGGCCCCTGAGGACGGCTAACTTGGCCCGCCCGCGCACCACCCATGTCTGCAGCGCCTGTGCTGCTCAGTCGAGCAAGTGGCAGGGTCAGTGTCCGAACTGTGGCGAGTGGAACACGCTGGTCGAGACAGTGCTGTCCAGCCATCCGGCGGCCGCGGGCCTCAATGCAGCGACCGGGTCCAGTGGCGGATCTTCCGGCGGGTCAAGGCTTGTGTCTTCGCTGTCCAATGTGAAGCCGCATGTCGAACCGCGCTTTGCAACCGGCAGCGCAGAACTCGACCGGGTGCTCGGCGGTGGACTGACCCGCGCCAGTGTGGTGCTGATCGGCGGTGATCCGGGCATCGGCAAGTCCACGCTGCTGCTCCAGGCGCTGGCCATCATGGCGGCTGACCGACGCGCGCTTTATGTCACCGGCGAGGAGTCGATCGAGCAGGTGGCGTTGCGCGCGCAGCGACTCGGTGTGGATGCCTCCGAACTCGGCCTGCTCGCCGAGACCCAGCTCGAGAATATCCTGGCTACCCTGTCTGCCGAGAAGCCGGACGTCGCGGTGATCGATTCGATCCAGACCGTCTACTCCGGCCAGCTGCTGTCCGCGCCCGGCTCGGTGTCGCAGGTACGCGAATGCGCGGCCCAGCTGACCCGATTCGCGAAGGCCTCGGGCTGTGCGCTGGTGATGGTCGGTCATGTGACGAAGGAGGGTGCGCTCGCCGGGCCGCGCGTACTGGAGCACATGGTCGATACCGTGCTCTACTTCGAAGGCGAGCTGCACTCGAGCTTCCGGCTGGTGCGGGCGTTCAAGAACCGATTCGGTGCGGTCAATGAGCTCGGTGTGTTTGCGATGACCGAGAAGGGGTTGAAGGGGGTGGCCAACCCTTCGGCGATGTTCCTGTCGCAGCATGGCACGGATGTCCCTGGCGCCTGTGTCACGGTGACCCTGGAGGGCACCCGGCCACTGGCGGTGGAACTGCAGGCACTGGTCGACGATGCGCATGGCGCCAATCCCAGGCGGCTCACCGTGGGCCTGGAGAACAACCGGCTGGCGATGCTGCTCGCAGTATTGCATCGTCATGCGGGCATCGCCTGCAATGACCAGGATGTGTTCGTCAACGCGGTCGGCGGCGTGCGTATAGGCGAGCCCTCGGCCGACCTGCCAGTGCTTCTGGCGATCGTGTCCTCGTTGCGTGCGCGGCCCCTGTCCGGCAAGTTGATCGCCTTCGGCGAGGTCGGGTTGGCCGGCGAGATCCGCCCGGTGGTGCGCGGCCAGGACCGGATCAAGGAAGCGGCCAAGCTCGGCTTCACCCGGGCGATCGTGCCAGCGGCCAACCGGCCGAAGCAGCCGATCGAGGGCATCGAGATCGTGGCAGTGACCCGGATCGAGGAAGCGCTCGCCGCACTGCGCGACTGAGCGGATACTGGCAGTGCGTACTGAAGCGCGCAGCCAATACTTGAACTCGGCGAAGAGGACTTTCAAACCCCATGTTCTTTCATTCGGCAGCACGAGTGTGAGCGCATTGTCCGGAAGCGCCTCAGTGAAGATTTCGCAAGCCGTCAGAGCATCGTGGCCATGTGCAGCATGCTTGTCCGTCGCTCGGCGCCTTCAGGTTGCAACGCGCGGTCTTCGCCAGACCATGACCGCGATGAGGAGTCCGCAGGCCGCCGCCGAAGCGGCGGAGAACAGCACCGTTGTCACGGTATGTCGGTCGAGCGCAGCGATGATCAGCGCGTTGCGGACGATCAGGATCGCGAGAAAGCTCATCGACTCCGAATGCGGGTTCAACCAGGTTTTGCGCAGCGTCGGGCCAAACCCCAGCAGCTCGATGAGTGTGATCAGCACGACAGCCCACAATGGATCGTTTGCAGCAACCCACAGCGGCATGGCGGCTAGCGCAGAGACGAACAGCAGCCGGTCGGTATGCGTGATCGTGAGGTCGGCGCGCTTGACGTAGGCCAGGCCCGCGACAAAAAGCGAGACTGCGCAGGAAAAACCAATCGGCCAGGCCCCGGCGCCACCCCGTGCCTGGAGTACCGCCAGGAAGGCGATCCCGGATACCAGTCCCCAGATGATCCAGGTAAAGACGTGCGGCCGGGTTTGTCCATGGAAGATCGAATGGATATAGGGCAGGAAGGCAACGATGGTCAACACGGTCGCAAGGGTCCCGAGAACGGGTTTGTCGAGACCTGGCAAGCCCATCAAGATTCTGCCGCATGGAAAGCCTGCCCGCGCGTTGCGCGACCGTCGGTTCCGAGCGTAAGAACTTCAGCCGAGAGCCCGCGATGGCCTCGGTAAAGGATCAACAGGCAACCCACGCCGACCAGTACATCGACGAGCTCGAAATGCAGATCAGGCAAGCGCGACAGACCCGTGTTCCAGTAGCGTCGCACCGCTTCCTTGCCGATGAGTCTGCCGGACGGGTCCCCGGCGAACGCTGGGATGAGAGGCGAACAGAACTCGAGATCTTTGCTGAAGTGCGCCAGCACGGCGTCGAGATCGTGCCGATTCCAGGCTTCGATCCAGCGCTCGGCGAACTCACGCGGCTGTCGTGAAACCGGTGAAGTCATGGCAATCCCGCCTGTCGTGCGTTGATGAGTGTCAGATACGGTGCTCGAAAAGAGCCCCTGCGCTTCGCTGCAAGCATGAGTCGGTACGTCTCGTTGTCTGCGGGTTTCGTCCCGGAAGTAGGTCTGGCTGGAAATCGACGGAATGTCGCTGTTCGAGATTCCGATGTCGTGCAGCGTGCGTTCTTCCAACCCGTTCAACTCTGCCTCTACTGCACGGCGCCGCCGAAAGTGGTCAACGCGGCCAATGAGCCTGCTCAGCAACAAGCTCATCCAGCGGCTGCGTAGTGCGCGCGCCAGCATCTGTGGCTAGACCGAAGGCTCTGCACGCAATGGTGCCTCGCTTGTATCGACGTCGATCAGATTGGCTGTTGTCATGTCGTTCTCCGATGTTTGACTGTTTGTACTCTATCGAGCACTCTGTACTCGGTACAGATCCAGATATCGTTTATATAGGCAGTACAGATTCGGTTGGTCGACAGCTGTACTGGGCACTTCCTTGTCGATCTGTACTGTCTGGATTCGCCTATGGAATCGCTTTATCTTCAGATTGCCGAAGAGATCGCGCAGAACATCGCGTTCGGCGCGTATGCGCCCGGCGAACGTCTGCCGGGCGTGCGCAGTCTCGCGCGCACGCGTCGCGTAAGCGCGACCACCGTCGTTGCTGCATACCAGATGCTCGCGGACAGGGGACATGTCGAGGCGCGGCCGCGCTCGGGCTTCTATGTCCGTGCTCGCCGTTCCCATCAACCTATCGAGGCGGAACCTGCGGCGATAACCACGCCGCCACGGCTCGTGACTGGCCAGGCGATGGCGATGGCCTTGATCAAGGCTGCAAACGATCCCCACATCGTGCAGCTCGGCGCAGCCGTGCCCGATCCGGCATTCCTGCCTACCCAAGCGATTGGACGTGCGTTGACCCAGGTCGTACGCACTCGATGCTCACAGGCCGCCGGCTACATGATGCCGCCTGGTGCGCTGGAGCTGCGCCGTCAGATTGCGAGGCGCATGAGCGAATCGGGCAGCGTGGTTTCGGCAGACGACATCGTCATCACCAGTGGTTGCCAGGAGGCACTAAGTCTCGCCTTGCGTGCAGTGACCCGGGCAGGTGACATCGTTGCGGTGGAATCACCAGCCTTCTACGGCCTGCTGCATGTCCTGGAATCGCTCGGATTGGAAGCCCTGGAGATTCCCGCTCACCCGCGCGACGGCATCGCACTCGACGCGCTTGCCTTCGCGTTGGAGCGGTGGTCGGTCAAGGCCTGCGTGCTCGTGCCCAATTTCAGCAACCCGCTAGGCTACTGTATGACGGACGACGCCAAACGCCTGCTGATACGCCTGCTCGGCAAGCACAAAGTGCCGCTCATCGAGGATGACGTCTACGGAGATATTGGGTTCACTCAACGCCGGCCGTCGACCTGCAAGGGCCTCGCACCGCGAGCTGACATCCTCTATTGCAGTTCGTTCTCCAAGACGCTGGCGCCCGGATTGCGTATCGGGTGGGTGACAGCGACCGCGGTGCGCCGAGAACGCATCGAATACCTCAAGTACGCGACCAGCATCGCGAGCCCCAGTGTCCCGCAGCTGGCAGTTGCCGAATTGCTGGCCAACGGTCGTTACGAGCGCTATCTACGCGAAGTACGCGGTCGCTATGCGAGTGCCGTGGCACGTATGAGCGACGCCGTCATGAAAGTGTTTCCCGAAGAAACGCGCATCTCACAGCCGCAAGGCGGATTCGTCATCTGGATAGAACTCCCGGAAGGTACTGACAGCTTTTCCCTGGCGCGCCGTGCGTTGCGCCAGGGCGTGAGTATCGCGCCGGGGCCCCTGTTTTCTGCGAGCGGCAAGTTCGGAAACTTCATTCGCCTCTCCTGCGCGCGCGTCTGGGACGCTCGCCTGGAGCGGGCGTTGGTGACCTTGGCGAAGTTGGTCTGACGGCGTATTCTGGCTCGCTGCTCGCTGCTCGCTGCTCGCTGCCGCGTTGGTGCCATGTCTCCAGTCAGCTGAGGCGCCATTCCGGCCAGCAGCGATATCTCACCAAACACGAGCGCCCAGGCAGACGACAAGGGGGACGGGGTCGGGATGCGGTCCGGGTCGGCCCGGATGCTTCGGCCATGGCGCGCCGCTGTGCAGCCCCGCCGCTCAGCACTCAGAACACCGCATGATCGCCCCGCTCGACCGTGGCCGCACCGCTGACCAGACGTCGGTAGTAGTCGAACAGGGTTTCGCTGCCGGTCGACGGTGTGGCGGCGGCGTCGTAGCGGCCTGTGGCCGGATCGAGTACGAGCATCGACTCGGTCGCATAGTAGCGGCCTATGCGGGCGAGTTCCGCCTTGGCCGCGCAGGCCGGCACTACGCGTCCCAGCGTATCGAGCACCCCGATGATCACG
>Ga0105046_10014137_pt1 | contig 12326 bp, 13 predicted proteins | sample MAT03_FD_78385 | JGI IMG/M metagenome (GOLD analysis project Ga0105046, IMG submission 78385) | Freshwater microbial communities from Lake Fryxell liftoff mats and glacier meltwater in Antarctica - MAT-03 (megahit assembly) | ecosystem: Environmental > Aquatic > Freshwater > Ice > Liftoff...
ATGGCCCAGAGGTTGGCTTTGCGGCTCATGGCGCGACCCTCCGTGCCGGAAGCTGCACGCGGCTGGCAAAGCCGTTGTCGGCCAGCGCGCCCAGCGCGTCGTCGACGGTGCGCACCAGCGCCCAGCCAAAGCCCTACGAAAGGACCTTTTCGCGAAATCCCTCCTTCTCGGGGCGCAGGCGACCCTTGGGGGCCCTAAGCTCCAGGAACAGAACGCGCCCTTCACAGATCACCAGCAGATCGGCAAAGCCCGAATGGGCGCCCATGCCGACCAGGATTGCCGGGTGCTTTGCACAACCGGGGCCGGGTTCAGTCACCTCGTTTGCGCAGTGATGAGTGTTGGCTGTTCGGGGCAGGACGACGCGAAGGGCTTGCACCACAGCGCGCTGCAGTTCGGCCTCGGGGGTGCCACGGCGGTTCATTGCCCGGCCTCCCTGTCCTGCTCCCGGCGTCGCGATGCGCCACAGTGGGGACATCGGAAGTCCCCGAGCAAAGGAGCCATTCATGGAATACATCAGCACAATCGACCTCGATTTGGCCAAGTCGGTTTTTCAGGTGCATGCGGTCGATGCCGCAGGGCGGGTCGTTCTGCGCAGGCGGATCAAGCGGGCGCAGCTTCTGGCGTTCTTCGCCGCTCTGAGTCCCTGCCTGGTCGGCATGGAGGCATGTTCCGGCGCGCATTTCCGGGCGCGGGAACTGGGCAAGCTCGGGCATGACGCCCGGCTGATGCCACCTTCCCATGTGAAGCCCCATGTCAAGCGCGGCAAGACCGATGCGGCCGACGCAGAAGCGATCTGCGAAGTCGTCACCCGGCCGAACATGCGCGTCACGCCACAGGCGCGCCTGCGGCACGACGCCGATCAAGACGGAAGAGCAGCAATCGGTGCTGATGATGCATCGTGCGCGGGATTTACTGGTGCGCCAGCTGACGCAGGTCAGCAATGCGTCGTGCTGAAAGCACGCCTCCGGCGTGACGCGGGCCGATCTGGGCGAGTTCGGCCTGGTGGTTCCGAAAGGGGCGTAGAGCATCGAGTGCTGCTCTAGAACCAGCCGCTTCCGCAGTCAGCCTTCAGAAGCAAGAGACCCTCGCAGGTGATGAAGGACGGGCACAACCTCAAACCAGGTTTGTTCGAGAAACAGTCCTGTCACCTTACGGGATGTGACATTGCGATCACTTCACCAATTGCTGCACCATGGCCGCGATCATGCGCGGCAGATCATAGGGGAAACGGGCCGTGATCAGGTTGCCGTCCACCACGCAGGGTTCGTCCAGAACGGTGGCACCCGCATTGGCAAGGTCTGGGTGGATGTTCCACACGGCCGTGGCGCGGCGACCCTTCAGGATGCCGGCGCTAACCATCACCCACTGGCCGTGGCAGATGGCGCAGGTCGGTTTGCCCGACGCCAGCATGTCCTGCACAAAGCGTTGCGCGTCCTTGTCGGCGCGCAGGGCATCGGGGTTCCAACAGCCGCCCGGATAGATGCATGCGTCGTAATCCGCGACCCGTGCCGCGTCCATATAGCAGTCGATCGGCAGCCAGCCCGCATTCTCCATCAGGCGGACGGCCAGCACATGGGTCTTGGTCTGGGGCGGGAAGCGCAAGCCAAGCGTCGGATGCGTTTCGCCAAGGCGCGGGGCGACGACATGCACGACGGCGCCATGTTCGGTCAGCCACTTCATGGCCCCGATGATCTCGACTTCTTCGACGCCATTGGTGCAGCAGATGGCGATCTTCCTGCCGTGCAGCAACCTGGGGTTCGACGGTGGATCGAACAGGAAATCATGCAACTCGCGGTTCAATTCGCCATCGGCCGTGGCCAAAAGCTCGGTCGAGATCGAGGGCACCAGCGATGGTGACATGAAGGCCTGCGCGCGCGTCAGCGCAGCGCTGGTTGCCGAGGTGGGATTGTGCGGCTTGTTCATCGGGTCCTCCACCCTGATATTCATTCCGACTGTTATATCAGTGATTGACAACGACAGCGAGACGTTTTGACTTTGTCTTTCTTGTGGGGAGGCAATGCGGAAGAGGTCTACCGTCTGGGCATCCGCAACATGCAAGAAGGGTGGGGCAGGGCGAGTTGAACCGCCGCGCGGACCCGAGGTGGGTCAATCGGTGTGGAATACGTCTTCCATCCGGGCCCACCACTCGCCCTCTTTCCGCGTCTCAAATGGCATCTGCATCGGGTCGGTGATGATCCACCAGTCGCGCATGCGGGGGGCGAGGGCCATCTTGGCAAGATCGGCGGCAAAGTCGGTGCCGTGATATTCCCAATAGGCAAAGAGCAGGTTTTCCGGTTCCTTGAGGAAAATCGTATAGTTGCGGATGTTGCTGGCTACGATCGCGGCCAGCACTTCGGGCCAGACGTCGGCATGGATACGCTTGTACTCCGCGATCACCTCCGGCTGCAGCCGGATCACCTGTCCCATGCGTTCCATGCTGCGAATGCCCCCTCCCCGCCCCTGTCGCTACCGACCTGACTTGATTTTCCAGGTCCGCATCTTGTCCATCGTTCCCTCGAACGAGACGATCCCGGCATCCGACCCCAGCCCTGACGCGACAAGCCCCGCCGAAGCCTGCGCAAAGCGCAAGCTTGTTTCAACGTCCATCCTGTGGTGCAGCGCGGTGATGAAGCCCGCGTCGAAGGCATCCCCGCAGCCGGTCGTATCTACGACCGTGATATCATAGGCGGGTGACGCAAGGCGCGTGCCGTCCTTGTGGGCGTAAAAGGCGCCTTCTGACCCTAGCGTGAAGACGCAAGCCATGGCACCGTGGTCAAGGTAAAACCTTGCGCAATCCTCGGCCGTTATTTGGCCGGACATGTCGCGCGCCTCTTCGATCGAGGGCATGAAATAGTCGATGAAAGGCAGCAGCGGCTTCACGATGGCCGCCGTCTCGGCGTTGGCGGCGATCAGGTCGAAGGTCACGGTGCGCCCGCGCGCCTTGGCCTCACGCAGAAGCGTGACCGAGGCCGGGCCATCGAGCCTGCGCAAAAGGCCGGTGCCGCCCAGATGGATGATGGGCGCATCGAACACCGCATCATACATCGCGGGCGGCACGTCGAAGTGATCCGAAGCGCCGCGCACATGCAGGGCAGGACGGTCGCCATTGGGTCTCACGTTCAGGATGGTGGCGGAGGTCGGCACCCCAGAAAGCCGCTGCATCGCCGAGATGTCGACCCCGTGCTTTTGCAGGGTCATCAGTACCCAGTCGGCCTTTTCGTCATCGCCGACGGCGCCGACCGCAAGGCTTTTGAGGCCGAGCTTGGCTGTATCGACGACTGTTCCACCCGCAGTTCCGGCCACCGTCAGCCGGATCTCTTCGATGAAATCCACATTTCCACGGTCGGGAATGCGGGTGACGGGCCGACCCAGCACATCAAGGATGTAAAGGCCAATGACAGAAACATCGTGCCGCATGTCAGTTGCCGGTTCTTTTGACAACGGAAATCATAACCGCGAACACGGCCGCCGTCGCCGCTATCCCCCAGACCAGCGGTTGCTGCCAAAAGGGCGGAGTAGCAAGTTGAGCTTTTCCTGCCGCTGTGTCCGGGTTCGGCGGCGCCAGAAAGGCCACGCCGTAGAAATGCGCGGCCGCGATGGCGATCAGCAGAACAATGCAGAACACCATGGCTACGATCATCGCGACCGACACGACCGAACGCAGTCGAACACCGGATCGGGCCATCGGCAGGATGTTGTTGACCAGCCCCGCGATGACGACCAGAGCGCTACCGACCGCAAACAGCGTGATGCTGAACGGCTGAAAGATCAGGGCCATCGCAAAAACCCCCAGCCCGATGATCGCATATTCCAGGCGCAAAGCGCTGGCTTGCGTCATTCTCCGAGGTTCCTCGCCGCTCATGCCCGCACCGCCTTTCCGTCCTCGGCAAAGAGATGAACCTGACCTGCCTCGGGCAGCAGGTGCAGCGCCTCGCCGACCTTGATCCTGCGGTCACGCGGCACGACAACGCGGATGTCGCCGCCGTCGGCAGTGCGGGCATGAATCAGCGTTTCGGCGCCCATCGGCTCGATCAGTTCGGCAACCGCGCTGATCGTCCGCGCGCCCGCCTCCTGTACCGGAGAAAAGGCGCGGGGCCGCACACCAAGCGTCACCTGCGACGGTTTCAGCCCAGCCGCCGCTGGATCGGTCTGTACCACAAGGGTCGAGCCTTTGATGGCCAGTTTGGCCTCTTGCCCCTCAAAGTTGATCAGGTCAGCCTCCAGAAGGTTCATCTGCGGCGTGCCGATGAAGCTGGCCACAAACACGTTTGCGGGCTTGGCAAAGACGTCGTGCGGGCTGCCCACCTGTTCGATCCGCCCGTCGCGCATGATGGCGATGCGGTCGGCCATGGTCAGCGCTTCAAGCTGGTCATGGGTGACGATGACCGTAGCCTTTGACAGGCCTTGCAGAACCTCCTTGATCTGACCGCGCATGGAATGGCGCAACTCGACGTCAAGGCGCGACAGAGGTTCATCGAACAGAAAGCAGTTCGGATCACGCACGATAGCCCGCGCGACCGCCAGACGCTGCTTTTCGCCTTCGGATACCTGCCCGGGCATGCGGTCCAGCACCTCGGTCAAGTGCATGATCCCGGCCACCTTCATCACCCGCGCGTCCGTGTCGGCCTTGGAAAGTCGCTCGTAATGCAGGGGCATCGCGATGTTCTGTCCGACTGTCAGCGCCGGGTAGAGCGCATAGAACTGGAACACCATGGCAATGTTGCGCTTTTCGGGGGCCAACTCGTTCATCCGCTGGCCCGCGATGATCACGTCACCAGAGGTGGCACGCTCCAGCCCCGCGATCATCCGCAGGGTTGTCGTCTTGCCACAGCCCGACGGACCCAGAAGGCACAGCACCTCGCCGGGTCCGACGGAAAGGTCAGCGTCGCGGACGGCAACGAAATTGCCGAACCGTTTGGTCACTTTTCTGATTTCGATCGTGGACATGTCAGCGTTTCACGGTGCCAAAGGTCACGCCACGCAGAAGATGATCCTGCAGAAAGAACGTGACAAGGAAAATGGGGATCAGGAACAGCGTCTCGATGGCCGCCAGAAGCGTCCAGTCGGTGCCGCGCCCACCGGATGATACGGCCTGGTTCATCGCAACCGGGACGGTGCGCGTGTCCGAACCCGTCAGCAACAAGGCGAACAGGAATTCGTTCCAGGTCAGAATCAGGCCGAAGACGAAGGTGGCTGCAAGGCCTGCCACCACTTGTGGCAAGCTGATCTTGAAGAATACCCCGATCCCGGACGATCCGTCGATCCGGGCGGCATCCTCGACATCCAGCGACAACTCATCGAAAAAGCTTTTCATCATCCAGATGGTGAATGCCAGGTTGAAGGCCGTGTAAAGCAAGATGATCGCGACAAAAGACCCCGACAGGCCTGCCGCCCGAAACATCAGGATCACCGGAATGATCACGACGATGGCCGGCAGCATTCGCGTGGTCAGGATGATGAAGAGATAGGTGTCGTTGCCAGCCAGCGGAAAGCGCGAAAAGCCGAAAGCCGCCAGTGTGCCGATCACCAGCGCAAGAAGCACCGACACCGATGAGATGAAGATCGAGTTGAAGAAGTAGCGGTCAAACCCGGTGGATTCGGGCGCGCCACCGGCTGTCATCGACCGCTCGAACACTGACCCGAAGTTTTCAAGGGTGGGGGTGAAAACATACCGATCCGGGATCAGGCCGAACAGCGAGGTCGGCGACAGCGTCGGCGGAACCGACAGCGCCAGCTCCTGCGGCTTGATTGCGGTGAAGATGATGAACAGCACCGGCAGGAAGTAGACGAAGGCGATCACCGCAACAAAGAGGGTGTGCCCCCAGCCCGCTTCACCGACGCCGCTTGCGCGCCGGAACCCCAGCCTTTCGAATACAGAGTCCTTGTCGCTCATGGTTCAGTTTCCCTGCGAGCGCCGGTTGGCGATATAGAGGTAAAGGTTGGTCAGCACGATCACAATGAACAGCATCAGGTAGGAAATCGCAGCGCCCTCGCTGGATTTGTTCTGTTCGTTCGCGATGCGGATGAGGTGATACGAGATCGTCATGGTGTCATTGCCGCCCTTGGTCAGCAGAATCACCAGATCGGCCAGCTTGAAGGCCTCGATCGTGCGGAACAGCAGGGCCAGCATCAGAAGGCCGCGGATATAGGGAAAGGTGATCGTCCAGAACCGCCGCCAGGCGGACACGCGGTCGACGGCTGCCGCCTCATAAAGGTACTTCGGCACGGACACGAGCCCCGCCAACACCAGGAGCATGACGAACGGTGACCACATCCAGGCATCGGCAAAGACGATCCCTGCGACGGCACCCGCCTTGCTGTCCATCAGGATATACTGCTCGCCCGTGATGCTTTGCATGACGTAGCTGAGGATGCCGAACGTCGGGTCGTAGTAGTAGGTGAAGAACACGCCCGCTGCCACCACTGACAGCATCATCGGCGTCAGGACCAGGATCAGCAGGTATTTGCGCAGCGGGAACTGCTTGGCGAACATCATGGCCAGAAGAAACCCTACGACCATCTGTGCCGCGACGGTCAGCACCACGAACATTCCGGTATTGACCAGCGCGTTCCAGTTCGCCTCGGCAGCGATGTCGTTGGTCAGCACCTTGATGTAGTTGTTCAGGCCGACAAAGCGGATCGACTGCTGGTTCGACTGGTAGGCGAAAAACGAAAGACCCAATGACCACAGGAGCGGAAAGATGTTCATGACGAAAAGCACGGCGATCGCTGGTGTCACCAGCAGGCCGCCATAGTATTCGCGGCGGAAGGCGTTGATGACAAAGGCGGCCCCGACCATCACCGCCATCGCCCCGACAACCCAGAACGACGCCGCAGCGGGCAGCGACGCTACGGCGATGATCGACACTGCAAGGCCCAAAAGGACCGCCAGTTTCCAGTTGTGAGGCACGAAAGTGATCAGGCCCGGTGCGGGCAAAGCGGCAGCGTTCATGTTGAAGTCTTTTACCTGTTTTTCACAAAATCGGAGCGCGCGAAAGAATGTTGCGCGCTCCGCAAGGATAACGCCGATGGGCGGGTGTTATTGGATAAGGCCTGCCTCGGTCAGAAGATCCTGCTGGAACTTGGCGACGTTATCGAGGGTGGTCTTGGCGTCCTGCTTGCCGGTGATAGCAAGGTCGAACTGGTCCTGCTGCTGCGTGAGCAGTTCAAAGAACTGCGGCACGTGCCAGACGTCTTTCTGCCAGTCAAGCTGCGGCGCCCAGGCCCGGTTCCACGGCCGGTAGGTGATGTATGCCGGATCTTCATACACCGACTTGATCGCCGACTGGCCACCACCTGCCGCGAACAGGCGCTGGATGTCGGGCGACAGCCACCACTTTACGAACTCGACCGCCTCTTTGATCTGGGCATCAGTGGTCCAGGTGGTCAGCACGAATGGCTGGCCTCCGATGTTGGACCAACGCTTCATCTCGCCATCTACCATGGTGCCCGGCATCTGACCGAACACCAGCTTGTCCGACACTTTGGACGAGTTCGGATCCAGCGAAGCCTCGCCCAGACCGATCCAGTTGATGTTCATGGCCACCTTGCCTTCGCGGAACAACTCGTCCGACTTGAAGATGTCCATGGTGCCGGTCTTGGCCAGTGGCGGCATGAATTCCAGCATGCTGAGATATTTCTCAAGTCCTGCCACCGCCTCGGCAGAGTTCACGACACCTTCGGCCTGACCGGTTGGAATCTGCGTTTCATCCCAGATTTCGCCGCCCATCTGCCAGATGAAGCCGTTGATCTGCATGGACGAAAAGTCATAGCCTTTTCCCGCCTGATAGGCGATGCCGTAGAAATCGTCCTCGGCCGGAGCACCCGCCAGCATTTCACCTTTCGCGCGGCGGAAGAATTCGCCGACGTTGCGGAAATCATCCCAGGTCATCGCGTCAAGCTCTTCGCCCGTGCAAGGCAGCTTGTTGCCATACTTGGCCAGGAAATTCGCCTGCTCGTCCGCATGGCACAGGACGTCGGAGCGGCCGAAGTTCACCAGAACGTCGGGGAACTGCGGAAAACCGTAGTAGTTCTCCGACTTGTGCGGATAGGTCGAATAGGCGTTCTTCGGGTTCGGATGGATTTCGTTGAAGGTCGCCATGAAGGCCGGGTCAGCCTCCAGAAGGTCGTTGATCTTGCGGAAATATCCGCCCTCGACAAACGCACCCAGCCATTGCGAGTCGGACACGATGAAGTTGTACTTCTGTTCGCCCGAGGTCAGCGAGGCATTGACCCGGGTATAAAAGTCCGGCCACGGGATGAAGTCGACATCGAGCTTCACGATGTTACCCGAAGCGGGCTTGTACTGTTCGTCAAAGAACTTTTTCATGATGCGCGTCGGCGGCCAGTCCGGCACCGCCATCGTCAGCACGACTTCCTCGGCCACGGCAAAGGTCGTGGTCCCCCCTACCAGTAAAGTAGCCGCAAGGCTGGCAGCAGTCACCAACCCCCTCGCGTTCGTCATTGCAGTCATTTCAGGTCTCCTCCCTCTAGTTGTCAGGTCTGCTTCGTCGACATAGATCAGGCCATTGCCAGCCCATCTGCGGCGCGAAAGATGTGGAACTTGCTTGAATCGATGGCAATCGGCAGCGCGTCGCCGGCCCGCACCGCCAGGGCCGCAGCCTCGGGCAGCACCATGCGCAGCATCTGGCCGCTCGCCTCAACCGAAACGACCGTCACGTCGCCAAGGGGTTCGAGCAGGTGTACTCTGGTTGTGACCCCGGCTTCGCCGCCTGTCGCGATCCGGATATCGTTCGGCCGGATACCCACAAGTGCGGCCTCGCCCGCGCGGCCTGTCTGCATCCTGCGAGGGGCTGCAAACCGACCAAGAGGCGTGTCGAGCGTGCCGGCGTCCTCGCCAAGCGTGGCGCGGACCAGGTTCATGTGGGGCGAGCCGATCTTGCCCGCCACATAGGTATCGACCGGGTTTTCATAAATCTCGTCAGGTGATCCGCGCTGCACGACCGTTCCGTCGCGCATCACGGCGATCTCTTCGCCCATCGACAGGGCTTCCAGTTCGTCTGGCGTGGCATAGACGATGGTCATTCCGAACTGCCGGTGCAGTTGTTTCAGTTCGGCCCGCATGTCATGGCGCAACTTGGCGTCGAGGTTGGTCAAAGGCTCGTCCAAAAGCAGGACTTTCGGCCTGCGGATCAGCGAACGTCCCAGCGCCACGCGCTGCTGTTCGCCCCCTGACAGAGTGCTCGGCTTGCGATCAAGCCGGTGCGACAGTTTCAACATCGTGGCGGTTTCTGTCACCCGCCTGTCGATCTCGTCGCGCGCCACCTTTTCTTCGCGAAGCGGATAGGCGAAATTGTCACGGACGGACAAATGCGGATAAAGCGCGAAGGACTGGAAAACCATCGATACGCCACGCCCGGCAATCGGGGCGGATGCCATATTCTGGCCGAATATCTCGACCCGCCCCTTCTCAGGCTGGACCAAGCCCGCGATGGTGCGCAGCGTCGTGGTCTTGCCTGCGGCACTTGGCCCGAACAGAACGAAAAAGCTGCCCTCGGGGACATCGAACGTCAGGTTGTCAAGCGCACGCACCCCGCCATAGGACTTCGACACCCCTGACAGCCGCAATGCCGTTCTGTCTGTTCGCGTCATTCCGCTATCCTGTGACAAGCGCCTATGGCACTTTGATGATGTTGATCGAGCCTAGCGTATCCCGGCAAGTTTGCAAGCTGCCCGTACACACGACAGCCTGCAAAGATTCTGCACAGACTCCTGTTATCCCTTGGCATTTTCCCACCGCCCGCTGCGTGCTGACCGAAGTACGGCGTCGGTCACAAGGTCGGTCGCCAAGGCATCGCGGAAGCTGGGTGCCGCTGCCTTTCCGCTGGTCAGCCCTTCGATGAAATCGGCGGCCTGATGGATGAAGGTATGCTCGTATCCGATCTGCAGGCCAGGCACCCACCACTTGTCCATGTAAGGATGGTCGCCGTCGGTTATGTGCACCGAACGCCAGCCGCGCGTGCGGCTTTCGTCGCGGTGATCGAAGTATTGCAGCCGGTGCAGGTCGTGCAGATCCCACGCAATCGAGGCATGTTCGCCGTTGATCTCCAGCGTATAAAGCGCCTTGTGGCCGCGCGCGTAGCGCGTCGCCTCAAAGTTGGCGAGCGAGCCGTTGTCGAACCGCGCCAGGAACAGGCTGGCGTCGTCGATGCTGACCTTCTCGGTCTTGCCGGTCAGGGCGTGGTGGCGTTCCTTGATGAAGGTCTCGGTCATACCCGAAACGGTCGCAATGCCGCCGTTCAGCCACATCGCGGTGTCGATGCAGTGGGCCAAAAGGTCGCCCGTGACGCCTGACCCTGCAACGCCAGCATCCAGCCGCCAGAGCCCCTGTCCACCCTGCGGCAGGTCGGCTGAAATCGTCCAGTCCTGCAGGAACTTGGCGCGGTAGTGAAAGATCTTGCCCAGCCGACCCTCGTCGATCATCTGCTTGGCAAGGGTCACGGCAGGGACGCGGCGGTAGTTGTACCAGACCATGTTGGCCACACCCGCCTTTTCGACGGCCGCCACCATGGCCTGCGATTCGGCGGCCGTGCGGCCAAGGGGTTTTTCGCACATCACCATTTTGCCCGCGTCAGACGCCGCGATGGCGATCTCCATATGGGTGTCGTTGGGGCTAGCAATGTCGATCAGGTCGATCGACTTGTCCTCGATCAGCCGACGCCAGTCGGTAACGCTGTCCTGATACCCCCATTGCTGCGCGAATGCCTGGGCCTTGTCAGCGTTGCGCGCACAGATGGTCTTGAGCACCGGGCGATAGCCAAGGTCAAAGAAATGCGGCGCCTGGGAAAAGGCGTTCGAGTGGGTACGGCCCATAAAGCCGTAGCCCACCATCCCGATGTTAAGCGTCTTGCCGGTCATCTCAGGCAACCCAGCCATGCGCGTCGCGCACCTTGATCATTGCGCCCAGAACGTCGTTCCAGGTCTGCTGTTGCAGCATGATATCGTTGGGGAACATGCAGCCGTCCCAGCAGATGTGCCTGAACGCGCGGGTCAGATCGCCGCCCCCGTCGCGAAGCCACATCCCGGCATGCCTGGTGATATCAAGCCTCCCGTTCGGGTCGGTGACCAAGCAGTGCCGACCGGTCTTGTCGTGATAGCCCATGCCTTTCACGGTGCCATCGTTCTGCGCCACGTGGAAATCGATGGTCCACGGGCGCAGTGCGTCGGTCATCTTGTGCAGGGCCGCGTCCAGAACGCCCTGATCCTTCCAGTCAAACCCATCTGGCAGAAGTGCCGCCTCGGGCGCGTTGTAGCCCATGGTGTAAAGCAGCGTATGCGCCATGTCGGCCTGAAAGCCGATGATCCCCGGGCGGTCGGTCGCCTCCATCGTGTCGATCACCGATTTCCACGAATGCATCCCGCCCCAGCAGATCTCGCCCTCGGCGGCCAGGCGTTCACCATAGCCCGCGGCGACGTCGCAAGCCTCGCGCCAGGTCTGCGCGATAAGCCTGGTGTTGCCCGCCGGATCAGCGGCCCAGTCTGCAGGGGCTGCCGCCGAATCGATGCGGATGACGCCATAGCTGCGCACCCCCAGATCGCGCAGCCGCTTGCCCAGTTCGCAGGATTTGCGGACATTTGCCACAAACCGGGCGCGATCCTCGGCCGATCCCATGGCAGAGCCGCCACCGACCGGCTCCCAGACCGGCGCCACGATGGACCCGATGGCAAGACCGTGCGCCCCGACCTTGTCGGCCAGACGCTTTACCTCGTCCTCGGTGAAGTCGATGTTTATGTGGGGGCCGGCGTGGAAGATGTCGATGCCGTCGAAGCGGATACCGTCCACCTCGGCCCCGACCGTCAGAGCGATCATCGTGTCAAGGTCGATCGGCGGCTCGGAGTCGCTTCCCTTGCCCACAAGGCCGGGCCACATCGCATTGTGAAGCTTCGGAAAGTTGTTCCCGGCCACGATCTTCTCCTCCCCCAAGGAATGTCCATGACGGTAGACGGAAAGCGCATTTGCTGTCTACGCTTTTATATTGGTCCGGGACGGCTCTGTTGCACAAATCCGGTGAGGGATTCATCTCGTGAATTCAGCGTGGTAGCGGGAGGGCATGAACAGACCGACACCCCCGCCTGCAAGATCAGGAACCTGCCGTCCTGCAAGGAAGCGCTCAGGCGTCGTGGGTTGCTGACGATCTGGTTCGATCCCGCCATGACCCGGGAAGCCGCGCCGACCGGCAAACGGGGCCGACAGCCGGACTGGAGTGGTGAGGAGGATCAGAAAACAGTCCGGGTTTGAGCAAAAGGGATTTGATCCGGGGGATCAAATCCCTTGCGAATGGTTTTCCCGACGAACGCGATCCAGA
>Ga0105046_10014138_pt1 | contig 12325 bp, 7 predicted proteins | sample MAT03_FD_78385 | JGI IMG/M metagenome (GOLD analysis project Ga0105046, IMG submission 78385) | Freshwater microbial communities from Lake Fryxell liftoff mats and glacier meltwater in Antarctica - MAT-03 (megahit assembly) | ecosystem: Environmental > Aquatic > Freshwater > Ice > Liftoff...
TGCTGTGGTGATTTTATATGTACGCTACAATAAACCAACCTCTGGTTGGTTTATCTCAGTTTTCAACTTTGTTGAAAACTAGCGTACATCTCGTAGTTTGTTTGGGTTATTGTAGATTCTCGAAGAGAATCGACTACGTAGTCGATAAATCTGTTGGAAACCTGAAGGGTTTCCAACAGATTTATTGTAGCGAACAACCTTAAGGTTGTTCACAAAGATAAATACCAGTTTACTGGTATTTATTGTAGATTCTCGAAGAGAATCGACTACGTAGTCGATAAATCTGTTGGAAACCCTTCAGGTTTCCAACAGATTTATTGTAGCGATAAGAGATTATGAATAGAAGATATACCTATGACATGGGTATACAGTTATACCATATTATAATATGATATAAATAAAAACGAAAAGATAGTAATGTTATACATGTTGTATGATAATTTTTTTTCTACCAATGGTAAATGTCACAAGCTCAACCACTTTCTACACTTGCTCCAGAGTACAGCAATCAATTACAACCAGTACAACAATATACCACTACTACGGTTCAAACCACTCAACAAGCAGTAGATCCATCATGTCCACCAAAGAATCCTTGCGTCAAGAAGGTCGAGTGCAAGAAACCATCTGATCCCTGTGGAGGTGGATATGACATGGGCTATGGTTGGGGATGGTTAGGTGCCCTCATTTTATGGTTCATCGTTTTCACTGTTCTCTTCTGGCTTATCTTTTATTCATTGAAACCCGCCTTTGTCCTACAAAATGATAGCAATCAAGTTGATACCGCAAAGGTACTTCTAGCCGCAGTAATAGCTGCTTTAATCCTCGTTATCATTATCTGGCTCATAAAGGCAGCTGTAGCCAGACGATACTAAATTAGTTAATATATTACAAACAATTAATATTATTATATATCTGTAGATATATAATAATTAGTTATATAATTATCGATTTGTGGTGGGTTGTAAAGCCGGAGTTACTATATTTGGTTCACCTGTGATTGGATTATTTGCTGGTATAGTGGTGCCTGCTGTGAGAGATGGTGCAATTCCTCTGGCCTCACCTTGTTGTTGATTTAGCTCCTCGGCTCTAATAATATTAGTTGCACGCTGGGCACCGGTGCTGCCGGTAATAACAACCGGAATATTAGGATTAAATCCTCGAATAGGTGCTTCTGAATTATATTGAATAGATGTTTGACGAACACGAGGAGGACTTCCCGGTATATTAACATATGGATCATATGGACCCATTTCAATACGAGCTTCTCCTTGCATACTTCCACCTACTTGAAGGATTTCATAATATCCAGCTTCACAAGCGAGAGTTAGCGAATAATCAATTAATGCTTGAACTTCACGAGGACCATTATATACGGCTACAGGCCATCCTTTGCGATATACCATAATGAATGGATATTGGCGGAGAGCTGCCCAATGTAGGGGATTGCTACCATCACTTTTGAGACGAGTGAATGCTTCGGCGACTCTACGTTCACTCAACATATTGATTGCGCCGAAGACGGGTCCGGCGACTTGTTGAGCGACAACAGCCCATATATCGGCTAATTGGTATGATTCTGTGTTCTCGACATGGAATAATACTATAATACAATCATCATATTTTAAGGTTATAAATTCTTTACTTGCCATATCAAAATCATCTGATGTTAATCGTTTGATTGTTTCTGAAGAGAATGTGAGACGATGAATTACTCCTGGAGGGCGCATGGGATTATCCGACATATTGGCTTGTGTGATCTGAGTAGTATCACGGGGAGTTACAGCATTGGGAGTAATTGTATCTGGGGATCTGATTAGAGTAGGTTGTTGAGGAGATACCATTATTTTGTATGAGATAATAAAAACTACATTTCTCTGATTATAATCTCACTATTGAGATTATGTGTTTGATGTTATAATATACATGTGTATACACATGTATGTATGCGAGCATTTTGGAGTTCGTTTGATTATATGAGTTAGACTTGGAGGGCTGCTGCTGCTGCTGCTGCTGCTGCTTTATCTGCTTTCTTCTTTGCATCGGCAATTTTCTTTCTGGCATCTCTTTGGATCTTACGATTTGGCTCGAGAATATCGTGCCATTGTTTGCTAACCAGTTTGACTAGATTGTGTTCTTCTAACATATGTTGTCTAGTGGTTGGATCAGCTAATTGAGCAGCTGCTTGTTGTAGAATAGCTGTTCTTTGTAGATAAGCTTGTTGTTGGTCTACAACAACACGTTGAACCTCACGAGCTCGTTCAAGCTCTTGTGGTGGAGTGTTTGGATTGGCTATTAGATCAGCAGCTTGTTGTAGAGCTAGTTGAGTATTTTGATCTACTTGGAAACCTGGAACATTAGTTAAGTCTCCCTTAGAATAGTAATTGGCGGCAGCGATATTCTGGAAGAAATAAGTATTGAATTCCGCTGGGTTGAAGTAAGCATAGCCTGGACTGGATCTAATTACGTCATAAGTATTAAAAGGTCCAATACCACCAGCAACAGCTTGATCCATTGGAGTCTTAGACGTCTTCTTGCCAACCTTAATTGAATAGAATGCTGCGGGAATCTGACCTCCAAAAGAGGTCGTCATAATATCATCAGAACGAACATATTGCGCATTCTCCTTATCTTGGAGCTCATTAGCATGAGCATAAATGTAGAAAAGCATTGTGTTGGTGTTACGAAGAAGATAACCTGCTTGCACGTATGGTAAAGCAGCCATGAGAGATCCTTCTTGTTTAGTGGCTGGATCAATAAATCCGAATCTATTGATATCCATGGTGAAGAATTGTCGAAGAGCATCTCCAGCATACACTGGAGTGTATGTTCCAGAGAATGATTCTGGTTTAACTTGATCTCTGTTCTTCTTCTTGGATACTCTGAGATAATTCTTCAATATGAGAATGGACTTTGCGAATTGAGCATTGGCTGATCGAAGATGTTTTCTATTAAATGTGAAGAAGTTTCCTTTTCCATCGGGAAAAGTAAGATACTTTCCTTTTCCGGCTTGTCCAAGAGCTGTGTTCAATGCTGTCAATGAATTAAAAATTTGTACGTAATATTTCAAGAGATCACCGAACTGTTTAACATCAATTCGATAAGTATTATCTCTCTCTCTCTTTTCTTCTGGGGTAAGGGAACGGCGGGGTGAAGCTGCTGCGACCATTGTTTTGTTGTGTTTATATCTATATGGGATATCTTTAAGTCATTTATATTCATTTGTTTTTTTTTGATATATACCCTCGATTTTTCTTCGACAACAACCATTTCTCTATCCCCAATTTTCCATAATAAATTTCATATCTTTAATCTAATTAATAAATTTACCCACAATAATGGGGCAATACAATAGATATGATGAACCAATTTTCATATTATAGCATATAGACATTAATATAATATTATGATGCAGAGATATTTTAAATATCATATGAATTGAATGATTTGATGGGATATATATGAATTTATAAATTTGACATGATTTATAATAATGATACACGAGCAATTGTAATATATTATTATAGTTATGAGTGAATTTATATTAATATAAATTACATTAAGTATGAGCTAAGCTGATTTTAGGATGTATTTAAACTGATATATATGTAAGAAGTAGCCTAAACGGTGCTAGATACGAACAAAAAGATGTCCATTCAGGTCGCGAAATATGAATTAGAATCTCTAACTAAATTTCAACAGGATATTCATCTGACAAGTAATATGTCAGAAGACATTATTTCAAACTTCCATAGAGCTTTTATCAAGTCTACATGGTATAGTAGTGTTCCATTAAAGTTGAAATCAAGTAAAGATGGGTCCGATACTATATATTCTGTTAACAATTCATTCCATTTCCTTCTATACAGTTATATGCGATTTGTATTACCAGCCATTCGTGTAAAACCAAACTATAAAGGACGTGTTCGTATAGCTTGGTGTCATAATGTTGGTACTAACATAGTTAATCATGCAGTCTTCAGACAAGATGATGATACTTATCAGGAATGGGATAATGTCTGGGCCGATATTTATTTCCAATTTTATCAAACTGCTGGTGCCGGTAAACGTGAAAGTCATGATATAGGTGTTGGTAACGTAAAATATTTAGAAGGATGGAATGAATATCTTCCATCATATCCAATAAATGTAGATCAACCATGGTTTTATTCCATGGATCATGCATTGGCCTTTCCTATATTCTATAAAGGATCTTTAACGCGAGCTGAACACAGATATTCATTCAAAACAAAAATATTTGACATATTACGCGTACAAATTTTATCTAAAGATAAAACTTGGAAAAGCACCATCAACAATGTAGAAAAATATTTAGATGTCAATACAACCACATTAAAGGCCCCTGAACTTTGGGGACGTTATTCTTATATAACAGATCCAGAAATTAAATGGTACAAATGCAAAAAGTCCCGATCATTTTATACTCGTGATGTTGTGGTATGTGATACTCCTAATCCCACTACTTATAATAGCACAGCTCAAATAGAGCTACAATGTGTTAATCCTTGTCTCGCATTTTTCTGGGTAGCAGAGAATTGTGATGCTATTAAATTAAATAATCATTCCAATTACACAACTGATGCTTTTGATATATATCAAGGTTGGGACCCAATTAGAACTACCAGTCTCATATATGGAACCACTCTTCGTCTCGATAAAATGCCTTCTGATCATTTTAGTATAGCCGAACCTCGTAAACATTTTCCAAGTGCCCCTAGCGAATCAGGATTTCACGGTTATTCATTTGCATGGGATAGTACGAGTTATCATGGTGATATTGGTATTGTATTCTCTGTGGAAATGAAAGCTAAACTTTCGTGCGATATTTATAATAATAATATATTTACATCATCGGCATATGATGATGATAAGAAGAATGTCGATGAAGATGAAATTGCTGATTCTTCTTATGATGAAACTAATAAAATTGTTATTCAAGATAAGAAGGCTGAAACTTTGAAAACGATGGAATCAGTCACTGAAGAAATGAGTCCCAAATTTGTGACTCGTGTTCGACTATTAGTCGTTCGAAAATTTACTATTACTTCGGACAACGAGGATTACAATTTCTCAATAGTATAAATACAGCATACTCAGCCATATATTAATAATCATAATCAATCACCATATATACTATATATAGTATATATTATTTATCACTAGTACATATATTAGCACCATTGTTATATATTATCGGTCAAGTATTATATATAATCATCCAAGTATATTACATAGTATCGTTCAAGTATTATATATAATCATCCAAGTATATTACATAGTATCGTTCAAGTATTATATATAATCATCCAAGTATATTATATTATCGTTCAAGTATTATATATATTAGCATTCGAGTATGTATATTATCATAAGTCAAGTATTATATATATAATCATCCAAGTGTATTATATTATCGGTCAAGTATGTATATATATTAGCATCCAAGTGTATTATATTATTGGTCAAGTATTATATATATATAACTAAGTATATTATATTATCGGTCAAGTGTATTATATTATTGGTCAAGTATTATATATAATCATCCAAGTATATTATATTATTGGTCGGGTATTATATATATTAGCATTCGAATATATATATATATAACCATCTAAGTATATTATATTATCGGTCAAGTATTATATATATATATTAGCATCCAGGTGTATTATATATATTAGTATTCGAGTATATATAATCATCCAAGTATATTATATTAGCATTCGAGTATATATAATCATCCAAGTATATTATATTAGTATTCGAGTATATATAATCATCCAAGTATATTATATTAGCATTCGAGTATATATAATCATCCAAGTATATTATATTAGCATTCGAGTATATATAATCATCCAAGTATATTATATTAGCATTCGAGTATATATTATGTGTAGGTATTATATATTATGTGTAGGTATTATATATTATGTGCAGGTATTATATATTATGTGTAGGTATATGTGTGTGTATCACACATATATGTTTATTATATCTTCTTCAGAGTCATGATTGTGCCTCCAACAATAGGTGTAGCCTGAACTCTTCCACTAACAGATGTTATTTTCAATGTTAATGGCTGTTGAGACATATTAATATCTGTTCTGATAGAAGATAAAGAATTTCTTAATCCTATTGGTGGCATTATAAGTGTCGGAGTAGTGGGTGGTTTCACTATATTGGGTGCAGGCTCTATCGACAATTTTGTTACATTCATCTTTGTACTCAATGCCATAATATTCAGCTTAAGCACTGGTGCTCCTGATTTGATCGAATTATCTTGATTTGATTCATGAGGTATTGGAGCTGAAGGAATAGGAACTCTTATACCTTCTACTTCTGGAACAACAAAAGGCACATTATTTAGTTTGGCAAGATTATAAGCCACTGCATCTTTAAATACTTTCAAATCATAACCCCGTTCACGCATCTTCAAAATAATCTGTACTGGTCTATCAAGATAGATAATCTTATGTCTATTAGTAGGACGATACGATACATGCATCATCTTTGAAATAATATCCTTAAATCCAACCTCGAACAACTGATTTATAGGATTCATTAACGCTTTCTCGATATAATAATTATAATCGATACGTTCTGGATTAGGTGACTTTAATCTTTCAATATATTGTTCTGTAAGTCTCATCTTATGTCCCAATAATGTCGCTGTTGGATCTTCAACTATAACAAAATCTAGACGATCTCCTGGATTCACAATTTTACCCGCCTTCTTTAGGTCATCCGAGAAAACTTTCATGAAGTAACTATCTGACTTATAATTGGCACCAAGTTCACGAATAATAACCAAGTCTTCATATGGAACCTTTCCATCCAAAAGATTCTGAATAGCATCAACTAAAATATTAATTGCCACATCCAAAGATCCACCGTTCATAATAGTATCCAATATCTGAGTGTAAGTTTTACGTAGAAAGATGCAGTTGTCTCTTCGAGCTAACACTATGCCTTTCTTTAGCATACATCGACGAGTGCCAGTTACATTGCCTTCTCTATCCTTAACCTCTTCTGTCTTATAACTTCCATCTTTAGCTATGAGAAATGCGGCATATTTCTTCTTCTTAATACATAGTAATCTCATCGCTTTCTCGAACTCAATAGCTAATGGAGGGGGAAATAATCCAGGACGACCATCTGGCCACACTACATCATCACAATCTTTACCACCCTTTCCAATACCGCTTATTTCTTGTGATAATCGCAAACCCCAGTAATTACATTCATTGGCATTCTTGATATTAAGATCCATCATAACAGAATTATGCACAATCATTCGACCAATTCCTGCTCCAAAATGATGATTCTCTGTCTCTAAATCAAAAACATCTTCCAATGATGATCCCAAAGGTATAATCTTCTTGATCTTATCTGTGTCTCTCCTTTGACCACTCTTAGTCAAAGTACATCTATATATCTCCTCCTTGTCAGTCCTTGTATTAATAGAAACTTTATATCCTATTGCTGAAGCAATATAAAATAGTCCCGCTGCTCCTATTTGTCCTTTAATATCAAATCTACGACTGTTTCCTTCTGTCTTAGATCCATCACCGTCATACCATCCTTGAAGAAATGCTTGTTTGATATTATCAGTGGCCATAAGTATCTGAGAAGGAACTTTCTTAAATCTAATACCATTATCTGTAGCAGCATTTTGTCGCATGGTAGTGCTACGTTCGGTATAAAATAGTTGATTGTATTTAGATACGAATTCTTCTAGCTTATTTCCACGTACGCTTAATTTATCTACATTAGAACTCCTCATACATGGATCGATTACAAAGTCATGACTTTGTTCTGTTCTTCTCATTATTCTTTGTGCTTTATTCAACAAATCTTGATTTTGATTAGATATAGCCCATACATTCTTTGTGGCATTATCATACTGATATGATCCACAACTTCCTTCTGCCATGAAAAATCCCCATACCCAAGCCTTCTCTTCATCCATATCAGGATCCTGATATTGTATATTAGGTAAGTCTCTATGTAAGAGTCTAGTTCCAACTGCAACATCATTGGGTGTTACTTCTTGTTTATGTTCATTAAGTAATGAGTGATCTTCTGTTACATCAACAATACCAGTATGTGTCACCACTCGATATTGCTTCTTTAAGGTCTTATGACGCATGAGATATGTAATTTTACTCCAACCATTGTCTGTCCATACTTCCAACCCATGTTTAGTTAGATCATGATATTCTTTCGTGTGAGAAACAGGGGTCAATGGAATTAGATCCTTTATTTGCACATAATTAATTGCGCCTGATGCATAACGAATCAAGGCCGGGGTATGGCCGCGGATAGAGTCGGTATCTCCGTATATTTGCTTCCCTTTGTACCTCGTTTCTATGTACTCTCTTACAATTCCGATTAATTCACGTCCTTTAGCCGTAATAGACATAGCACCCTCAATAAGTGGCATCTTGCCACCAGTGTGAACTCCCAAGAATCCAAAGAATGAATTTGCAGATACCTTTATAGCCAATTGTCGTTTATCCAGAACAATAATTAAAAGTTTGATAGGCTCTATACGTTCCACTCGACCAGTCTGTGATTCATTGAGTCGAATCAACACTATATTCAACCCATCCACGTTACGATCATGTTTAAGTGTCGCAACTTCTAAATCTAACCTCGCTAATTCTATTAATTCTGGATGCGCTCCTACCGATTGTTCATAAGTCTTTCTATATTCAGCAAGATTAATAATATCATGACCTCGTCTAATATATTCTTCGTATTTTGATTCTCTTAGTCCGAGTATATGAGGTTTCGTGTTATCTAGTTCAGATGGTGGAGGATATCTAGCCATAAATTCTTCTCGTGTCAGTATTGGATCATTCGATCTCTGATTAATATTCGCTATATAATTCTGAAGTTTGTCACGAATAATTTCTGTCTTCTCAAGACCTTTAAGTTCTTCCTTGAACTGATTTAGTTGTTTATTAACAGCTCGACGTTCGGCAACTAGTTGTTTAACTAATTTAGGGAGCAATCCTTCTTGTTTCTTGTAGAACTTAAATCTATAATGTCTCTTAACTATCTTACCTTTCTTAGGTTTGTCAGTCAACTCCTTAAGTGCCTCTTCATCTTCTTCTTCATCATTGAATGTACCTTCGAGTTCATCTTGATCAAACTCGATAATATTGCAATCAGCGTCTGGAATAAGATCTTCAAGTTCTGGGGGAACTAATGTAGTATAACAAATATTATAAGCCATAATTATGCTCGGATACAAAGAAGCAAAATCGAGACAAATAATATTATCATAGAGACCAGGAATCGGTTCATATACAAATCCTCCTGCAAATTTAAATCCGGGAGTATCACGTTTATCTAAGATGAATCCCATACGTGCTGCGAGATCATAGAGTTGAGAAAGGCATCGAACTTGTTGTCCACGAGTAAATAATTCGACAATTGTTGTTCCTACAATATTAGACATCTCAACAAGACCAATCCAAATATTCAACTTCTCCATAAGTTCTATTACAAGTTCGGAATCTTGTATACAATACTCCATAACACGTGTTATATTTTCTTTTGCCGAATCGAAACCATCCTGAGCTATTTGTTTGCGTCTGATAAACTCAGGATTAAGTGAAAGATCAGGATTATTCTGTTCTTCTTGTAGAATGGCTACGAGAACGGTAAGAGTATTTCTGACATCTTCATAGATAACAAACATTTCGGGAGCTGTAACATCATGTTTTGATTTCCCTATAAAATGTTTACAGACTGTATTAAGATCGTATTTGTCTAACTTGTAATCTCTCTTTACTATAGGGAGTAGATCGATAGAAATACGTCCTTCCATATGAAGAATATTGATACTCTGATGACCATATGCTCCAGATTTCCAAGTTTTACTAGTCATATGTGAGGCTTCACCCACAATACGACCCATAGAAGGCCAAGTATTTAACTTTCGTTTTACTCGATGATCAAGGTATGGATAATCGAAACTTAGGATGTTATAACCAGTAATGATTTCAGGATCTGTTCGATGGATTACATCGTTCAATGCTTGAACCATCTCATATTCACTGGTCACCTGTATTATCTCACAATTAGCCAATTTTTCAGGTGGAATGTGATTACAATCACCAATGATAATACCATATCTACGTCTACTTGTTATGTCTCGATATCTCTGATAAACACATGATATCATATAGGCCACATGTAATGCATCATATTTATCACACATAGCACGATGATTATTAGAATAACATTCGATATCAAGGGCAAGAACACCTGGCTGTGTATTCCATCCTTTACATTCTTCCATCGGAATAGCCACCATAGTATCCCATTCTGCTATGTATTCATGCTCTAGAGTGGAAATACGAAGTTCAGGTTCGACTCTGTGACCTGTTACTCTGAACCATTGAGAATATTTAACGTCTCTGACGGTTAACATTTTACGGACAATAGATATGGAATCTTCCCAGACATTGCACTTAATGAATCCCCACTCGTCTGTTTTCAATGGATTTTCCAATAATCGAGAACAATGTTGCATAGCTCTAAGATTACTAAAACATAATTGTAACATCGGAAATTTACGCTCTCCACGGAAATAATATGTCTTCTTTGCCATCTTGAACGTATATCTAGTAGGAGCATTTGATCCTACTCTTTCACTCAATGATCTCATGAATGTTTCGACAGAAGCAGGTCTCCAAGTATAAGCACGATTGCGTACAAACATAGGTAATTCTACATGACAAAAACTCGGAAAATCAGTGAATCTCAATAAATGGGGCTTTGATTCACGATCTAAAGACCAGCAATGAATAGCAACGTGGTCATCATCACCATATACATCTCTCACGGTCCAATCATATGCATGAACACTTAATGTACTTGTAGAATCTTCAACATTCTGATTAATATCTTGGTGTAGTACCTCAGACTCCATATTACTACTTACTTCATTAGTTGTCATATTATCTATGTTATGTACGTCCACACTCATCTTTATTATATTGTTAATATGCGATATCTGTACACATCCCCATATCACTTCTACAACGATATGCTAATATATTCCCCTATACTAGACCCATTTATTGTTCTTATAGAATATATAACTATTTATCCCATTAATCCTATATAACTGATATTTTGGTAAAATATAAATATAAAAATAAGATTATATGATAAGTATCATATAATAGTGATTAATTAGAGGTTAGTGATTGATATGTTTTAACTTCGATGGGATAATTGGGATTCGGAAATGTTAATTTAACACCTTTATCTATGATTGTAATATTATTAGGAATTTTATTTATAACTTTGGGTTTTATATCAGAAATTGATGCTAAATTTCTATCTGATTTAGATGATTTTCCACCTTCTATGTTAGAAATTCTTTGTTTTTCTGATCTAGAAGAATGTCCTGTTTCTCGATTATTTGTCTTTTGAGTTTGTGATCCACAATGTTCTTGGGGGACCGAAATTACTATTTTATTGGAACAAGTATCAGGAGTATATATGGATTTAGATGTGGGTTCTGGTTGAACAAAAGTAGATGAAGGAGAAATTTTTTGGTCATAGGGATCTACATCATTGATACGTGGATAAAATATTTGGGCAGCTTCTCTTCCAAATACACAGTATAGGCTATCATTGGCGATGTCTCGAAAATAATACTCGATTAATTTTCCACGTCTTTGTTTGTAATCAAATCTAATATTTGTTGGAAGTGTTCCAGGTTTATCATAATAACGAAGACTTGTTCCATCAACTATACATAATAATTTAGGACAAATTAGTTGGAATTGTCCGATAAAATTTTCAAATGTGGCATCTTGTTCAAACCGAACTATAAAATCTTTCATAATTTTAACGTCAAATGATGATTCCTGAGACATGATATCTATAACCTTTTATATGTATCTAAATTTTATCCATAGGTTTCCTTATGGTAAGTTATTCTCCAATGTAGTAATTAGGTCCAATAACTATCCTATATCTATATAGCAAGTATAGATATTTTTGAATAAAGTTCATTATATCAAAGTGATATCTAAAAAAGAGTATAAATAAAATTGATAAATGATTATATTAGTTTGTGGATATCGTCGAACAGGCAAGGATACATTATATACCGAACTTTCAGAGGGACACAATAAATCTGTTGGAAACCTGAAGGGTTTCCAACAGATTTATCGACTACGTAGTCGATTCTCGAAGAGAATCTACAATAAATACCAGTTTACTGGTATTTATCTTTGTAATTAGGCCTATGGCCTAATTGCTACAATAA
>Ga0105046_10014139_pt1 | contig 12325 bp, 10 predicted proteins | sample MAT03_FD_78385 | JGI IMG/M metagenome (GOLD analysis project Ga0105046, IMG submission 78385) | Freshwater microbial communities from Lake Fryxell liftoff mats and glacier meltwater in Antarctica - MAT-03 (megahit assembly) | ecosystem: Environmental > Aquatic > Freshwater > Ice > Liftoff...
CCCAGTAGGCGGCGTTCAGGGTTGCAGGGCCGATAAATGTGGCGCGACACACTGCGCCAGAGGACGCGGACTGGTCCAAGTGCAGCGCAAAACCGGCCTTGGCCAAGGACATCCGGCCATTCGAGGCGCCGCGGCTGGCTTCGCCCAACGGGGTCAGGGCCTCTCGTTCCCAGCAGGCAATCGTAGACGCATGACGGGAGGGGAGTTCGACGGTGGTACTGCGGTCGGGCGCATGGGGAGGCAAGGCAAACAAGAACCAGACCGGCAGTTCGGAACGTTTGGTTTCGAATCGCGCGACCGTCGGTTGCTTCTCTAGGAGTTGGAGCGCTCCCGATGCATCCAGCTTGCCCCCAGAATCCATCAGCACCTGGAACTCTATCGGTTGGGATTGCGCGCCGCCGTATTGGTCATCCCAAAGGAGCAGGGCGGTGACCGAAACCAGCCCAATCGCGATCGGCACCAAATAGATGGACATGGCCCACAGTAGCGCGTCCATGCCCGCGCCAATGCGCGATCCCATGGAATCGTACCGAAAGCCTGATCGCTCTGCCATGCGTCCTTGTCGACCTTGGATCTGCTCCAAGCAGCCGTCAGTCTACGCGCTCATGGCGGCAACTCAAACCGCTATCATGTCTCAGGGCCACAGACAACGCCCCGACAGGGTAGTTTGTTGCAAGAATCAGACGGGGCGGCGGCCCAGCGGTGGCGTGATCCGCACCACGGGTGCCTCGGGAAACAGACCGCCCAGATTCACTTTACGCTCGACGCGCACATTGATGTCGCTGTGGTGCGTGTGAACGAAGAATTTCAGCAACGGATGCTGCACGTCGGTCCAACGTTGCGCTCCGGTTTCGATCTCGAAACCCAACACCCGGTGTGGGATGTTGTTGCCATGGCGCATCGGGATAAAGCCTTGCTCCGGGTACAGGTCTTCAAACATGAGCTGGTCGTATTGCCGGTCCAGCGGTGCCCTTGCTGCGACGATGGCCCAATCGATGCCGTCTTGCTCGCAATACTGGAACGCCGCCTTGATCAACACGATCTTGACCAGTCGACCGATGGTTCCGCCGACAATTCCGAGCCGGCTGACTTCCGCCAGTGGTCGGTCGCGCAGCCAGTGCGGTAACGTCACCGACTGCTCGACCTTCAGCGGCATGTAGGCGTTGTTCTGAATCCGCAAAGTGCCCACGGGCGACCCGTCGAGCTTGGACTCCGCCAGCAGCACGGCAACACCGGGTTCGCTATCGATCACTTCGGGTGTGCGCAGTTTCTCAGCAAATTCCGGCATGTGACGTCCATAAGCCGCCGCCCGGATGCTGACTGCTTTGGATAAATCGGCTTCGTTGCCCACCACACGGACCGAGAACGGCAAACGTTCCAGGGTCGTTTCCATCAAAGGCGCTGGGTGCGTGTCAACCAGCGTCAAAGGGACGGAGGGTTGATATGGCGGGGGACGCACGGCGGACAGTTGGTGCATGGTGAAGTCCTTGGCTGGTTGATGGGACAGGCAGGTAGGGCACTTCGCCCATGTAACGAACTGTAGAGGTGGGTTGCACTTCTGCTAAGTCACCGAACTTCTAGATCGGCTGTAGGAAGTCACCCTACAGCGGCCCGGCGCGCGGCCGGGTCAACAAGCCGATGCCAGTGCCTGCAAGGTCTTGCCATTGCGCGGGTCGAACACCACCAGATTGACGGTGCGCGCATGGCCCGGCGACGCCGGGATCGTATGCAGGACAAGCGTTTGCGGGGCAGTGGGCGCGCTGCGATAGGTGCCAGCCGGCGTGTACTGGCGCACGACGTGGTCGTTGCGCAACAACTCGCCGCTGTTCTCTCCGGCCCGGACACTGGTTTGGTGGGCATTTTCGGTCACGGTCCAATAGGCGGCCCAGGCCGGTACCACCGGCTCGTCGAACGCCACCGTGGCTTCGAAGGCGTCTTTGTCGCGTTGGCGCAGCGTGATCGTGACGGCCGAACGTTGCGTGGCGCGCGGCACAGACGTTCCGGCTTGGTGCCAGTTGCGCCAGTCACGCCCGTTGGCCACAACCTGGGGCGTATAGATGGAACGAAGCTGGTTCCACTGCGCGATCTGGCGCTGGCGCTGCGTGTGTGCAGTGTGGGCAAAAGGATCCGTCCAGCCAATGTAATCCCAATACGCGACATGAAACGCCTGGATCACCGGCCTGTCGGCGCCCGCGCCATCGCTGCGCAACGCGGACAACCACCGATCGGCGGGCGGACAGGAACTGCAGCCCTGCGAGGTATAGAGCTCGATCACCGGCGCAATCATCTGGCCGGATTGCGCGTCGCAGCCAGCCGCCAACGCGCCCGCGCCAGCCGTTGCCAACAGCACGGCGCCGGCGACCGGCAGCCATTTCAGGTTCAGGTTGAATGGGAGTCGCATGCGTGTCACCTCCAGTCACGTTCCGATGGTCGTCCGTCGCAGGGCCTGCCGGCAGCCTGTGGCACACTCGCCGCCTTTGCCCTCTTGTAGCTTGGTCTCGTGGCCGGCACAAACCTTACCCAAAAAGGAGACCCATGCCATCGATCGTGCACAGCATTGCCCAGGAACTTGGCGTGCGCGCGGCTCAGGTGCAGGCAGCAGTCGATCTTCTGGACGGCGGCGCGACTGTGCCATTCATCGCCAGGTACCGAAAAGAAGCCACCGGGGGACTGGACGATATCGCCTTGCGCGCACTGGACAGCCGACTGGCGTACCTGCGGGAACTGCAGGATCGTTGCACCAGCGTCATGGAGGCGATTGAACAACAAGGCAAACTGACGCCGCAATTGCGCCAGGCCCTGATGGCGGCAGCGACCAAGCAGGACCTCGAAGACCTGTACCTGCCGTTCAAGCAGAAACGCCGCACCAAAGGCGAAATGGCCCGTGAGGCGGGACTGGAGCCGCTGGCCGACCGTCTTTTGGAGGATCCGCGGCTGGTTCCAGTTGACGAGGCGAAGGCCTTCGTGGTGGCGCCATGCGAGCCGGCTGGCGAGGGCGGAAAAGTTCCCGACTTCTCGACGGTGCAGGCTGTGCTCGACGGCGTCAGGGACATTCTGAGCGAACGCTGGGCCGAACAAAGTGCGTTGGTGCAAAGTCTGCGCGTCTGGTTGTGGGACAACGGGCAGTTCAGGAGCACCCTGCGCAGTGGCAAGAACGAGCAATTGCCGGATATTGCCAAGTTTCGCGACTATTTCGACTATCAGGAGCCCATTTGCCGCGTCCCGTCCCACCGTGCGTTGGCGGTTTTCCGGGGCAGGGCACAGGAGGTGCTGGAGCTGCAACTGGCATTGCCACAGGCCGAGCGCCCTGCGGGTGCGGCGGCGGTATCGCCTACCTATTTGGCCGAAGCCCGCATCGCCCAGTTCCTGGGTTGGCGCCACCAGTCCCGACCGGCCGACGACTTCCTGGGCAAATGCGTGGGCTGGACCTGGCGCGTCAAGCTCAGCCTGTCGACCGAGCGCGACCTGTTCGGGCGATTGCGCGAGGCTGCCGAGGCGACTGCCATCAAGGTGTTTGCCGACAACCTGCGCGACCTCCTGCTTGCTGCGCCAGCGGGGCCCCGGGTCGTGCTGGGCCTGGACCCGGGCATCCGAACGGGGGTCAAGGTGGCGGTCGTGGACAAAAACGGCAAACTGGTCGAGACGGCCACGGTGTACCCCCACGAACCGCGCAAAGACTGGGACGGCTCCTTGCATGTGCTGCGCCAGTTGTGCCGGCGCCACGGCGTCAACCTCATCGCCATCGGCAACGGCACGGCCAGCCGGGAAACCGACAAACTGGCGGCTGACCTGATCGCCTTGCTGGCGCGTGTCGACGCCACAGCGCTGCCGACGGATATCGTGCCGCTGCCGCTCAAGGTGATGGTCAGCGAAGCCGGCGCTTCGGTGTATTCGGCCAGCGAGTTCGCGTCGCAGGAGATGCCCGATGTCGATGTGAGCCTGCGCGGCGCGGCCAGTATTGCGCGCCGCTTGCAGGACCCGCTGGCGGAATTGGTCAAGATCGATCCCAAGTCGATCGGTGTCGGCCAGTACCAGCATGACGTCAACCAGTCGGAACTGGCGCGCAGCCTGGACGCGGTTGTAGAAGACTGCGTCAACGCGGTGGGTGTCGACCTCAATACCGCCAGCGTTGCGCTGCTGCGCCGCGTTTCCGGTCTGTCACCGAGCGTGGCTGCGTCCGTCGTGCGCTGGCGTGACAGCAACGGCAGTTTCCGCGACCGCCAACAACTGATGCAGGTGACCGGACTCGGACCCAAGACGTTCGAGCAGTGTGCCGGCTTCCTGCGCATCCGCAGTGGCGACAATCCGTTGGACGTGACCGGCGTGCATCCCGAAACCTATCCCGTCGTTGAAAAGATACTGCAGCGCCTGGCCTTGCCGATCGGCGAATTGATGGGCCGCAGCGCGGCGTTGCAGGGCTTGCGGCCGGAGACTTTCGTCGATGAGCGCTTCGGGGCCATGACGGTGAAGGACATCCTGGCCGAACTCGAAAAACCGGGCCGCGATCCACGACCCGATTTTCGAGCCGCCCGATTGAGCGACGGCGTGCAGGATATTGCCGATCTACGCGAGGGCATGATTCTGGAAGGAACGGTCAGCAACGTGGCGGCGTTCGGCGCATTCGTCGACCTCGGTGTGCATCAGGACGGCCTGATTCACGTGAGCCAGCTCAGCAACCGTTTCGTCACCGATGCGCGCGAGGTCGTCAAGACCGGCGCGATTGTCAGGGTCAAGGTGCTGGAAGTGGACCTGCCGCGCAAGCGTATTGCCTTGACGATGAAGCTGGGCGAGACCACCTCGCCGCACCGCAGCGGATCCGACAGCGGACTGAGGCAGGGCGGCGGCCATCATCAGCCCGGTAAGCGGCCCGAGCCGCAGGACAGCGGCGCAACGGCGATGGCGTCGGCCTTCGCGCGGCTGCGACAATGAGCACGCCGGTGTTGATCGGGCCAGTGCGGAAAACGCCCGCCGATAATGCGCGTTGACATTGCCATACCGTCCGGAGTGAGAAGTCCATGTTGATGCGTGACCTGTTGGCGTCGCAGTTAGTGTTGCCCAGCATTCCCAAGGTGGTGGCGCTGCTGCTGAGCGAGCTGGAACGCGAGCAGCCCGACCTGAAGAAGATATCCCAGCTGATCAGCACGGATCCGGCGCTGACGGTGCGGCTGTTGCAACTGTCCAACTCGGGCTTTTTCAAGTTGTCGGGCCAGGTGCGCAGCGTGCCAGAATCGCTTGCCATCGTCGGATTGAGCCACGTGCGCACCATGGCCTCGGCGTCGGCCACCAATGCCTCGCTCAAGGCCGTGCCGGGCATCAATCTGCAGCAATACTGGGATTTCAGCCTGGACGTGGCAAAGGTGTGCCGTTCGCTGGCCGGTGTGGTCCGGCAAAACCAGCAGGCGGCATTCACGGCCGGACTGATCCATTTTGTCGGCGAACTGGCGATGCGCATGGTCATGCCAATCGACATGGCTACTGTGGATGCGCAAGTGGCGCCGATGGACCCGCGGCGCGCCCGCGTCGAGCGCAAGTTGCTGAACCTCGACTACGCGCAAGTCGGCGCGGCGTTCGCTCGCCAATGGATGTTTCCCGAGGCCATCGTCGACGCGATCGAACACCAGGACGCGCCGTTTCGCAACGACGCCTATGAGCCGCTGGCCGGGGTGATCCATCTGGCTGCGTGGCGGGCCCGCTCTAAACATGCCGGCCTGAGCCAACGCGAAATGGCCGTGACGTTCCCCGGCACGGTTGGCGAGGTGTTGGCACTGGACATCGACATGGTGCTGCAGCAGGACCCGATCGACTGGAACAGCCAGCGTCCCACCTGAGAGACGTCGCGTTGTTGACGCTTCAAAACCTGCCCAAGCCCATGTCCCGCTACCTGACCGCCGCCCTGTACAAGTTTGTTGACCTACCCGATTTCGCGCAGTGGCAGGCGCCGCTGCTGGCCGAGTGCCAGCAACATGCCATCAAGGGCACGCTGCTGCTCGCGGCAGAGGGCATCAATGGCACGATTGCGGGTGCACCGACGGATGTACACGCTGTATTGGCCTGGTTGCGTTCAAACCCGCGCCTGGCCGATCTGGAACACAAGGAGTCGTGGGCCGAGGAATTGCCCTTTCACCGGATGAAGGTGCGGCTCAAGGCCGAGATCGTGACCATGCATGTGCCCGGCCTGAACCCTGCGCGTTTGGCGGGCCAATATGTCCAGCCACAGGACTGGAACGCACTGATCCAGCAGCCGGATGTGGTCCTGATCGACACCCGCAACGATTACGAAGTGGCGGTCGGCAGCTTCAAGGGCGCCACCGACCCGCACACCCGCACGTTTTCCGATCTGCCACTCTGGTTGGCCGAACAGTCCAGGCCAGGGCAGATGCTGGCCGAGACGAATGGCCGCAAGCCGCGCGTGGCCATGTTCTGCACCGGGGGAATCCGATGTGAAAAATCCACGGCGTTATTGCGTTCGCAGGGTTTCGAGGAGGTCTATCACCTGCAGGGCGGCATCCTGAAATATCTGGAGACCGTCGCCCCGGAACACAGCCTGTGGCAAGGCGAGTGTTTCGTGTTCGACGAGCGGGTGTCGGTGGGCCACGGATTGGTGCCCGGCAGTTTGTCCCTATGCCGTTCCTGTCGCCGTCCGCTCAGGTCCGAGGACCTGGCTGCGCCCCAGTACGAAGAGGGCGTTTCTTGCTCCCATTGTTTCGATGCCCGCGACGCAGCGAAGAAACGCGGTCTGGCCGAGCGCCAGCGCCAGGTGGCGTTGGCCAAGGCGCGTGGCACAGTGCATGTGGGCGCTGAAATGCCCGTCCGGCCCGTTGCGGCGGGCACCGACGCCGCAAGCGTGCCCTGACCGGGCCCGACCGGCCAACGCAGCTTACATCGACTGTTCCAGCATCTGCCGGTAGTCGTCGCGTGTCGCGATGCGCGGACTGGTCTTGTGGCAGTGGTCGGCCATGGCACCATCGATGATGCCGTCGAACTGCGCCGGCGTCACGCCCATGGTCGCCAGTCCGCTGGGCAGATCCAATCGCGCATTCATGTCCCGAATCGCCGCGCCGAGGGCATCGGCCGAGTCCAGGCCCATGACCCGTGCCATGCGTTGCAGACGTTTGTCCTTGACCAACGACTCGGCCGGCGCATTGAAGGCGATGACGGCTGGCAGGAACACCGCGTTGAGCGTTCCGTGGTGCAAGCCGGGATTGATGCCGCCCAGGCTGTGGCTGAGCGAATGCACGCAGCCAAGGCCTTTCTGGAACGCCATCGCCCCCTGCATCGACGCACTCATCATGTTCATGCGTGCTTCGCGGTTGCTGCCGTCGCGCGTCGCCAGTTCGATGAAGGCCCAGGCCCGCTCGAGTCCGTCGAGCGCGATCCCGTCGGCCGGCGGATTGAACGCCGGCGCCATGAAGGTTTCCATACAGTGGGCCACCGCATCCATGCCGGTGGCGGCCGTCAACCGTGGCGGGAGACCCAGTGTCAGCTCCGGATCGCAGATCGCGACCCGCGGGACGAGGTGCCAGGAGTGGAAACCCAGCTTGCGACCGTCGTCCAGAATCAGGATCGCGCCGCGCGCCACTTCACTGCCGGTTCCGCTCGTGGTCGGCATTGCTATCAGCGGCACGCAGCGGTCGGTGATCAGCGCAGACCCGCCTTCGATCGTGGCATAGGTCTTGAGCGCGCCTTCATGGCGCGCAGCGATCGCCACACCCTTGGCGCAGTCGATGGCCGAACCACCGCCAAGCGCAATCAGGCCGTCGCAATGCTGGTCGTGAAAGATGTTGGTTGCCGCACGCACGGCCGATTCCGTCGGGTTCGAGGGTGTCTGGTCGAAAACCGCCTTTTCCATCGCGGGAATCGCATCGAGCACTTTGCTCAGGATGCCGGCCGCCTTGATTCCTTGATCGGTGACGATCAAGGGACGGGTGATGCCGATGCGCTCGCATTCCTGGCGCAGCAGCGCACTGGCTCCGAACTCGAACTGGATCTGGGTGATGTAGTAGATCAATGCCATGGGAAAAAGGTCCGGTGTAGGATCGAGGTTGCACTGTATAACAAGAAACATTCGCATCGCGCTCTCGTGCAGACAATGGACGAAGCGGTGCCCGGATCGACCTGGCTGGTGTCCTGCCGACAGTGGCGTCAGCGGCCCGTATTCCAGGATGGTTGACATGAAACGACCTCTACGCACTCTGCGTTCGCTGACATGACACTTCCCGTTCGAAGCCAATTTCGACTGATACACCGCCTGCGCGTGCGCTGGGCCGAAGTGGATCAGCAACGCATCGTCTTCAATCCGCACTACCTCATGTACATCGACACCGCGTTCACCGAATACTGGCGCGCCTTGGCTGTGCCGTACGAGATGATCCCCGAGATGCTGGGTGGCGACGTATATGTCAAGAAGTCGACGCTGCAATACGAAGGTTCGGCACGGCTGGACGATCTGCTGGACGTGGGAATCCAGTGTGCACGGATCGGAAGGTCATCGATGGACTTCCAGTGCGGCATCTTTCTGAACGACCGCTTGCTGGTGTCTGCGGAACTGGTCTACGTGTTTGCCGACCCGGCGACGCAGAAGTCCAAACCGGTGCCCGACATCTTGCGCGATATGCTGCAGGCCCACGAGGCCGGCGCGTCGCCGATCGACATTCGGCTCGGCAGTTGGGCCGACCTCGGCCCCCAGGCCGCGGCACTCAGACGCGTCGTGTTTGTCGACGAGCTGCAGATCGCCCATGGCCTGGAACACGACGCTGCAGACAACGCCGCGGTGCATGCGCTACTGCGCAACCGCCTGGGTACGCCGTTGGCCACCGGCCGCTTGCTACAGGAGGGCCCGGCCCTGGCCCGCATTTCCCGCGTCGCCGTCAGCCGGACCATGCGTTCGACCGGATTCGGTCGGGTAGTCATGCAAACGCTGATGCAGATCGCCGCCGAACGCGGCGACACACGGGTCATTCTGCAGTCCCAATGCAGCGCGGAAGGTTTTTATACCCACCTCGGCTTCGTGCCCATCGGTGAACCTTATGTCGAAGCCGGCGTGCCACATATCGACATGGCGCGCAGGCTTGGCGCCGTTTCGGGCTCTGTTTGAGGCGGTTGTGCGAGGCGGCTCGCAGGCTCAGATATCGTCGAGCAACGGGTAGGGCATGGCCCGCACCAGCAGCTCCGGGCCATCTGCGGCGCCAAGATGCACGGCACCCGATTGCAGTGCGCTGACCTGTCCTGACACGATCGCATCCCATCCGCCATCTGCCGTGCGGGCCGCCTGGACGATGGTGCCGCAGGGCTGCGCTCCATCATCACGCTGGTAAACCTCTTGCGCCGCTGCCATCGGCGCATCGCAGTGGGCCAGCACGGCCCGCCGCTTCAAGACGCCGCGGAACTGGCTGCGAGCGACGACTTCCTGGCCAGGGTAACAACCCTTCTTGAAGTTGACGCCACCGATGGATTCGTAATTGAGCATCTGTGGCACAAAGGCGTCGACCAGGGCTGCGCTGATGGTGGCAACGCCGGCATGTACCTCTGCCAATAACCAGCGGTCGGTATCGATGGCGTCCCCAGCCGGAACGGGTTCGCCAACGGGTGCGACCCACAGCGCCCGCTCGATGCCGTCGGCCGGATACAGGTGAATCAGGTTCGCCGCACCCAGGTCGCGTTTGCTCCAGGGTTTGGCGGGCTCGGTTAGTTGGGACAGGGCGGGGCCGGCCACACCCCTAAGCTGGAATTCGCCGCTGGCATCGGTCAGTTTGGCCTTGGCGCGCAGCACGAACATGGACAGACGCTTGAGCACTGCCGCCAGCAGGTCCAGACTGCAAACAAGAAGGATTTCCTGTGGCGCGCGCTTGAAGCCGATGAACGTGGCCTGGACCCGCCCCTTGGCCGAACAAAATGCAGCGAGCCGGGCCTCTGAATGCCCGAGTAGCGCGAAGTCCTGCGTCAGTTGGCCCTGCAGGAACGACGCGGCGTCTGCACCGTCGACACGGATCACGCCGAGATGGGGCAAAAGGGTTATGCCGTCAATTGTGTTCATGCAGTCAATTATCATCGTCTCTCAATAACTTCGAGACTCCCGGGCTGTGCGACGTTTTCTGCTGTTTCTTGTCCTGCTCGGCGTAGCCGCGTTTGCGGCCGCGACCTGGTGGCTGGAGCAGCCGCTGGTTTTGGCGGCCGAGTCCGTGGACCTGTCGATCGAACCGAGAACCAGCGCCCGTGGCGTGGCCAACACGATTGCGCACTCCGGTGTCGATGTTTCACCACAACTTTTGTATGCCTGGTTTCGCGTGTCCGGCAAGGCCCGGCAAATTCGCGCCGGCAGCTACGAGATCGAGCGTGGCACCACGCCACGCAGTCTGCTGGGCAAGCTGGTGCGCGGCGAGGAGTCGCTGCAGTCCTTGACCCTGGTCGAGGGCTGGACCTTCAGGCAACTGCGCGACGCCTTGTCCCAATCGCCACACTTGCGATCCGATACGACAGGCCTGAGCGACGCGGCGGTCATGGAGAAACTCGGCCGCGCCGGACAACATCCGGAAGGGCGGTTTTTCCCGGATACCTATAGCTATGCAAAGGGGTCGAGCGACCTGAAGCTGTTGGCTCTGGCGTTGCGCACCATGGATCGCCATTTGCAGGCGGCCTGGAAACACAAGGCGCCCGATTCCCCATTGCAGACGCCGGAGCAGGCGCTGATATTAGCCAGCATCGTCGAAAAAGAGACCGGCCGGGATGTTGATCGCGGGTTGATCGCTGGCGTTTTCAACAACCGGCTGCGCATCGGCATGATGCTTCAGACCGATCCGACCGTCATTTATGGCATGGGTGAGCGTTTCGATGGCAATCTTCGCAAGAAGGACCTGCAGACCGACACGCCCTGGAATACCTATACCCGCGCCGGACTCCCGCCTACGCCGATTGCGATGCCGGGGCGCGAAGCGCTGCTGGCCGCAGTCGCACCGGAGGCAACCAAGGCGCTGTATTTCGTGGCCCGTGGGGACGGAACGAGCCAATTCAGTGCCAATCTGGACGAGCACAATCGCGCGGTCAACAAGTTCCAGCGCAAGCCCTGAAATGACCGTGTCCACTGGCGTTTTCATCAGTTTTGAAGGCATCGACGGGGCCGGCAAGTCCAGCCATATCGAGCCTCTGGCCGAATTGTTCAGGCAGCATGGCCGGTCGGTGACCGTGACGCGCGAGCCCGGGGGAACGGTGTTGGCAGAGCAGCTGCGCAAACTGGTACTGACCGAGCCCATGGATGGCTTGACCGAGGCCTTGTTGGTATTTGCGGCGCGCCACGACCATGTGCGGCGCCTGATTCGGCCAGCGCTGTTGCGCGCAGAGGTGATTCTGAGCGATCGGTTCAGCGATTCCAGCTTTGCCTACCAGGGTGGCGGGCATGGACTCGATGTAACGGTACTTGCCCAGCTCGAACGCTGGGTTCAGGGCTCATGCGATGCAGGTGAGGGCCGCTTGCTGCAGCCGGACCTGACATTGTGGTTTGACCTACCCCCGGAGCAGGCGGCCTTGAGACTGGCCCATGCCCGCTCCCCCGACCGCTTCGAAGCGCGGGAGTCAGCGTTTTTCGAGCGTGTGCAGCACGCTTATGTTGTGCGTGCAGGCGAAGCGGCTGGTCGATTTGTCCGGATCGACGCGGCGGCGCCGCGATCCCAGGTCTGGGAGCAGGTCGTTGCTGCCGTGTTATCCCGCGGGTGGCTGGTGTGAGCGAGAAGCCCCGCGCTCCCTGGTTGGACCGGCAACTGGCCCAGCTGCTGGCCCAGCGCGGGCATGCCTGGCTACTGCATGGTCCTTCCGGCTTGGGGCAATATGCGCTTGCGCTCGAGATGGTGCGGGCCTGGCTGTGCGAGCGACCATCGGCACAAGGGGCCTGTGGAACCTGCGGTAGTTGCCACGCAATCGACGTTCGCACGAACGCCGATCTGTTTGTGCTGATGCCCGAGACCATCATGCTGGAGCTGCAATGGCCGCTGGGTGAAAAGGCACAAAAGGAACTCGACGACAAGAAGCGCAAGCCCAGCAAGGAGATTCGCATCGATGCGCTGCGCGATGCGATCGAATTTGCGCAACGCACCAGTGGCAGTGGACGTGGCAAAGCGGTATTGGTGTATCCGGCCGAACGCATGAACGCGATCAGCGCCAATGGCCTGCTCAAGACGCTGGAGGAGCCGGCGGGAGACATGAAGTTCGTGCTGGCGAGCGAGGCCGCCCAGCAGTTGCTGCCGACCATCCGCAGCCGCTGCCTGTCGCACGCAATGGTCTGGCCTGAAACCCAGGAGCTGATGCCCTGGTTCGCCGCCCACGGCCTCGAATCCAC
>Ga0105046_10014141_pt1 | contig 12324 bp, 9 predicted proteins | sample MAT03_FD_78385 | JGI IMG/M metagenome (GOLD analysis project Ga0105046, IMG submission 78385) | Freshwater microbial communities from Lake Fryxell liftoff mats and glacier meltwater in Antarctica - MAT-03 (megahit assembly) | ecosystem: Environmental > Aquatic > Freshwater > Ice > Liftoff...
CTGCCCAAATGCTGCAACATCAAGCCTTGTCGGCAGGCGAGCCAGCCGAAGAGGTCCGGCAGCGGTTGGACTTTGTGGCGTATCGAATGATCAATCGCGCCGACCGGCTGCGCAACGAGCCCTCACCAGAGGAAGATCCTGCCAGAATCTATCGTGAAGTCGTGCGATTATTCCCCACTTTGGGCTCGGCCGACGTCGCCCGTTGGCGACTGACGGAGTTCGAAGCGAAACACCCACCCGGAGGAGCCTGATGCACGCAACAGGAAACAAGCGAACCGCACGATTGTACATTGTGGCATCGCTGGTAGTTGTCGCCACGGCAACCGCGGCAAAATCCCAAGAGCCAACTGTTCAACAGCCCGTGGCGGCGCCTCGCACCCCTACTAGTGAAATTCGCGCCATTTTACGGATTGTGTGCGCGGCGGATTCGGGGCTGGCCAACGCAACCTTGATTGACACTGTGATCCATCATGACTACATCGAGGAGCGCGCCCGCGCACTCTTCGTCAAGACAGCCAATCAAGAAGAACTACCCGCCGCTGAAAGTGCGGGTCCACTCATTGAAATCACCGTCGATCCTTCGCGCTTCACCAATCTACCGCCAGGTGTGTACATGGGGGACATTGCGATCAAGTCCTTTGATCAACGCGTGCCGGCAATTAAGTATCTGACGGTTCTTCGAGAAGGGCTCACGAATCGACTGTTCGAAATGGAAGGTGGACTACATGAAGCGGAAAAGAGCTTGCGTGAGCGCGAACAGCAACTTGCGGAACTGGAGCGAATGGAGCAGCACTACGCGCAACAAGTCCGGATCCATGGCGGAAAAACATCTCCGCAGATTGTGGAGCAGCGACTGATCCGGATCGACGAGCAAAAGTTGGAGGCCGAGCTAAAGATAAACGGCCTCGCTGTAACGATTAACGAATTGCAAAGACGGATCGCGGAATTGGGTCCGCGCATCGCTGCCGCCACGAAACAAGACGCCGTGCTCATCGAGCTGGAGCAGTTGGTGCCTCTCCGCACTCGTCAGAGAGAACTGATGGCTGAATTGGTCGCCAAGCAAAAGGTCCCCGCCGCTGACCTGCTCGCCGCGGACAACGATTTGGCCGTCGCCAGGGCGGAGTACGCCAAGCAACTGCGATTGGCCGCGCAGGAAGCTGGCAGCCTGCGGCTTAAGGAATTGGAGCAGCGACTGGAAGATTCGATGATGGAAGCCGAAGAGGTGCGGGTCAGACTCAAGACATTGGACCAACAACAACGATTGGCGGATCAGGAAATGGCTATACCCGTCGAACTTGCTCGCGAAAAAGCCACGCTCGACGAGGTCACATCGCTCTACGCTCGAACGGTCGGCAAGCTCCAGGAGGACAGAATGCAATTGCGATTTCGCCACGGCCCCAGCGTGACAATCGTTTTGGACCAGGATCGACTTCACGGGCCAAGCCATGACGCCAAGCCGGAGCCAAAAAAATAACGGCCCCCGTAGGAGCCGTTGGTTCGAAGGTGAAAACAAAGGAGGAGAGGGCCGACCGGGGGTTTTAAAGTAGCGACGCTTCACCACCCACCGCTCAAACCCTCTCCTCGCGTTTGCCTCAGGGTTCCGATTCGCAATCGACAGGCCACACCGAAGTCCCCGCAGGGCCTACTCGCAATTTCAAGCAGCGTTGTCGTCGGTTTTCCCAGGCTGGCCTGGCCGCGGATCAGGCTTTTGTCTCCATGCTTTGCTCATCGCATTCTGCCCCAAGGTTGTGACTTTCTGCCCTGCCTCGCTCGTTTCGATCTTGCGTTAGGAGTTACTCGGCGTTCGGCACCGTGTTCCGCTCGAGGCCGGCGATGTTGTTCTCTCGATTGCTATCCTTGACTTCCTGATAGCTGTCAACGAAGACCAGCAGTTTTGAGAACTCCGTCTTGCCACCGTCGGTCGTCGCCATCTGAAACACGCTGGATGGCAATCGCAGGTCGACAAAGTTGATGTCGTTTCCTTGGATGGCGCCGACTCGTGTGATCGTCTGCGGTAGGTCTTCCGCCAATTTCATCTCAGTCGCAGCCACCAGCGACACATTGAACTCGTGATCGACTGGGGTCGAGCCGACATTGCGGAAGCTGACTCGGTAGCGAGGACCAATCTGCGCTTCAGGGCGACCGTTATCCAGCAGCTTGATATCAACCAACTGCAAGTCCGTGCCATTCACCAGGGAGGCGGGCGTTGCGGTTCGCGAAACGACCGTCACATAGTTCGTGGATGTGCGAGGGTAAGGATAAATCGCAGGTCCTGGGAAAAAGCCAGGCGTGACGACAATCGGCGGAAAGAATCCGTAGTTCGGATACCAGCAGCCGGGCTTGTAGTTCTTGTTCCACGGGTAGCAGTAGAAGTTGTTCCAGTTGTGATTGTGATTACGGTTGTGTTTGTCCCACTTGGGCGACTGGCCGTTGCCAATGCCTGGATCAATCGGAATGGGCTTGCCGCCGCCGCCGACGATGGGACCATGCCCGTTACCCATGCCTGGATCGATGGGGATTGGCTTGGGTTTGATGGGATCCTTGACGATTGGGTGCAAGGTTTCATGGACCGAGGTGATCGGATCAAACTTCTTGGTCTTGTCGAATGTGTTCCGCGTGTTGGTATTCAGAACCGAGCTGGGCAGGCCTGTAATCTTGGTTTTCTTGAAGCCCTGCTGCGAATTGCTGTTCGACAACACGTTCAGATCGCGACCGCTCGACTTCTTGTAGACGTTGGAGTTGAGTTTGTCCGACTTCAGGATCTTGCTGCCACTGGTTTGGCTGTTGCTGGAAAGGTTGTGGGAGAATGTCTGATGGGTGAAGCCCGACCCGGAGCTCTTCATGAATTTGCTGGAGCCGCTCTGGGACATGCCCATGCTCTTGGAGGTGGATCGCTGACTGTTGCCGCCACCGCCGCTTCCGCCGTGGGCGCCGTGTCCGCTGCCGTTGCCGGCGAAGGTGGTTCCGGCCGCGGCTGCCGCCAGCACGGCCGCCATTGTCAGCCTCTTAAACCACGCGGTATGTGTTGCTATCGCCTTCATTGCTCCGCTCCTTCGATGTCTGTTTTGGTGGTCTGTCTGCCCTCTAAATTGCGAAGCGTCGGGGGGAGGGGTTTGTTACTGAATGCGGTGAAATGCCGAGAATTATCCTGCTCTCAGGCTGTATGGGAGTCCTGCCTGAGCCGCTGAGTGGGCCTACAAACCATTCCGGCGGACAAGTCAATGGCCAGCCGGCGCCGCGACACCCCGGCCGCCTGCCGCAAATGGCGCGCGGCACGAAGAAATGGGACGATCATTTCGGCGAAGACCGGCCAGAAAACGGCCGTTGGTCAGCTTGGACCGGCGCGGGTATAATTGCCGCAGAAGCATCTTGTGTGTCAGTCCCTTGCGACAAACCGCGAGGTTCCGACGACCGCTGGACTCCGAGGTTTATTTCGGGGGCGAACAGGGTTCGACCGGACAGTCTGAAGCGCAGGCGGCGTGCCGTGGTTGATCAGTTGGCCACGTAAAAAAGCTGATCACAATCTTCAATTGCTGAAGATTCCTTTGCTTTGGCTGCCTAGAGATAGGCTACCCTGACTGCGGGCTTTCGTCGGAGAGGTCCAAAAGTCAGTCACCAATTCCGAATCGTCTTGCGTCACTGCTGGGCACGCGCGAGACTAAAAAATGTTCCCGGTTAGCTTGCTTAGCACCCTGTTGGTTGGGGGCGAGTGGGCGAAGGCTGAAGTAAACCCACTACGCACGTAGATGTTTGCGTGGAAATGTTTCGGGACGCGGGTTCGATTCCCGCCGCCTCCATTCCCTAAGCCATTGAAGGACAACGAGTTGCCGGATCAAGCGTCCGGTGCGGTAGCATCTGGGCAGCGTCGCCGAGGCTCTGCCAGTCCTTCAATGGCATCGGATGGCGTCGCTTTGGCGGCACTGTCCAATCCCCAAAGTGTCTTGCTACCGCCCGACGTTGTGCGGATCGCCGACGCGTGGGCGGTTCTTCCGCCTCATATTCGGGAGACAATGCAGACCCTAGTCGATGCGGGCCTCATGGCTGCGTCAAATGGCGAAGCACCGCACCAATTGATATCGCAGTCCATCACGGCATGGAACCATCGAGACCGCACGCCTAATGAAGCGTTGGCCCGGCGGATCGCACGGCGGTGTCAGGACATTTTTCAGGGGCGTCTTCGGGAAGGCGAATGGCAGAATGCGGAACACGAGTTTTTCGAGGTGGTGGCATCAGCATTGGCCTCGTCGGAGACTACAACGTGCGTGCGGCGGCGAGAGTGAATCGCAGGGCGCGTTCGGAGTGCGGTAAGAGCTATTGGCTGCTCCGACCGATGCCTAGCAGCCCGGGGAAGTAAGGCGGTTTCGTTGCGGCGCCGATCTACGCGGGCGTGGCGGCAAGTTCAGCGTGCTTGGCGTCCTGGGTGATTCGGGTGGCTGCTCGGAGCGCTCGGATGACATAGAGCAGCCCGGTCACAAGCTGCGTCAGCGCAGCAAGGCCGCCCAGGTCCTGTAGCGTTGTCGGTTTGCCAACGCCGAACAGCTTGCGCAGGATTCGCCCCAAGTTGTGCGCAGCGGCGGCCAGCAAGTAACGCTTGCTGACGTTCACAACTTGCTTCAACCAACTCCGTCGCATGCCGCCAGTGTCGCAGATGTGGGCGAATGTCCGCTCGACCCGTTCGCTGCGCAGCTTTTGAAACGCTCGGCTCTTGGCGCGCTTCAGACGGCGGCGATTGGCGTGCACGGCCTGTTGAAACTCCGGCGGCTTGTCGGTCCAGCGCGAACGATGCGGGCGCTTGGGCTCCGGAATGTACGTGCGGAAGTTCAGCTCTTCGGCCAGCTCGATCGTCTCGGCGGCGTGATAGCCTTTGTCGGCCACAATCTCTTCGATCTCACACGCACAGCCGGCCTGCTGCATGTTTTCGACCGCGTCCAGCACACTATCAACCAGCGTTTGCGTGTCGCCGTGATCGGCCGGGTAGATCTCGGCGGCCAGAATCACGTCGCTCTTCAAATCGACCACGTGCTCGGCCTTATAGGCCAGATGCGTGCGGCCGTCTTTTAGTTTGGCGATGCGACTCTCGGGATCGTTGGGCGATACCCACTCGTCGTTCGAGACTTTTTTGTTCTTGCGCTTTTGATCGAAGCGGCGGACTTCTTCGTCCGAGGGCTCGTCGTCCTGCTCGATCACGCCCTCTTCGCGCATTAAGCGCGTGACGAATTGCTTCCAATCCTCGCCCGTGTCACGGCGGACGATGCTCTTCATAGCCGCGTTGGCTTCGAGCAAGGTCGAATCGACGCCCACGGTCTTGCCTGACAGCAGCTTCTTGTCGGCCGCGATGCGCAGCACGAACTGGAACATCTCGTCGAAGACCTCTTCCGGCAGACGGCGGCGCGTGTTGCTGAGCGTCTTGGGGTCGGGCGTCGCTTCCTGCAGCGGAATGCCCAGAAAATGCCGCAAGCTGAGGCTGTCCGCGCAGCGCCAGGCGATGCCGCGTTGGCTGTCGATGCCTTCGAAGTAGCCCACCAGCAGCATCCGAAAATAGACGCCGGGCGGAATCGAAGGCTGGCCGCGTTTTTCTGCTTGTTCGTAGTAGCGCTGGCAGCGTCGTTCGATCCAGTGATCGAAATCGGCTTCGGCCAGCAGCGCGTTGAGCCGTTGATAAAACGGATGCCCGGCCGATTTCGGCAGGCCGTCGGCCATGATAAACAACGACTCTTGCCGCTGCTGTCGCTTGCCCATCGCCATTACGCGCCTCCTTGCCGCTTGATCGAAGATCGTCTTGGATGCTCAGCGCCGGCTACGATACCATGCCCGTCAAGCCGAGCGCGAAGCGCGCCAGGCCGGCGGCCGCTGGGAATACTTCCCCGGGCTGCTAGAAGCCAGTGCGCGACCTAGTCTTTCCCGCGTAGACGTGACTTGGCACGCAACCGCTTAGACGCGGCATACTAACGTCAATTCACTATGGCGCCGAAAGATCAGTTTTGAGACAAAGCCTAGTCAAATGGCATTCCACCCGAGATCAAGAGTGACGTTTTGCGACTCGGCCGCATCCCCCCTGAATCCGGCGAATTTGACCCGCCCCCTTACGTTTCACAGCGACTCCACGCATGATTTCATCGCTTCGACGACGACGGTACGATACAGATACCGCAGGTAAGTCGTCGTTGAGTTAATCGTCCAGTCGCAGACTGCACTATCTGCCTTGGCGAACATTTCACGGTTGCAGCTCTCGGATCGCTGTTCAAAATGGCAGAGATTTGGGATTCTTTATCGACATTCGGACTTTCGTTAGAGCGTTCTCCATTCTTCTGCAAATCCATCCCCGCCGCGCCGTTCGCATGTAGTTAATCCGATACGAATGGCGCGTCGCGCCTCATTCAATGTCATAATTGCAAATCGAATCACGATTTGAATTGCAATGTTATGGACTGGAATGATACGATACGGGTCGTTTGGTTTCTCGCCGTTTCTTTCTTGGAGGCCGATCATAACGCGACACGTACATAGTGTGGGCGGGATGGCAGTCGTTGTTTTGGCACTCGGTTGTGCATTGGTTATTGCCGGTCCGTCGAAAGTGGATCAATCGTCGTTCGCAATGATCTTCGGAGCAAATCCAGATTGCGACAGTCCGGGTTTGCAGAACGCTCATTGCCCGGATGCCGCCGGACAGACGTGCCCCGCAAGCCAGCAGTATCAGAAATGCAAAGCCAAGATGGCGGGGAGCAACACGCTTGATTGCGCTCCCGGCGGATCGTCGATTCTGGGTTGCGACGTGAACTCGCAATGTGCCCCGTTGAATCCCGATTCGGGCACGACAAAGTGCAATGCAACGTAGGGCGCGAATCGACGAAGAATCGCGCGACGAAACGTCTTACTCCTAATCTGAACGAGCAGACATGTCACTTTGTGCGATTCTTGCGGTCACAGTCTTGATGCAAGCTCCCGATTCGTCTGAGCTTTTTGACACCTACGTGAAGTCAACGCAGGTATTTGACCATGCCGAATGGCGGCTTCGGTTCGGAGAGAAATACTCAGGGCCGAAGCCGTTAAATGGCACCATCATTCGCGAGGGGTTATACACAATTCGTCGGGACAGGGATCGCTGGAAGATTAATTTTGAGGGAATCAACCGATTGCTTGAGAAGGGAAGGCCTCGGACCGAACCAGAGGTCTATGAGATTTGTATGCCTGAAAAAGAACGGTACTTGCAGGTCGGCGTGGACGGGAAGTCCAAACAACCGGATTCGCTGATTGCGTACTTACATGGATTGCCAGCTGATCGCCCCATCGGAGCAACGATAGACAATTTCATGGCGCTCTTGGGTTACCTGCCGGGTAATGGGCAGTACCCGCTGGAAGCTATTTTGAGGGAGTCATCCCTGAGCGTGCATGAGGGGCGTTTGGATGGTCGGCCAGCATGGCGTTTAGCCGCGGCCACTAAATATGGAAAAGTGAATATCTGGTTTGACGCCGACGAGCAGCGACTCGTTCGACAAATCGACTTGGAGAAATCCGGTGATGATTTAAGTAATAAGATCGCGATGAAAGACATGCCCGAACAACCGGGAAGCTCCTTCTACCCGAACGGCAGACTGATGCGCAGTGCAGAGAAGCTTCGATTCGAGAAGTATGAGCAGAAGGACGGTCGTGCGGTGCCGAGGGAAGCGCTTCTTGAAACTACACGAGTGTTTACCGGCGATCAGAAAGTAACAATCCAGTATCAAATGGTTGTTGAGGAGTTCAAGGCGGTTGATTCGTTTGAAAAGGGCGCGTTCGACATATCCACGGCTATTCCCGAAGGATTCAATGCTCAAGTGCAAGACGAGCCGAACATAGAATATCAATGGCGAAGCGGGAAAGTCGTCAAGGCGGTGAGCGATCGCACGTTGAGCAATTTGCTCGCCGGCTGGTTCGATAGCGCGTTTTCGCCGATCGGTTACTTCGTCGTCTTCGCAGTTATTCTAACTGCGGTCAGCGCATTAAGTGTTTGGTCGTATCGTCGCCGAGTCGCATAGCAAAGTTCAGCTGTGGGGTAAGCCGTGGTTCGATATGCTCGATGGCGCCGCGTTGGCATCGCGTGTGTGCTCACGATTTGTCTGGCGACTGCTGACTGCGTGTTCGCCGGCGAAGGATCACCGACGAGCGGGATTGATCAAAACGCGGTTGGTGCATGCGTTGTCATTCCAGATTCGGCCGATCGGTCGAGTGGCGCTTACTGCGGTGTGTACTGTATGTTCACCGCCCTGCGCGCTTGTGGGAGAACGGCGCCGCTCGATGCCTTAATTTCACCCCGTTATGTGTCATCTGGTTATGGAAGCACGTTGACCGATCTTAAGCGGGTCGCGGATGATTATGGCGTGCATGCGGTCGCGATGCGCGGGATGACTGCGGCGATGCTGCGGGATTCGCAATCTCCCGTGTTGCTGCACGTCAGCACGATCCGCCTCGGCAGTCCGTTCAGTCATTGGATCGTGTATCTGGGAGTAAGTAACGGGCAGGCGCGGATTATCGACCCGCCGGGCGGTCCAGAGATGGTGTCCTTCGCAGATATCCTTTGTCGATGGGATGGCGTTGGCCTTGTGGTTTCCAGCGACGAGATTCAAAGTCCCCGCGTAATGCGGCTCGGATGGATTGAAGAGGGAACGTTTGCGCTGGCAGGCGTCATGGCGGTGCTACTTATAAGCACCGTGTTTGGTCGGACGCGAGGATCGGTCAAGGGTGGTCTTGTTGGCATCGCCTGTGTTAGCGTTGCGTTGGCACTCGGGAATTATTGGCTTTCTCCCGATGGGTTCGGACGGAATCGACAAGCAATCGCGAATGTGCTGACGACTCATCACGCGAAACATATTCCGGAAGTCTCGATCGAGGAGTTGCGAGCAACGCCTCAAGATGATCAGCATGTGCTGATTGACGCGCGGAGAGCGATTGATTTCGCGGCGGGGGCTATTCCGCATGCGGTGAACATCCCGATCGGAAGTCCTGCCTCGCGACGAACGCAACTCTTCTCTCCGATTCCGCTCGATGCAGCGATTGTCGTCTACTGTCAGAGCGATAAGTGTGGGTACTCGGACGAAATCGGTTCCGACTTGATATTCCGGGGATATCAGGACGTGTCGATCTACCGCGGTGGATATCTAGAATGGACATCGCAGGTAGCGCCAAAATGAGCACTGCAGCGACCAAAACTCCGACAGTAATGCCAAAGAAGTGGACCGCGAGACTCGTGATCCGGCGAGGAATCGGTGTCGTGTTAGGAGCAGTGTTGGCGCGGAGTGCGTTGGCTCACCTGATGAACCCGTATTTCTTTCTCGCAACGATTTACGATTATGACATAGTATCAATCGGTGTTGGCGAATTCATTGCGGCTATTCTGCCGGTGACGCAGTTGATACTGGCCGTATGTCTGCTGCTGGCAATCTGGGAGCGAGCCGCGTTTCTGCTGACGGCCGTTCTGCTGTCATGCTTCGCAGCGATGCAGTTCATCGCATTCAACCGCGGTTTGCAGATTAGTTGAGGCTGCTTCGGACCAACTGGGAGCCAACAGATAAGTGGAATGACGATTTTGAGCGGTACGACATTGGCCCTCGCTGCCTGGGTTGGTTTGTGGTTGGTCTTTTCTGGCACAGCCGGCTGCACAAGCGAGTAAGCCGTGAGGACGCAATTCCTGTCCAATGTCTTGATGGTCGGCGGGTGTGGTATCTTGGCCCTCGCGTTTCCTCCTTTCGCGTGGCCACTCGCGGCTTGGATCGGATTGACACCGATTGCGTTATCGATCGCCATTAGTAGGAGTTGGCTGAGCTTGATCCTCGCGTCGTATTTAGGAGGGCTGCTCTTTGGTCTGCTCACGCTGGCATGGACGCTCGATATCGGCGCGCGATGTAACGCCTTGATCCTGATTCACTACTTGGCGTTCGCTTGGCCATTGATGGCGATTGTGGCGAGGCTACTGCTAACAGCCGGAATGCCGCTCGCAGGTGCTTTGAGCCTCGCGTGGGTCGTGTCTGCGGTGGCGCCCGCTTGGGTGACGACCTGGTTATTCGGGCCGACGACTCACTTCGCCCTCGACAGGCTGGCGCAGTCCCAACTCGCGTATGAAACGATGTCCCAAGCAGCGGATATCAGCGGAATGACGGGTCTAGAGATGGTGATGGCATTTGTGGCTGGCTCCGTGGCCGAGGGAATCCTTTGGCTTACGAGATGGCAACAACTGGAGAGTCGGCGGACTTCGATACTACTTGTCGCACCGTTGATGCTGGCCGCGTGCTGGGCTTACGGGACGTGGCGTCTGCATCAAGTTCCTGACGAAATCGGCATTGATGTCGTTCTTTTTAGCCAGAAATTTCCAGCATTAGATGAGTCAGGTATCCCCCGGCTTGGCGAAGATGGGCTGCGGATTGAAGGCGACATGGGCGATTTGCTGGTGTGGCCGGAAACTGCCAGTGGACATGAGTTGATTGTTTTTGACGAGGCTATTGATGAGTTGCCTGAGGGCAGTGATGACCTCGGATTGTCGTTGGTTGAGGCCCAAGATCGGGCTGAAGAAACGGCGCGAAAAATGAGAGCATTCGGTTCTTACGCAAACTGCACAGTGATTACTGGGACTTTGCGTTATGCCGTGTGCGCTGAATCGTTGCGTGTCTACAATTGTGCGGTTGTGGTGGGTCCCGAGAGTGAGTCGATCGTTCATGTAGACAAGCGGCATCTTGTGATGGGAGGCGAATGTCCAAGTACAATAGAGTTGGTATTAGGATGGAAAGATGAAGGGCGAGCTGACTTTGCGGTAGGAGGGCAGCAACCCGGAACGGCGCTACGAGCAAACGGCGAGATCATAGGAATGGCCATTATTCCGATTTGTTATGAAATCACGGCGCCGGACATGTTACGGACGGTAGCGTGCGAGCCAGATGGGATCATCGTGAATCCTGGCTGTGAATTGAGACTGAAGCAGGGATATGGCATTCAGGCGATGATGGATCATGCGAGGTCGCGAGCAATTGAACTTCGCTGTCCCGTGGTACGAGCTGTGCGCGGCGGAGTCAGTGCGATCATCGATGGTAATGGCCGGGTTGTGGCAGGAGGATCGGACGATTCCATGCCAGTGATTGGACGCGCGACCTTTGATTCGAGAGTGAGCCTGTTCGCATTGTTGGGTGATTGGATTGGGGCCGGATCCTGCTTGATTGTCCTAGGCACAGTCGTCATTGCGAGACATCGGTCAACTTGATGGAGGTTCACGTGCGTAAGGGACTCACCTTGATCGAATTGATGGTCGTGATCGCGATCATCGGAATTGTGCTTGGTCTTACTCTTGTCGCAGTACAGATGGCACGAGAATCTGCACGACGTTCTCAGTGCTCAAATAATTTCAGACAGATAGGGATTGCCCTACTCAATTACCACGAGTTACTGGGCTCTCTTCCGCCCGCAGTCATTTGGGCTCCGTACGGCGAGCCCCTTGGAGAGGGATTGCTACCAATTGGAATTATCGATCGCGTGGCAAAAACCGGGCAGATTTCCAATGATACGATTTATGCAAACTGGCTGATCATGCTGCTGCCGCAGTTAGAGCAGACGATGAGATATGACTCAACCAAGCCGGTATCGGCACCATCGAATGCCACGCTGCGATCGACACGCTTACAGGTAGTGCTTTGCCCGTCTGACGCCAATAATGATGAGCCGTTTGAACGTGGTTTAGCGCTCGGTCTGACGGACAATCTCTATGCACGCGGGAATGTAGCGATAAATGTGGGACCGGATGGGAACTGTGCGGGGCCGGGAACAACCAATGAGCCCTGCGTAAACGGGTTCTTTGTGAGCGGTTTGGATTTTAAAAAGAACAACGCTCAGGTGTGGGGTAGCGGCATTGCCGGGGTCAACAAATCGTTCAATCTGTCGGCGGTGACTGATGGTGCGTCGAACACGATCGCCATCGATGAGATCAGAGCGGGTCTTGACCCCTTGGACCCGCGCGGTGCCTGGGCGCTTGGACAGGTAGGCTCCAGCGTGATCGCCAGGCATGGTATTTTTTCTGCGTCAGGTCATCCAAATCCCTGTGATGGCGCCGAGGAATTTATCGCATGTGGCGCACTTACAGAGAAAATGGAGGGCAGATTGAAGTCGGAATGCATGACTTGCAGGCAAGCCCTGGCTAGCGGTGAACTAAATGTGAAGGGTGCCGCCCGTAGTATGCATCCCGGTGGCGTGAATGTTCTGGCCTTGGATGGAGCGGTGCATTTCGTGAATGACTCTATTGACCCGACTCTCTGGCACGCACTGCATACGCGAGACGGCGGAGAGACAATGGGATGGTAAAAACAGAAA
>Ga0105046_10014142_pt1 | contig 12324 bp, 7 predicted proteins | sample MAT03_FD_78385 | JGI IMG/M metagenome (GOLD analysis project Ga0105046, IMG submission 78385) | Freshwater microbial communities from Lake Fryxell liftoff mats and glacier meltwater in Antarctica - MAT-03 (megahit assembly) | ecosystem: Environmental > Aquatic > Freshwater > Ice > Liftoff...
GGAGAAGGGATTCGAAACGACTGGGGAGAAGGAGTTTGAAAGGACAGCGAAGATTAAAAGTATGGCCCAACTGTTGGATGCCGGCGTTTCATTCTCAGCACTTGAATACCTTGCCGATGCAGATTGTTTTCGCTCATTGAATAGCGACAGGCGAAAAGCACTTTGGGAAGTATCTGCCCTGAAAGACCACTCCACAGGCTTGTTCGCAGGACAGCCTGTGGATGCAAGCAACGAACAACACATCACACTTCCTGAAATGAATTTATCAGAACACGTGATCGAAGATTACCGCTCTACTTCTTTTTCTCTAAAAGCACACCCCGTAAGTTTTGCGCGGAACAAACTTTCTCTGCTGAATGTCACGCCGCATCATGAACTGACTACAAAAACAGACGGCGTTTTTATAAGAGTAGCCGGACTCGTTCTGGTGCGACAAAGGCCCGGTACTGCCAGTGGCATTTGTTTTATTACCCTTGAGGATGAAACCGGTGTCTCCAACCTGGTTGTTTTCAAAAACCTTTTTTCTAAATTCAGGAAAGAGATCATTCATGCGCGCCTCCTGATGGTGGAAGGAAAATTACAAAAAGAAGGCGAAGTGATTCACGTGGTTGCGAGTTGCTGTTACGATCTTTCCGCACTTTTATTACCGATAACAACGCCCGAGGCAAGATCTTCAGAAGACCAAAGCGTTGACCATAGAGACAGCAGAGCTCCCGGCATTGAAAAAACGCAGAAATTTGTTCAGGGAGATATTTTTCATGGCGGAAGAAATTTTAGATGATTCACTTCAGTTAAAATTTACCCGAAACCTCACCTCTTTTTCATTTACACACCGCACATAAAAAGCTTTGTACCGTATATAAAAGTAGACGAATCATGCAGGTGATGAATGCATATATGAAGTAACCTTTTAGCTTAACTTCATGGAAAAAATCTATCTTGCTTTTTACGTTTTATCAAAAAAAATTTCGAATTAGCACCTTCGCTAGCAAAAGAAAGCTTTTACTAGCTTGATGAAAACAAAAAAAAGGCTCAAGCAAACCTTAAACCCTTTCGTATTTATGTGCGGAGAAATAGGGAATTTTTTGATGTTTTTTTGAGAATTTAATGGTCTACTAGTCCTTTACAACTAGCAAGGGCTTCAAGGTAATTGGCCTCAAACTTTATAAGTCCTTTACTCTGATTTTTAACCCTCCAGCAACACCCCAATAAGAAAAACTTTCCGGCCTCACAAACTCCAACTGTAATAATTTAGAAATAGATAAAATCAATAGTTATGGTACATCATCCGGCAGTTTCCATTTTGTGTCAATAATTACCGTTTTATGGTTAGCGTACTTAATCGCATCAAATGACTTTTATTTAGTTGTATAAACTCAGCAAAAGAATGCGGCAACTTACCCGTAATTTTTTCTATCCATCTTGATACTAAAGGGGCGTTTTGGAAACGGGGAAAATAATGCAGCATAATCATGACCAAAATAAGGCCGGTCGCAACTTTCTCTTTTCTCTTTGCAATAAAAAAACGGATCAGATTCGGCGATGTGTAATTAATCTCCACTGCAAGTCCTTGCGTTAATAGTTGAGCCATTTCTTTAAAAGTCAATAGTTCGTTTGAGGTCAATTCGTATGCTTTATTTAAATGTTCTGAAGTGTTGATCAACACTTTTGCTGCCACTTTACCAACATCTTCTACGTCAACGAGCGTGAATAGAGCATTACCAGCTGGTAGAAAAATCGTTCTTCTATTTACCAGATCATTTTGCAATGAACCCAAAAAATTTTGCATAAAATAGGCGGGTCTTAAAAAGGTGTAAGGTATTCGACAGTTCACGAGTAATTTTTCAATTTTATGATGGGGGATTATTTTACTCTTCTCCACGCCTTGTACGGAGAGAAAAACAATGTGTTCCACGTTCCGATCTTTAGCGATTTCGATCAAGGGTTTAAAGTATTTTTCCACATCGGATATCTGGGGCGGTCTTAGCAGGAATAGAATGTCGCAATTAGTTAAAGCTGCATGATACGTAGAGGGGTCAGTAAAATCGAAATGCACCGGACTAACATTATAATTTTTTAATTTGTCAGTATCGCTGCTCAAATCTCTAACACCGGCGCATATCTTATAACTGTGATTTAAAAAAGAAAGACTTTTTATCACCGCCATTCCTACATTGCCAGTTGATCCTGTGACCAGAATTTTCTTCATATTTCTTTTATTATTAATTTGCCTTTCAAGATAAAAATGGCAATGATGTCCTATTAAACCAATGTTTATCCGTTACAAATATACTATAGCTAACCATAAATGCAGTCTTATGGATGCACGTTTTGTGATTGGGTAAATTATTCCACACAAAATATCTCAAAAAATAAAAAATCAATTTGTAAGTTTGTTTTATTTTAAATCGTTAATGAACCACTATGATTGAATTTTTTAAAGGGTTATTAGCAAGTGACCTGTGGCCTCCAAGATGGCACTGCGGATATTGGTCTAAATTTCATGGCTGGCTGTACATTATTAGTGATTTGGCCATTTGGTCAGCGTATTTTACGATCCCTATTGTTATCATCAAATATATTCGCAAAAAAACACTCATTCGTTTTCAAAAAATTTATTTACTATTTGCTGCCTTTATTCTTGCCTGCGGTTTAACCCATTTATTGGATGCTGTTACATTTTGGATACCCATGTACCGTTTAAACGCCTTGATAAGATTTATTACGGGAATTGTAAGCTGGGTAACAGTTTATCATTTAATTAAAATACTTCCAACAGTATTCACATTAAAAACGTCGGAACAACTGGAAGAAGAAATTGATCGCAACAAAGTACTCGTTTTAGGATTGGAAGACTCTAATGCACAGCTTAAAAAGCAGAGTGATTTTATTGAAAAAATACTTGACTCCACAGTGGACTACATCAACGTATTTGATAATGATTTAAATTTACTATCTGTAAACAAACAAACAGAAGTGTTGCTAAACAAAAAAAAATTAAATTTAACAGGCAAAAACTTTAAAGAACTATTCCCGACCGCAATTGATAATGAGTACCATAAAGATCTTAAACATGCTGCTACCGGCGGCTCTGTAAATACAAAAATCTATAATTCTCCTACAGACAAAAAATACGAAACGTCATTTATCCCGCTAATGGAAGGTAGTAAACAATATGCTGTTTTGGTAATGTCGAGGGATGTAACGGACGCTCTGGAAAAAGAAAAGGCATTGGAGACGCTTAATGACGAATTGAATGTGCAAAATGCAAGCCTAAACAGAGTTAATACAGAGCTTGAGCAATTTGCCTACATTTTGAGCCACGATCTTCAGTCGCCCTTAAGGAAAATAGAGACGTTTTCTAAGCTTGTTACTGAAAATTACAATGTAAATGATAACAAAATTTATTTAGACAAAATAGAAACAAGCGCGAAAAGAATGAAAAATTTAATTAGCGATGTACTGGAGTTTTCAAAAGTTAGCCATCATAATAAGGCCTTTAAGCCGGTAAATTTAAACGAAGTGTTAGACGAAATAAAAGACGATCTGGAACTTATAATCAAAACAAAAACCGCTAGCATAATTTATGAGCCTTTACCAATGGTGCATGGAATCAGGCATCAACTCTCTCAAGCACTGTGCAATGTTATAAGTAACTCCCTAAAATATTCTATTGCCGAGCCTATCATTACTATCTCTTGCCGCACTACCACCAAATTAATAGATGAGATCACAAAACCCTTTCTTGAAATTAGCATTGTAGACAATGGTATAGGCTTCGATCAGAAATATCATGAAGACATTTTTACTCCTTTTAAAAGATTGCAAAACGCGGCTGATTATGAGGGGACAGGGATAGGCCTAGCGCTGGTAAAAAAAATCGTCGACATGCACTCCGGTCAAATATCTGCTACAAGTGAACAAGGTAAAGGATCTGTATTTACAATTTTACTGCCGATGTGATTTTTGAAGTGATAAATACGAAGCCGTTCTGTTATAAGCAATGGTATCAGTATTTCCATCTGGCATTTACTTTGAGTCTAAACTTAAGATCTGAGGGTCTGACTACGCTATACATTTTTGTGAGAGTAAAATGAAAGCACTATAATTTGACTCGCAAAAATCTCTTTAAGAATTAATATTAGTAAGGCAATGACAATAAAATCTTCGTTTTTATTCTGGCAAAAATGGTTGTTTTACACAAGTATTTTCTATGCGCTATTTGGTGTTGTTTTTGCTGTTTATGGCAATAACATTTTCTTTCAACCTTATAATAATATGCTTGCTAAAATATTTTGGAATACTTCCCAAATACCTGAAGAGATAGAGCCATTTCGCGCATTTATTTGGGGTCCTTTGGGAGGAACAATAGCCTGCTGCTATATTTTTCTTGCCTATATTGCCTATTATCCATTTAAAAGAAAAGAAATTTGGGCTCGTAATGCAATCATAGTAGCCTTTGGGGCGTGGATCATTTTAGATTCGACTTTATGCGCGATTTATAAAGTGTATCCGCAGATTTATATAATTAATTTATTTTCATTTATTACAAAAGCCTTACCGCTTATTTTTACATGGAAGGACTTTAAGAAAAAGGAAAAACTACAAAATTAGCTGTCCTCTATGGTATTGATAAATATTGATCGGTTGAAAAATCTGCGGATAAAACTTGCTTCAGTTTTTTACGAAGCGTCTGGAAGTCGTTTGGTTTGGTGAGAAAAAATTTTGCTCCAGATTCTTTTGTTACTTCTTTGTCCCGAAAATTATTTGATGTGCTGAAAATGCCAACTGGAATTTTTCTTAATGCCGGTTCTTTTTTGAATTGAATTAGGAAATCAAAGCCATTCATAACAGGCATGTTCAGATCGAGAAATATAATGTCAGGTAAAGAAGTGCCTTCCTTTAATTTATCAAGAGCAATTTTTCCATTTGTTGCAGTTTCGCAGTCCAGCAAGGGATTAATTGATTCGAGAGCTTCTTTAAAAAAAAACTGGTCATCATCATCATCGTCAATAAGCAATATTCGGTTCATGTGGCTGGTATGTAAATAGTGAATACGGAGCCTGCACCGGGATGGCCTTCTGCTAAAATAAAGCCCTTGTGGTTGGTTACAATTTTTTTCACTATGGCTAAACCAATGCCTGTGCCCGAATATTCATGCTTTAGGTGAAGCCGCTGAAAGAGTTCAAAGATCTTTATTGCATATTCGTTTTCAAAGCCAATTCCATTGTCTTCAATTTTTATGGCGTAATATTCCATTTGTTTGTTTGCTGCGGGATGTCCAATTTCTGCACCAGCAATTCGCTCAGAACTGACTTTGATATGCGGTAGTGTATTTGGCCGACTGTATTTAATACCATTGTCAATAAGGTTTGTAAAGAGTTGGCAAAGTTGAACATACAGTCCATTTAGTGTAGGAAGATTTTCATATTCTATAATTGCTTGTTTTTCAACGATGCTGAGGTTGAGGTCGCTTTTTGATTCTTCAACAATTGCATTCAAATCGCAGGAACTAAAATTTAATTCTGCTGCATCTGCACGGGAAAAATCAAGCAGTGAAATGATGAGATTCTGCATACGTTCAGCTGATGAAATGATGCGACTGAAATAATGTTGCGTTTGAACTGAAAATTCTTCTACTTCTATAATACGCTTGGCAAAGGTTTGAATCTTTCGCAGAGGTTCTTGTAAATCGTGGCTGGCAGCATAGGTAAATGAGGCAAGTTGGTCATTGGTAATTTCGAGTTCAAGGTTTTTTGTGCTTAACTCTTGTGCAGCTTCTATGTCTCTGGTTATATCCTGTACAGTGCCAATGAGGGTGCGGTTGTTATCTTCTCCAGTAAAGCTGCCACTTGACCGGAAGTGTTTTATTTTTCCTGTTTTGCTTATAATGCGGTACGGTGTTTCCACTAACCTGCCTGTTTGCATCGTTTCTTCCCCATTTTTTATTACCTGCTGCAAATCGTCAGGATGAATAAAAGATAAAAAAAAATCGAAACTCGGCACAAATTCTTGCGGTTCGTAATCAAACAAACGAAATAAATTATCAGAGTATTCTAATGAGCCTTTATTGATGTTCCATTTGTAGCTCCCGAATTTTGCAATTTTTTCAGATATTTTAAAGGTTTGATTTTGTAATTGTAATTGTTGTGTCCGTTCTCTTACTTCAGTTTCCAACGATTCGGCAAAATCTTTTTGATCTTGGATATCTGTACTTGTGCCTACCCACATCTGGATGTTTCCATTGTCATCGAGTTGTGGTTTTGCCCTGCTCAACTGCCAGCGGTACTCTCCATCATATCTCCTAAAGCGATGTTCGAACTTAAAATCATTACCAGTACTTACTGCGTTAAGCCACTGTTTAATATTTTCTTCTCTTTCATCCGGATGAACAATTTCCATCCAGCCGCCTTCTTTTTTTACGTCTTCTTCTCTTAAGTCGGAGTAATCATAAACGGATTGATTAAAATAATTAAGATTTCCATTGGTATCTCCTGTCCAGATTAACTGAGGCATCGAATCGGCCAGCAGCCTGAATTTTTGTTCTCTTTCTTCAATTTTTTTACTGGCAGTTAATTGGGCGGTTACATCAACCGCCACCGCCAGTATGCCTGAAACTTTGCCATCCGATTCTCTATACGGTTCATAAACAAAATTTACATATACCAGTTCTATTGCTCCGTTTCGTTGAAGGGTAATGGGAACTCCGTCTGCGGAAAAAGTTTTTCCTGTTGTATAAACCCCCTGTACAATTGCCTCTAAGCCCTGGTTTTTTGTTTCCGGTAAGGCTTCAAAAATTGGTTTATGCATTACTGCTGCCGCAGGTTTGCCCCACAGCTCAAACATTCTGTCATTTGCGAGGTCCACAATAAAATTTTCCCCCTTAAAAATACACATGGCTACAGGTGCCTGTAAAATAGTGCTTCTTAAATTTCCTTCGCTTTTTTGAATGGCAAGTTTAGCAAGATTAAGATCTGTTACATCTGCAGCGGTATTCATTACACCGTAAATTTTTCCATCTGCATCAGCCAGTGGCGTAAAGCTATAATTGAAATAAAAACCCGTGGTTTTTCCATCCGTAATTATATCAACTTTCTGGTTTTTTGTGTGGTAGGGAATACCTGTAGAGTAAACAGCATCGAGTTGTTTAAAAATCTCCTGGCTATCCAGTTCGGGCAATATTTGTTTAAATGATTTACCAATAACATCATTCCCCTTACCCCATATATCAAGTATTGATTGATTGGCAAACTGCACCGTCATTTCCTTGCCAATATAAACACCAATTGGGAATGGTGCGGTTTCCACGATGGTTTGCATTTGCTGTTCGCTCTTAAGCAGTTTCCCTTCCGCTTCTATGCGTTCGGTAATGTCGGTATTTGTTCCTATCCATCGCTCGATATTTCCATGGGCATCTAATATAGGATAGACACGGGTTAGAAACCAACGATATTCCCCATCATGCCTGCGAAGTGGAAAGGTTAGTTCAAATGCTTCGTCTTTTTTCCATAACTCTGTTGTAACTTCTATTATATTTTTGACATGATCGGGGTGGTGCACTTTTTGCCAGCCAAAACCTTCCATTTCTTCGAACCCGGTTCCGGTATAATCGTACCATTGCTTGTTATACCAGTAAATCCGACCGTCGCCATTGGCAATCCAAGCGAGGTTTGGAATGCTGTCGGCAAAAGTGCGAAACAGGGTTTCGCTATCCTTGATTTTTTTTTCCGCTTGCTTGCGGTCCGTAATATCCGTAAAAAGAACGGCTACTTTATTGCTTCCCTGATCTTCTAACCTGAATGCGTAAACATCAAACCAGCGATCTAATACTGAGCTGTGTTCAATAAAATGAGTTGCTTCGCCAGTTAAAGCAACTTTACCATAAACTTCGAACCAGCGCTCTTCCATGTTTGAAACCAATTCTCTTATGGTTTTGCCTACAGGCTTTGTTATACCCGAATGCATTTCAAACATAGGATTGGCTTCAACAAAAAGATAATCCACGGGCTTGTTTGCGCTATCAAAAATTATTTCAATAATGCAAAAACCCTGATCCATTGTTGCAAATAAACCACGGTATTTTTCTTCGCTTGCTTTTAATTTTAATTCTGCTTCTTTCTGGTCCGTTATATCAAAGCTAATGCCTGTAAGTGTTTCGGCTTCGCCCTTATCATTATAATGATATTTTCCATAAGAACGCATATAGCGGAGTGCGCCATCATCAGCTCTTTTAATATAATAATCTGCTTGATAAGGTGTATGACTAACTCTGGCATCTTCAACTTTTCCAAAAGCCTTTTCTTTATCCTCAGGTAGAATAAGTTTATGCCAGTCTTCATAGGTAAGATTTGTGCGATGCTCATCATATCCCCACATTTTTTTATGCAAAGCACTCCATTCTAATTCTTGGGTTTGCATCTCTAAAGACCAGGTGCCCACATTGGCAGAATCGGTAGCAAGCTTCAAATAAGATGCCGTTTTTTCAATTTCTGTTTTCGCAGTTGTTTGTTGGGTAATATCCTGCAACGTTCCATTCAGACGGTAAGGCTTTTTATCGTCTCCAAACCATGCTTTTCCTTTTGCCCGCACTATCCGTTCTTGTTTGGTTACGGAATTGAGGATAGTGTATTCAATATCGTAAAGCCCGAGAGTTTCATCTTCCAATGCTCTTTGTATCATTTTTGAAACACGACTTCTGTCTTTTTCTGCCATCGCATTTATAGCAACTGAAAGGTCAATTTCCTCGGCGTGGGGGAGGCCAAACCAGTCTTTAAGTCGGTTGTTGCTAATGAACTTGTTTGTTATCGGATTATAATCCCAAGTGCCTAATTCCATTGCTTCAATCGCGAAATTAAGTTGGTGATTGCTTTCTTCAATTTGTTTCCGGGCATTCACACTTTCAGTGACATCATTGATATGCACCAACAATTTTTCAGTATTTCCTTCGTTATCTTTTAAAGGCTGAATGGATACATTGAGAAAGAATTTTTCTAGAATGCCATCACCCTTTGAATTTAACTCTACGGGAAGTTCATTGACACTATGTGGTTCGCCTGATAAAAACACACTCTTAACCATTTGCAAATGGCCTTGATGTTCTATTTCACGAAAATGCGCTTGCAGGGTTTTTCCGAGTGTGATTTTCCTACCAACTAATTTTTCGTAACTGGCATTCACAAATTCATAAATGTGGTTTTCTCCTTTTAAAATAGCAATGCCTGAAGGCGCATTCATAAACGAATTGTAAAGAGTGGTGCGCTCCTTAGAAAGTGCTTCGGTGTCCTGGCTTGTATTTCTTGTTGAGGTTTTCATTTTATATCCTGCGATTTTGAAATCGATGCTTCAGAAAAACGTGTAACAAATATAGAATATTTGTTACCATTTGCAAAGCAAAAACACTTGCCTTAACCTTTATTTAAAAGAATTGTATCGGTTGAATAATTTCCCCATCCATCGTTATTTGAACTAAGCGTTATACATCTTTTCATCCCCTACTACAAACCGTGAAAATAGTTCTTCTTTGTGCTAATTTAGTCCCCGCGTTTTTTTTAGCACGGACGCATGACCTGAATTTTCGTAATCCTGCGGTTTCATTCATTCAAGCTAGCTCAAGCAGGAAATGTTGTAAGGATGTGTACGGGCCATTCGGTCAAACCCTTTTGGAATAAATCAGGCCATGATATATAAAAACAATAAATGCGAACACATCCAGATTAATGACATTCCCAGAGAATTTGCTTTTCTGGTTTTGCATAGTGATAGTCAGGAAGAGTGAATTCGCTCATGTAAATAATCTTTAAAGACTTTAATTTTTCATCCGGATGCTTTTCATTCCAGGTGCGTGTTGAATAGTTACAGAAATATCCTCTTAAGAAAGATTGATTATCCATTATCAAATTCTCAGAATACTTACGCCAACGATCGTTCTTAAAAGTCGCTACAACACTTTCCGGTTTTTTGTAGTTGAGTTCTTTTTGATTCCAAATGTTTACACTCTTATTCTTCTCCGTTAACCCTTCCATTACAAACCAGCCGTCGTCTTTAAAAACGCCGGGAGCAAACATCCCCCAGTTTTGATCGAGTCTTAAGCTGTAACCGATAAACCGAAGCTTATCAGAAAGCTTGCTGTTGATGAACGATAAATTGCTAAAATTCCAATCAAATACAAATGCTGTGAGAAAGATCAAAAAAGCAGTTTTGATGTTGTAAATCAAAATATGCTGTTCATATGCAGGTTCTTTCCAACGGATTATGCGTTCTAAAAGATAACTTATGCCCAAAAAAGATTCACGCACCCTTCGTTTCATTTTTAATACTCTAAGATCAAACCAATTCATAAAACAAGTAGGCAAAATTCCCATTGCAGTTGCCATTCCTATGAGCGGAAACATGCCTATAAAAAGTGTCAGGCTGTTCATTCCATGAAAGAGTATAATTAGTGCTACACCCGAGAGTCGGAACCACTGATGTTTTATTGGTACAAAAAATAAAAGAGGAACAAATAACTCTAAATAATAAGCAAGCATCGTCATCTTTCTGAGCAATTCAGGATAATAAAAAAAGCATTTAGTAATCTTATAATTTACCTGATCAAGAGCATAAACGTAATACATGGCCGTGAAGTCATGGTTCCATTCAACTCCTTTTAAAAGCGCAGAGCCAGTATAGATATAGCAGATCTGTAATAAATAAGCGATGGTAGCAACAGAATATAGAGTTGTTTCTTTATAAGGACTCCTAGTAAGAAGCGCATCACAGGAATAGCGTGCACCCCAGGGGATGAAAACCGCCCAGAACAAAACCATACGGAGTAGATCATCTCCCCCTTGCAAAATAAACCCATTCCTATTATGAAGAGACAGCAGCATCAGCCAGGAAAAAAACGTGACTAAACGTGTACGATACCCGATAAATAAAAGTATCGCAAAAAAATAACCTCCTATAAATAAAAGAAGCTGCACCTGCCAAAGGCCGCTAATGGTATGAAAGGAAATAAAATAATCGTTCCATCCTTTCTCAAATAACAAAGTAAGGGGAACAACACCTGTATTGGAATAAAAAGCCTCTAGATCGCTGATGCGGATACTTAAGTCTATAAGAATAACCGCGGACAGGCAAATCCGCATGAAAGCAAGAGCGCGAAGATCAAAAGAAAGATAGTTCACCCGCTGAAGTTAAATAAAAAAGCTGTCCCCAATTGGTGGACAGCTTTTTCTGTTGGTATTATCTGGTTGTTGAAGTGCCCGCAGTACTCCCTGTTCCTGAAGTGCTTGACGTTCCTCCTGTAGTTCCGTCAGTGCTCGACGTACCTGAAGTACCCATAGTAGTACTTGTGCTGGAAGTTCCAGAAGTTCCTGCTGTTGTGTTAGTGCTGGAAGTACCTGAAGTGCTGGACGTTCCCCTAGTCGTTTTGGTACTTGAAGTACTTGAAGTACTATTTGTTGAGTGAGTGCCCGACGTAGTTCTGGTGGTACCTGTAGAATTGGTAGTTCCAGTAGAGTTCGTAGTTCCAGTAGAATTTGTGGTGTTCGTTGTACCTGTTGTGTTTGGGGAGCTGGTAGTAGCACCGGTAGTATGCGTGTTAGCGTCGTGAGCAATGATTATTTCTGATGCAGAGCGCGTATAAGCTAATAATGCTACGGAAGATGCTAAACATAATCCCAGGAATAAATGGTTTTTTTTCATAATGGCTTTTTTAAATTAATGGTATATTTTAAATTATTGTACCTTATGATTTACAAAGTTTGTGCCCGAAAAAATCTGAATTTATCATGATAATTGCTTAAACTTTGCTGATTTTTTTTCCAAAAGTGTAGAAGCTTGGATTATTATTCCTCAAACACAAAACGTAATTCATCACTATCATTCGAGTTAAAAGTATGTAATCAGGAAGAAATTCATTGGATTTGCAAACTTCATTATATCTGTTTCATTGCTATTATAAGGCGAGAAACCGGAATAATCCGAAAACATCTTATCCGACTTTGTACTCTACGAATAACCTAACGCGATATTGCTATTTGCTTGAAGTCGGATGTATCTTTTCATTCCATACAACAAATCTCGAAAATAGTTCTTCTTTGTACCAATTTAGTTCCCGCGTTTTCTTTACCATAGCAGCATGACTCGGATTTTCGTAAGCATAAGCTTTCATGTGCTCCAAACTGTCCCAAACTGAAAATGTCGCTAGTATGAATATTGGCCATTCTCCAAACCCTTTTGAAAAACTCAAGCCCATATAATTCTTTAGCGTGCTGGAAACTTGTGGTACAAACTTCCAAAATTTAAAAGCCCACAAGGGCTTAATTGTCGCCCGGGTGATAA
>Ga0105046_10014143_pt1 | contig 12324 bp, 6 predicted proteins | sample MAT03_FD_78385 | JGI IMG/M metagenome (GOLD analysis project Ga0105046, IMG submission 78385) | Freshwater microbial communities from Lake Fryxell liftoff mats and glacier meltwater in Antarctica - MAT-03 (megahit assembly) | ecosystem: Environmental > Aquatic > Freshwater > Ice > Liftoff...
AGGTATCAACAAAGCCGACCAGCAACCCGCCGACCGTGAGGACATTGACCCCAGCTACCAGGCGCTAGCCACCGCTCAAGGGTGGCCAATGGCTAAATTCTCAGCGCTGACGGGCGACGGGTTAGACGATCTCCAGACGCACCTGATTGCCCAACTAGAGCCGGGTCCTTACTATTACCCGCCCAGCCTAGTGACTGACCAACCCGAACGCTTCATTATGGGCGAGCTGATTCGAGAACAAATTTTGACGCTGACCCGCGATGAAGTGCCCCATTCGGTGGCGATCGCCATTGAACGCGTCGATGAAGACCCAGAGATTACCCGCATTCTGGCTACCATCAACGTGGAACGCGATTCTCAAAAAGGGATTGTGATTGGCAAAGGCGGGGCTATGTTGAAAGCCATTGGCAGCGCCGCTCGTCAGCAGATTCAAAAGCTGGTGATGGGTCACGTCTATTTAGAACTGTTTGTCAAAGTGCAGCCCAAGTGGCGGCAGTCACGCACTCGGCTGGCAGAGTTGGGCTATCGCGTCGAAGAATAGACCTTTTATGTGCTGCTGTCCGGTAAAGGTGGACAGCAGCACGCTCAATAAATGTAACTGTCTCACAATGCCTGCTGGCTGAGCGCAGTCTCACCCGGTCTGCTGGCTGAGCGCAGTCTCACAATGTCTGCTGGCTGAGCGCAGTCGAAGCCAGATCTCCCTTGCACCGTTCCCTTCGACTTCGCTCAGGGAACGCTGACCCAAAAACTACCAACACATTTGTTCTTTAAAATTGGTACGATATCGCAATCAGTATCGGAGTTGTTCTCTCAGCGGGGCGAACTCTAATAATTGACTGCATAATAATAAGCATTGCAGAGCTAGTTTAGCGCGATAGTGTAAAACGAAAGAGTTGACGAGCATCAGCTAACGCTTCTGACTGCTGGTGCGACTGCAACAGTCGATTATCTGAGTTTTTAATTAGTCGGCCTGTTATCCTAAGTTTTCTGCATCGCATTCCGCAGCACCTTTTTGTACCTCGATCGCGCGATCTCTAATGACAGCATGATTCAACCTAAGCGCAGCATGACTCAATCCAAGCGCAGCACGGCTTCATCGTCTTCTGAGCTTGAACAATCACACCATCTCCTCACTCAGGTCTATCAAAAGCTGACCCCTCTGGAGCAGGTGACGGTTCAGATGTTTTCAATCATCTATGAACCGATCAGCCGATCGCTCTTCGTCAACTGCTGGAATTCTCTGGGGGAGAAAGATCGGGGGGGTAAGTCGTTTACAATTCCGACCATCAAGGAGCACATCGATCGCCTGCTTCAACTGGGTGTGTTGCTTCAACCGGGTGGGTTAGGGCCTCAATGCAACCCGTTACTGGCAGAGATTGCTACCCGCGATACGGTGCGAGCCAAAACGTTTGAGCGGTTTGTTAAAGCAGTTGAGAAGGGATTTCCGGCACCTAGACGCTGGAAAGGTGGCCCTATTTCGTTTACCACCGATCGCCAACTGATCCGTGAGATTCGCCTAGGAATTTACCGCAACGACATTCAACTGATTCGCAAACAGTTAGAAGACTATTACAAATACAGCTATCAAAAAGACAAAATGTCACTCGATAGCATTTATCTGCGCGTCTGCAATAACCCGTTCGATGCCGAGTGGTTTCGCACCCTTTCTCCAGAGCTATATGAGGATGCCCTCGTTAGCATCTTGAACCACTCAATGCTGGAGCTGACTCCTGCCGACCCTGCCGTTGCTTTGCTAAAAGCCGATGCCGCAAACAACAGTGGTACAGAATTGTCCCTATTCTCTGTGATCTACGTTGAGCAGTGCCTGTTGCGGGGCAATTTGCCCGAAGCCCAGCGTGCGCTAGAGCAGATTCCTAAAGCTCAACAAAGCCGAGTTGCAGCCCTGTGGGGATCGTTGGCTTTTCTGCGGGGAGAAAATGCTGAGGCGATCGCCCATTTCTCTGCTGCACTCCAAGCGTTTAAAAAAGCCAGCGGTAAGCGTAAGGTCTACTTTCAAGCCATGAGTGGCCTATTTTTTATTCTGGCCTTGCTCAAAGACGGCTCCGCTGAACGGCTACAAGACGCTGCGGACTATGCCAGCATTGCCCGTCAATCCAAACACTGGCTGAGTCAAACCTATACCGCACTGGAACATCTAATCAAAGTTCAGCAGGGCGATCTGGCTAAAAAGGCTCTGGTGATCAGTATGCCGATCGCCCCGCATCTGGCTGGAAATAGCTTTGAAACCCTGTTTTGCTGTCTTTGCCTTTATTGGGTGGATACCGCTCAAGCTAAGCAGCACTTACCCAAACTATTAGAACCGTTCTATGTCGATGCCAAGGCGGCGGGGTATCTGGGCATGGCCAAGACCGCTGCGGAGCTATTGCTCAAGCTCAAACCGCTTAGCCTTCACGCTGCCGAAGCGTCTACGTTATTAGCAGACAGCGGGATGCGATCGCTTGTTGATTTAATTCAGCCGCAAGAGCCGTGGGAGCTGTGCTTAAATGCGCTGACCAATCTCCGCAAAGAGTCAGGCCAGAGCACCGCAAAATCTGAATCAATCCAGCGGTTGGTCTGGTTTCTCACCTTCTATCCCAAGGTTGGCTGTCTGCTACAGCCGCGAGAGCAATCGCAGGGTGTCAAAGGTGGGTGGAGCAAAGGTCGCCCGATCGCGCTCAAACGGCTGAAAACAAGCGCCAGTGATCTGGCTTACCTCACGCCTCAAGACCTGCGGGTGTGTGCTCACATTCAAGCCGATCCCTACGGCTGGGGAAATCAGTCAGACTACCGCTTTAGTGAGAAGGCGATCGCCGCCTTAATTGGGCATCCCTCTGTGTTTTGGGAAGACTCGCCCACCACGCGAGTAGATGTGGTGAAAGGGGAACCAGAACTGCTGGTCAAAAAGGGAAAAGAGGATCAGCTCACCCTGCAATTCTCACCCGAATTGAAGGACGGCCAAGAACTGCTGACGATTAAAGAAAGCCCAACCCGGCTTAAGGTGATTGAAGTCACCCCAGAACATCGTCGCATTGCCGATATTTTGGGGTCGCAAAATCGGTTGGAAGTCCCCGCTGCGGCGACGGAACGGGTGCTCTCAGCCATTCACGCTATTTCTGGCGTGGTGACGGTGCATTCCGATATTGGCGGTGGGGTAGCCGTGGAAGAGGTGGCATCTGACCCCAAGCCTCACCTGCATCTGCTACCCGCCAACACTGGATTAAAAGTGGCTGTGTTGACCCGTCCCTTTGCCCAGGGTGGGCCATACTACCGTCCGGGGGCGGGCGGTGAAACCGTGATTGCCGAAATTGAGGGCAAGCGATTGCAAACGACCCGCAATCTGCGCGACGAGAAAAAGCTGGCTAATGCGGCGATCGCCGCCTGTCCCATCCTGTCTCAGCAAGAGCAGCAAGAGAATGAATGGCTGATTGAAGAGCCAGAAGATTGCCTGGAGTTTTTGCTGCAAGCGCAGGCACTAGGAGATGCTGTCGTCATTGAACATCCCGAAGGGGAACGATTCCGCGTCAACCACCAGGCCAGTCTGAAGGATTTCAAACTCAACATCAAGCGGCAAAACGACTGGTTTGCCACCGAGGGCGGGTTAGAGATCAGCGACCAGGTGGTGCTGGATATGAAACAGCTCATGCAGCTACTAGACAAAACTCCCAGCCGATTTATTCCCCTGGGCGACGGTCAATTTTTGGCTCTGACTCAAGAGTTCCGTAAACGGTTGGATGACCTGCGCGCTTTTTCAGAAAAGTCTGGCAAAGGCTTGCGGCTGCATCCCCTAGCCGCTCTAGCGGTCGAAGACTGGATGGAAGAGGTCGGGGATCTCAAAACTGATAAGCATTGGAAGGCTCACCTCCAGCGCCTGCGGGAGAGTCAAACCTTTGAGCCACACTTGCCTTCAACTCTGCAAGCCGACCTGCGTGACTATCAGCTCGACGGCTTTCGCTGGCTAGCGCGGCTGGCGCACTGGGGAGTAGGAGCTTGCCTCGCCGACGATATGGGGTTGGGCAAAACTCTGCAAGCCCTGGCGCTGATTTTGACCCGTGCCCCGGAGGGCGCAACCCTGATTGTGGCACCCACGTCGGTGGGCACCAACTGGATCAGCGAGGCACAGAAATTTGCCCCCACGCTTAATCCCATTCAGTTTGGCAGCGGCAATCGCCAAAAAGTGCTGGACGGGCTACAGCCGTTCGATCTGGTTGTCTGCACCTATGGCTTGTTGCAGCAAGAAGAAGTGGCCGAGATGCTGGCGCAGGTGCAGTGGCAAACCATCGTATTAGATGAAGCCCAGTCGATCAAAAACTTTGCTACGAAGCGATCGCAAGCCGCCATGAACCTCCAGGGCGGATTCAAGCTGCTGACTACGGGCACCCCGATCGAAAACCATTTGGGTGAACTGTGGAACCTGTTTCGCTTTATCAATCCAGGGCTATTGGGATCATTGGAAAGCTTTAATCAGCGTTTTGCCAACCCGATTGAGCGCTATGGCGACAAACAAGCCCGCAACCAGTTGAAAAAACTGATTCAGCCTTTCCTCCTGCGGCGCACCAAAAATCAGGTGTTGCAAGAGCTACCCTCGCGCACAGAAATTGTGCTGCAAGTGGATTTGAGCCAAGAAGAATTGGCGTTTTATGAGGCGCTGCGGCGAGAGGCCCTGGCCAAATTGTCGGAAAGTGATGCCACCGCTGGCGCAAAACATTTGCAGGTACTGGCAGAAATTATGCGACTGCGGCGCGCCTGTTGCAATACTCAACTGGTTAGACCTGAGATCGCCCTGCCCAGTTCTAAACTCAACCTGTTTGGCGAGGTGCTGACCGAGCTAGTCGAAAACAAGCATAAAGCGCTGGTCTTCAGCCAGTTTGTGGATCACCTGCGCCTAATTCGAGAGTATCTGGACAACCATAAGATTACCTACCAGTACCTCGACGGCAGCACTCCCGCCGCCGAGCGCCAGAGGCGTGTCAATGCGTTTCAAGCTGGCGAAGGCGATGTGTTTTTGATTAGCCTCAAGGCAGGCGGAACGGGATTAAACCTGACGGCAGCCGACTATGTGATTCATATGGACCCGTGGTGGAATCCAGCCGTCGAAGACCAGGCCAGCGATCGCGCCCACCGCATTGGTCAGCAGCGCCCAGTTACCATCTATCGCCTGGTAGCAAAAAATACCATCGAAGAAAAAATTGTTGAACTGCACCAACAAAAGCGCGATCTGGCCGACAGCTTGTTAGAAGGAACTGAGATTAGCGGCAAGATTTCTACCGAAGCACTGTTGAAGCTGATTGCTGAGAGCTAGATCTTCTCTAGCGACTCCTCACAGAGCGACTCCTCACAGAGCGACTCCTCACAGAGCGACTCCTCACAGAGCGACTCCTCACAGAGCGACTCCTCACAGATCAAAAATCCCCCGCGTCGCGGGGGATTTTTGATCCACAACCTTAACGTTGCGTATCGGGATTACTTGCCCAGGTTAATGCCAAGCGGTAGAAGCCACTTGGCGATCGCCCCCACCAACGACTGCTTTTCAACCCAGACCGAAACTGAGCCACCGTTACAGCGAAACTCACCCCAGCCGTCCGCATTGGTATGAATGGGTTCTTTGATGTGTTCGGTAATGTCGTAGAACATGGCGTTGGGTTTGCCGACTTCCATCCACTTGCTACCACCGGGGCCATCGCTGAGAATTACCGCCATCGCTTCTCCATGCTCGGCATCGCCAAGGCGCGTCCAGCCAATAATATCGGGGTGGTCAAAGTAGGTATATTGGGGGCCGTAGGCAAAGTTCTTGCGGGCAAACAACAGGCGATCGATCATCCACTTATGGGAGTCCATCCAGATTTCATACTCGTTGCCATCACGCCCTTTGTCTTTGTAGTGGGCACCGTAGTAATCGGCATAAAACACATTGGGATAGCCCTCAGCTCGCAGCAAAATGATCGCATAGGCTAAGGGCTTAAACCACGCCTCTACAACCGATTCCAGCGCTTGCAGCGGTTGCGTATCGTGGTTCTCCACAAACGTCACTGCTAGATAAGGCACCTGCTGCATCAAGGTGTTATCCAAAATGGTACGCATGTCGTAGTGTCCTCCGCCTTTGCTGGCACTATAGAAGTTGTAGTGCAGCGGCACGTCAAACAGCGCCATCCGCCCGCTGGTGTTGCCAATGTACCAGTGCAGCGTCGCCAGGTTTTGCGTCCAATATTCACCCACGGCAAACAGGTCGCGCTGGGCATAGTGTTCAACGTGGTCGAGCCATTCGTTAAAGAAGTCACCCTGGATATGCTTAATGGCATCCATGCGGAACCCATCTATCCCCACCGTATCCATGATCCACTCGCCCCAATACTTCAACTCACCGCGCACCTGCTCGTTATCCATATCCAGGTCGCAGCCCATTAGATAGTCATAGTTGCCTTGGCTCAGGTCTACCTTGTTGGCGAAGGCTTTGTCTTTGAAGCGGTAAATTTGGGCAGCCCCAGGTTTGTAGGCGTTGTAGTCTACGGCATCGAAGTGCCACCAATGCCATTTCATGCTGGAGTAGGTGTCGCCGCGACCGGGAAAGTCAAATTTTGTCCAGGCTTTAATCGTTTCTACCCCACCAATGGCGCGGTTGCGATCGCCCCCATCAACCGGAATGGCCTCTACATCTTCTTCTGCATCGGCACCCATTTTGTGATTAAACACCAGATCGGCGTAGATCTGAATGCCTGCATCGCGCGCGGTTTTAACAGCCGCTAAGTATTCATCTTTTGTGCCGTATTTGGTAGGAATAGTGCCCTTTTGGTTAAACTCACCTAGATCAAATAGGTCATAAACGCCATACCCGACATCGTAGCCGCCCCCGTTGGCCTTGTAGGCAGGCGGCAGCCACAGGGCGGTAAAACCCGCATCGGCCAGGTTTTTTACTTCATCTTTTAGCGTGTTCCAATGGGTGCCTCCAGTTGGCAGATACCAGTGGAAATACTGCATCATCGTGCCGTTGAAATGGGTGCCAGGGTTGCGCTTAGCCAATTCACCCGCATGTTCCTCCAGCCATTCTGATACAGATTGTTTGGCTTCGTCGAGCAGTTGGGGGCTAACTTTCTTGCTGAGGGCTTGGAATCGCTCTTGTAATTGTTGAAAGGGGCTAGTCATAGTGAGTTGATAGTGAGTTAGAAGAAGCAGGGGAAATTTCTTTGACTATTGCCAAAAAGTGTATCTTACGAACGCTTATAGACAAAGTTCGCTCCTTGACAGTGGAGGCGATCGCCACCCGTCAGAGAACTATCAGGGAACTACATTTTCACCACAGGGCGCAGCAGCCACAGATTCTCGCCACCCATCAGGTCATCCACGCCTTCTTGCCGAATTCCAGCCTGGGTGAATTGAGCCTGGGCAAACGCCACGCTGCCGTTGAGGTGAAACGTGTTGCCGACAGTGACACGGGTATGTCCCCCGTCGGCCACTTGAGAACCGGGATGGTCTTCCATCAGACAGTCGCCGAGTTGAGCTTTGCCGAGCAGATCGGCGATCGCCACCCGCGCAGCCTCACTAGATAGCGACAGAAGTGGCACTTCAGCCACCAGTTGAAAATGCACCTTATTACCCGCACCGGGAGCGTACTTGTTGCTCCATTTGTGCCACTGGTTGGCATTGGGATATTCCCCCTTGCCCTGGTTGCCATAGTACGGCGGCTCATACCCGCCCTGCCGCAGCACGTTGCCACCAAACAAGTTGCACTTCCAGCGATCTTTTAAGTCGTTAAAAGCGCGCCCCACAGGGACGTTGTGCTGAGGATCAATATTGACCCAGGGCTGAGGCACGCCATAATTCAAGGCAGTGGGCTGGGCACAAAGCTCCGTTGCGGCTCGTGCCAAATCGCGCTGCTGGGCTTGCATAATGCCGGGAGTTTGGGTTCGCAGCAGCGCCTGGTTGAGCGATCGCGCCGTTTTCATCTCCACCTTACCCGTCACCTGTAAGCCATTGCGCTGCTGAAACGCTTTGACTGCCGCTGTCGTTTCTGCGCCATAGTCCCCGTCGGCTCCGCTGGGGAGCATGTAGGCCAACTGCCCCGTGCGGCTAGCCAGCGCCATCAGCGCCCGTTGCACATTCCGTACCGCAGGATGACGGCGATCGCTATCCGGCAGCGTGGTCTGCCCATTCAACAGCGCCGGATCACGAGCCAGATCAGGAATCGGAAACTCTACATTTGCCGTGCTGCCTAAACTCACCATCAACTTCTTTAGCCAGCTTCCTACCCCTGGCTCTAACGTATCCGCATAAAAAATCGCGATATTCTTAGCATCTTGCAGCGTTGCCGTGCGATCGCGAATTGCCGCTCGCAACGAGACTAAATCGGCAGAGGTAAACCGAGCATTTCTAACAAAACCACTGACTGGGGGGCGCAGAACAGGCATGAAAGACTCCGAGTGACGATTCAGAGTGCTACAGACAAGCGAGGAAAGATTCCGGGTAGTGGTATTGAGGTAAGGACTACCCATGTGAAGTGCGTAAGTCCCAAACTTGTGTATACACAGACGGTAGTCAATGAGAAATGCGAAGCGACCCTTGATACCCACCGATGTGGCCTTGCGGAGGGGGTGTGGGGGACGGGCTTCGTCCCCTGCTGGGGGTTTGGGGGCAGACCCCCAAGGCTGTTGGCTCAGAAGCCAAACACCATAGCAACGTTTGGTAGTGGTATTGATGTAAGGATTTTTTGATGGGCGGGCTTCGCCCGCCCATCAAAAAATCCTTACCAATTTAGGACTACCCAACGTTTTTATTTCAAAACAGAGAAGTCTTGCGTCTGGGCTTGCACCACTTTTTTGTAATTTCACTTTTTTGTAATTTAGTTAGCTTTTATGACAGAACGAAACCCGTCAGCGTAGTATTACAACACTATCGTGCAGATTGCTCTGCACAACTTGTTCAACTCACATTCGATAATTCGGTGCAACGATGCGTAAGAAAACAGCTTCAGTGTTTGCTTCCTTAATGACCTTAGCTCTGGTATCGACAGCTTGTACTCCGTCTTCTACCACGAGTACCGAAACGGGTACCGCTGCTAGCTCAGCCTCTCCTGCGGCAGAAAAACAGACCGTTGGCGTTGTGCTAGACACAGGTGGCGAAAACGACAAATCGTTCAACGAATACACCCTTAAAGGAGCTAGAGACGGAGCAGAAAAAGCCAGCATGGACTTTTCCTACGTCACGTCTGCTGCTAGCAGCGACTACGAAAAGAATATCGAAACCCAAATTTCTGAAGGCGCAGACTTGGTAGTTACCGTTGGCTTTTTGATGGGCGATGCTACCGCCGCAATGGCCAAAAAATATCCCGATGTCAAATTTGTCATTATTGACTACGCGTTTGCCCCCGGCGAAGATGGCGTTGATCCCTACACCACCGACCTCAAAAATGTCACGAGCCTAATGTTTGCAGAAGATCAAGCAGGCTATCTGGCGGGAGTGTTGGCGGGGTGTGCTACGCAGTCTGGTACAGTTGCAACCGTATCGGGCATGGAAATTCCGCCAGTGGTGAAATTTGTTACAGGGTTCCAGTCGGGGGCTAAAGCTGCCAAGCCCGATGTCGTTACCCTGAACCAATACATTCCAGACTTTAATGACCCCGCAACCGGAAAATCTGTGGGGCAAAGCTTTGTGGGACAAGGTGCAGATGTGATCTTTGCGGTAGGTGGCAACACGGGAAATGGTGGTTTGTTAGCCGCTAAAGAAGCAGGCAAAATGGCCATTGGAGTTGACGTAGACCAGTACTTCACCTATCCCGAAGTCAAAGATGCGCTGTTGACCAGCGCGGTGAAAAACATGGACGTGGCAACCGCTACTGCCGTGGCAGAGTTTGCATCGGGGCAGCTAGAACCTGGAGTTGAACTCGCTACCATTGAAACGGGCGGAGTCGGTCTGGCACCGTTCCACGATGCCGAGGCAACCATACCTCAAGCTTGCAAAGACCAGGTCACAGCCGCTGAGGCCGCGCTCAAGGCCGATCCCAGCATTACGGGAGTGAAATAGTGTGGTACTAACCCTGGAGGCGTGCGACATTACCAAGCGCTTTGCTGGCGTAGTAGCCAATGACGGGGTGACCTTTGGGGTGGAACCGGGCGAAATTCACGTCCTCTTGGGCGAGAATGGCGCTGGTAAAACCACCCTAATGAATATTCTCTACGGGCTAGAGCGACCAGATCAGGGCGATATTCGGGTGGATGGGCTACCCATTTACCTAGGCGGCCCCGCAGACGCGATTCGTCAGGGAATCGTCATGGTACACCAGCATTTTATGTTGGTGCCCGTGTTTACGGTGACGGAAAACATCGTGCTGGGACTGGAGCAGGTGCGTAAACCGTTCCGCTGGCTTAGGCAACTGGGGGTGTTAGACGAGGCAAAGCCCAAGCGCCGCATTCAAGAATTGGCCGAGCAGTTGAGCTTAACGGTCAATTTGGATGCGCGGGTGGGCGATTTGCCAGTTGGGGTGCAGCAAAAGGTGGAAATTATCAAGGCGCTGTATCGGGGTGCCCGGACGCTGATTTTGGATGAACCCACTGCCGTTTTGACCCCTGCTGAAGGTGTGGAGCTGTTTGGTCTATTGCGGAAGCTGGCGCACCAAGGGCTGTCGGTGGTGATGATTACGCACAAGCTGAAGGAAGGGTTGGCGATCGCCGATCGCATCTCCGTCATGCGGCAGGGCAAAATGGTCGGCACGGTCAAACCTGCCGATGCTACCGAGTCCATGCTGGCCGAAATGATGGTAGGACGTAAGGTAATCTTGCAGGTTGAAAAGCCACCGCTGCAAGCGGGAGAACTGATCTTGCAGGTACAAAAACTGCGGGTGCTAGACGATCGCGCTCAGGTAGCCGTAGACGATATTGACCTGACCCTACACGCTGGCGAAATTCTCGGCATTGCTGGGGTGCAGGGCAACGGGCAAACCGAGTTGGCAGAAGCGTTAGCCGGGTTGCGACCGATCGAAAACGGGCGAATTGAAATTCTGGGACATACCGAAGCCGGAGCCACGCCGCGTCAACTGATGGAATGGGGGCTGGCGCATGTTCCCGAAGATCGGGGCAAAAATGGCGTTGTCAAATCCTATTCCATTGCGGCTAACACTGCGCTATGTAACTATTACAAGCCACCGTTTGCCAAAAACGGCCAGATTCGAGCTGGGGCGATCGCCCGTCAAGCCGAGCGGCTCATTGCAGAGTTCGACATTCGCCCGACCAATCCCAACTACCCGGTCGGGTCGCTGTCGGGTGGTAATCAGCAAAAAGTAATTATGGCGCGGGAACTGTCGCGGGGTGCCCGACTGCTGATTGCCTGCCAGCCCACGCGAGGAGTGGATATTGGCGCGATCGAGCTAATCCACAAACGGATTGTAGAGGCGCGCAGCCAGGGGATGGGCGTGCTGCTGATTTCGTCGGAACTGGACGAAATTTTGGCACTGTCTGACCGAGTAGCCGTAATGTTTAAGGGCAAAATCGTAGAAACCCAGGCGATCGCCAAGGTTTCCCGCGATCGCCTGGGATGTCTGATGGCAGGCATTACCCAATAGCCCCAAGATGAATTAGCCCCAAGATGAATAGTAGCGGTGAGGGCAACGATCGTTGCCCCTACTAAGTAGTTCAACCTAAATAAAAACCAAATCCTAAAACCCTGCGCCGCCCGCGCAGGGTTTTAGAATTTTATATTTACTTAAGCCCACCTACTTATCGGCCTAACAAATACCGAATCTGGATGCTAATCCGGGTGTTTGGCCCTGCAACAACCACCGATGAATCTCCAAAGCTGGGCGGGCCAGCAATAATTCTGGGGTTTCTAGAAAATCCAATTCCTTCAGTCGGGATGCCCAATCCATTGCGGTTCATGGCCTGGTCGCTATTTTCGTCATGCAATACCGAAACGGCGTAGTTGCCAGCATTTAACCCACTAAAACTCACGGTCACTGCTCCGCCCGTAACTGCCGCGCAGCGATCTTGCACAACGCTTTCATTTCCGGTGGGGAACCCCTGTGCTCTGGAAAATAGCCGCAGACAGACGTTGCCCCGTTGGGGGTTCAGTCCACTGACCTCAACCACCAAGTTACTGTCTGCGATCGCGTTTACAGACGTGGCTAATCCTAAACTGCCCAAGGCAACCAGGAGTAGAGCAGAGAGACTGATGCGATTTACCATTAAATTCCCCAGACTAAATTACACGGAATAAATAACACGAACCAGAGTTTTTAGAAATTATTCAGCCAGACTTTACGAGCTGATTGACTGACAAAACTTGTTAGTCAGATCCCCGAAAGCCCTCACCCTAGCCCTCTCCCGAGGGGAGAGGGAACCGGAA
>Ga0105046_10014144_pt1 | contig 12324 bp, 10 predicted proteins | sample MAT03_FD_78385 | JGI IMG/M metagenome (GOLD analysis project Ga0105046, IMG submission 78385) | Freshwater microbial communities from Lake Fryxell liftoff mats and glacier meltwater in Antarctica - MAT-03 (megahit assembly) | ecosystem: Environmental > Aquatic > Freshwater > Ice > Liftoff...
AAAAGAGCCTGGTGTCCCTGTGCGCTACCCTTATTTCAGGTTGTTTGAGTAATGGTCATTGGTCATTGGTCATTGGTCATTGGTCATTGGTCATTGGTCATTGGTCATTGGTCATTGGTCATTAGTGAATAACAAAGGACTAAGGACTAAGGACTAAGGACTAAGGACTAAGGACAAATTATGCACCACGCTTCTATTCGGACTGCGAATATTCATCGAGCGATCGCTTTCTACGAATATTTAGGGTTTACAATTTCAGAACGCTTTACTACAGGCTACACCCTTGCTTGCTGGATGGAAGGATTGGGCGGCAGAATTGAACTGATCCAAATTCCTGAACCAAAACCAGCCCCAGATGCATTTGCTGATGAACATTATGTAGGGTACTATCATCTCTCGTTCGATTTAACTGAGATTACACCAGATTTGCCTAGCTGGTTGACAAATTTACAAGAACGTGTAGCATTAGCTGCTGAGAGTCAACCCGAAGAATTACAACCGTTGAAGATTCTTTTGGAACCGACACAACAGCAAATAGGCGATCGCATTTACGAAGTGGCTTTCATCGCCGATACTGATGGTTTACCCTTAGAATTCATCCGGGTTTTAGCAAAAGTAACATAATTTAGCTTTTTTATTTTTTTATTACCTTTGTTGCTAATATATTGTTTTTTGTATAGACCATGCTGTAGGGGTTTAGCATTGCTAAACCCTTACAACAGATGTGGTTCAAATAAATGAAAACTACGAAATTTCCAGATTGTATAAATATCCCTTGCCGTTATTACTTTTAAACTTATGGCTAGTAGCGGTTTTTTTGTTGAGCAATCAACCTGCTCATAGCCAACATCCAGCCATATCTAAGCAAAAAAAATATCAGTCAACCTTGGTAGCAAAAAGAATAATGTCCTCAACACTGACAGAAAATGTCCGCAAGACAGTGCTGGAAAATGGTCTAACTGTCCTGACAAAGGAAGTGCATACTGCGCCAGTGGTGACGGTGCAAGTGTGGTATAAGGTTGGCTCAGGCAACGAAGAAGCGGGCGTGAATGGCATTGCCCACCAGTTAGAACACATGATGTTTAAAGGCACTCTAAACCGTCCGATTCAATTTGGACGTTTGTTTAGTGCTTTAGGTAGTGATTCCAATGCTTTTACCAGCTATGACCAAACTGCATATTATAATACTGTGGAACGAAACAAGCTGAAAGCGCTTTTAGTTCTGGAAGCAGACAGGATGCAAAATTCTCAGATTGAGCCAGAGCAATTAGCGAGTGAGAAGCGGGTAGTAATTTCCGAATTGCAGGGTTACGAAAATAGCCCGGAATATCGCCTCAACCGTGCCGTCATGCAAGCAGTGTTTCCCAATCATGCTTATGGGTTGCCTGTAGGTGGCACCAAAGCTGATGTCGAAAAATTTGAAGTTGAGCAGGTACAGAAATATTACCGCAATTTTTACAGTCCCGATAATGCCGTCTTAGTGATTGTTGGAGATTTTCAAGCTGCAAATACCCTCGAAACAATTAAAGAGGTGTTTGGCAAATTACCGAAGAGGCAGGGGGCAGGGGGCAGGGGGCAGGAGGTAAAAGTTATTTCTTCTTCATCTTTCTCATCTCCGATAGTGTTGCGAGAACCGGGGGCAGGGCAGCTATTACAAGTTGTGTATCCGCTACCGGATGCAAATCAACCGGATGTCCCGGCGCTGGATGTGATGGATTACATCTTGACTGAGGGACGGAATTCTAGACTTTATCAGGCATTGGTGGAATCAGGTTTAGCTAGTGAAGTTACAGCGTCCGTTACCAGTTTGCGAGAATGTGGCTGGTATGAGGTGTTGGTGACGGCTGGAGCTAAACAAGATTTGAAAAAAATTGACTCAATGTTGAGTAGTGCGATCGCTAATTTAGCAGAAAAAGGCGTGACATCTGAGGAAGTTGAACGAGCCAAAACCCAATTAACAGCAGATGTAATTTTAAGTAACCGTGATATCACCTCTCAAGCAATGCGACTGGGCAATGATGAGACAACTGCTGGTGATTATCGCTACACAGACCGCTATTTGGCAGCTGTGCATCTGGTGAGCCCAACGGATGTTATTGCTGTGATTAATAAATATCTCACACAGGAAGCACGGACAGTAGGGTTTTTTGAACCAACCCAGAAGCAGATAACAGAGATTGGTCACAAACCAGACTCAGCCCAGACTACAGAGAATTTCTCACCTGGTGCACCTGTGCTTTTTTCTGAGGTAGTGAAGTACTTACCGCTTGTGGATTTGGCTACAGATGCGTTGCTTGCCGTCGTTGGTAAAGCCTCTCGTAGAGAAGACATCGCCCAAATGTTACCAGAGCAGTTTAAATTTACCAACGGACTGCGGATATTACTGTTACCTGATAATAGTACTCCTACTGTTACCCTGAGCGGCCACATTCAAGCTGGGACGGAATTTGATCCAGATAATCAAGCTGGACTGGCTACTTTTGTGGCAGAGAACTTGTTAAATGGCACTCATAGTAAGGATGTCTTAACTATTGCCAAAGTCTTGGCAGAACGAGGAGCGAGTTTAGACTTTGAAGCATATAACGAAGGCGTGCATATCGAGGGTGATAGTTTAGCAAAGGATTTGCCCATACTCCTGGAGATATTAGCAGATGTTGTCAAAAATAGTACATTTCCAGTCAAAGAGTTGGAACTGTATCGTCAACAAACTTTAACTGATCTGCAACATGAATTAGATGAGCCATCAGAAGTAGCCAGAAGAATATTTGTTCAGTCAATTTACCCGAAAAAACATCCCTTACACAACTTTCCCACAGAGGAGAGTTTACAGCAGATTCAGCGCCAGGATGTGATTGAGTTCAAAGCTAAATATTATCGTCCAGATACAACAGTGTTAGCGCTGGTAGGAGATTTTGATCTAGACAAAGTGCGATCGCTGATTGAAAATAAGTTTGGTAACTGGGAAGTTAGCGGCCAAGCACCCACAGTAAAATATCCCACCGTGTCAATGCCGGAGAAAATAGTGAGTCTCAACCCAGTGTTACCAGATAAAACCCAAGCTGTGACATATATGGGTTACACAGGCATTAACCGTTATGATCATCGGTTTCATGCAGCCTTAGTATTGAATCAGATTTTGGGAGGTGATACCCTATCTAGTAGACTAGGTGCAGAAGTGCGCGATCGCCAAGGTTTGAGTTATGGAATTTATAGCTACTTCCAAGCTGGGAAGAATGCCGGGACATTTTTGATTGAGATGCAAACTAGTCCAGAAGATAGCATGAAAGCGATCGCTAGTACCCGCCAAATACTACAGCAAATCCATCAGCAAGGTGTGACCGCGCTAGAAGTAGAAACAGCTAAACGCACCCTCATCAGCAATTACAATGTTTCCCTGGCAAACCCAGAGGAATTAACAGATAGAATTCTGATAAATGAGGTGTATGGACTGGACAAAGTAGAATTGCACTCCTTCACTGATAAAATCCACAAAGTCACCCTTGACCAAGTTAATCAAGCGGCTCGTGAATTGCTTCATCCAGATAAAATCGTAGTCGTTACTGCTGGGCCATCTGTGTTAGCAGAGAAAAGTATTCGCTAATTGGGGACTAAGGAACACAAATTTAATAACGTGCAATTCTTATTTAACTTGGAATGGTGCGTTACGCTCCGCTAACACACCCTACTTTTGCACTTTATTTAATCCACATTCCTAAGGACAAATGACAAATGACAAATGACAATAATTAATCTAGCTCATCAGGATTCACGCCTAACTGACGCAAACGTTCTGCTAATTTTTCTGCTTTTTGTCTTGCTTGAGCCGCCTCTTGTTTAGCCGTAGCAGCTTCTTCTGTGGGTAGTGGAATTAATTCTCCTGCTAAGGTAAACCACCTTAACCACAACTTAGCAATATCTTGAAATGACCCCTGCCATAATCCCAAACTTAAACCCAAATCTGGCATTGGTAAACGTCCCTGAGTCAAATTCATCGGTTCATAGTGACCGCCTACTAGCTGAAAAGCTTGGAGTTCATCAGTATAACGACTAAAAACAATATAGTAGGGAATCCGCAGAATTCGTTCATAAACTTCCCATTTGCTGGGAGGTTTATCAGCTGCGTTTTTTTTCATCCCTAAATCTTCCGCTTCTGTACCTGGAGATAATAATTCCACTACCACAAAGGGATTTGCTGGCTCTTGCCAAGTTACATAACTTAAACGCAAGTCATCCCCTTTGTAGAGTTTTGATACTCCTACCACACCAAACCAATCTGGGCGCTTATACCATAAAGGATGCTGGAGATCATAGTAAAGATTAAGGTCAGCAGCGCTGTAAACTAATTCTGGATTCCAGATAGTGGGTTGAAAAGTTAAATATAAAAGTAAAGGCTGTAAAAAGTGAAAATCGTCTGGCAAACCTGGTTCCTCTGGGTTATCACTTGGTAAATCATACATCGTTGGTAGGGTTTCCCAAGGAGGAAGGGGAGGATCAGATTGAGGGATAAAGGGAGGAGAGGAAGTCATAAGGAGTTTAAGATGAAAGTGTGCAGCCAAAAAGAAGTTATGGCGCTTTTGATTCAAGTCCAACACATTAAGAGTAGGCGAATGTGTTATTCTATATACGTTAGCGGCTAAACTGGAAAAATCTCTATCAGCGATCAAAATAATTCAGATATAGATATTATTTCTCAAGTAATCTAGAAAAAGCATTGATAGTTTAGCGGCAGAGCCACAAGTATTAATTTCCCATGAACATTTTCAGTAACTTACTTTCTCAAACAACTCAGTCTGCACCCGCGAAAAAGCAACGCCGAGGAATTGAAATTAAATCGCCACGTGAAATTGAAATCATGCGGCAATCAGCGATTATTGTGGCAACTGTCCTAAAAGAAATTTCCGAGTTAGTAAAGCCAGGAATGACTACAGCTGATTTGGATGCTTATGCGGAAAAACGCATCCGCGAAATGGGTGCAACACCAAGTTTTAAAGGATATCACGGCTTTCCAGGTTCTATCTGCTCCAGCATTAACAATGAAGCAGTACATGGTATTCCTAGTCACAAGAAAGTGATTCGGGTGGGGGATTTATTAAAAGTAGATACAGGCGCTTATTACCAAGGCTTTCATGGTGATTCTTGCATTTCAATTGCTGTCGGTGAAGTAACTAGAGAAGCTGCTAAACTAATGTGCGTAGCAGAAGAAGCTTTGTATAAGGGGATTGAACAAGTTAAGGCGGGTGCATACCTTCTTGACTTAGCTGGAGCAATTGAAGACCATGTAAAAGTTAACGGCTTTAGTATAGTCGAAGAGTTCACTGGACACGGTGTTGGTCGTAACCTGCACGAAGAACCTTCAGTATTTAATTACCGTACCCGCGAGATGCCGAATGTTAAACTCCGTGCTGGGATGACGCTGGCAATTGAACCAATTTTAAATGCGGGTTCTAGACATACGCGGACGTTATCTGACCGTTGGACTGCGGTAACTGTGGATAATTCTTTGTCGGCTCAGTTTGAGCATACAGTGTTGGTGACGGAAACTGGTTATGAGATTTTGACTGACCGTTCTAAGGTGTAATTGTTAGTTTTTGAGAGAGGACAATTTACCTTTTTTAACGCAAAGGTTCGCGGAGGGAACCGCAAAGGAACGCAGAGAAGATTAAGGAGTTAAGCGGAAAGTTTAGTTTTGGATTATTTGACTGATAGCTGCATAATTAGTTTTATAAATAGGAAGAGTTTCTTTAGCCTGTATGGAGACAGAAGTACTCTCTGGAATTGTTTCTAATAAATTGATTGCCTGTTGCCATTTGTCTTTTGCTTGCTGCTTCTCTAATACTGAATAAGATGAATTTTGGAGAACTAAATTAGCTTCTATTGCTAGTTTTTGGGCTGATTCTAAGTTGGCTAAGGCTTTCTTTTCAAGAAATACTCTTTGACTGATAGCGTTATAGTTAATCCGATAGTAAGTCAGTTTATTGTTTGCCTGCTCATAAACTGATGTCTCAGCAGGAATACTATCTAATAAGTTTATTGCTTGATACCATTTAGTTTCTGCTTGTTGCCAGACTTTTAGAGTATGCGGTGGTTTTTGAGCTAGAAAAGAAGCCTCCATACCGAGTTTTTGAGCAGATTTAAAGTTGGCGATCGCACTCCCTTCTGGAGTTAAACTTGGACTAAACTGCTGTAATTGTAGACTTTGCTCTTTAATTTTCCAACCACCAAAACCCAAGATTAATAAACTTGAGGCTATAATCAAAGCCGAACGTACTATTTGTTGTGTCGAAAACTTTGGTACTATTTCTACTTTATGATTAATAACTGGTACTTTACTACTTTTCTGTTCAATCTTTTTCAAGGCTTGTTGTGTCTGTTCACTTAAATTATTACCCTGAATAATTAAAGCAGCAATTTCTTCTTGAAAAACATCACAGTCATTGAGAATATCTGTCAATTCCTGAAATTTTCCATGACTCGATATAATTAATTCGTGGTCATCATCTAACCACTCTAATGCAAAGCCAGATTTACCATAAAAAGCAGATACTCCTAGTATTATAGTTAATAAACTACTACTGTTTTTAATAGTATTAATAACATAATTTACCTTTTGTTGTAACTGTAATAATTCTTGTTGAGAATTACTTATTTTTTGAATTTTACTCTCTAAAATATTAGAGTTTTCACAGGCTAAGTTAATCTTTAAGCTTTCAGAAATTACCTGGAAATTGGCGGTTAGGCTTAGATGGTTAATATCAGAATTTAATTGGTTTACCAACTGAATATCACTAAGAATATCAGTGGCGATCGCTTGTAGAAAATAACCCCATTCAATCCAGCAATCAATTTTTATTTGTAAATCAGTTAATGAGATTTTAGTTGCTGGGTTGCCAAACTTTTCCGCGATCGCTGGATCTATTAATCCAACACTAGAGATTGTAGCTATTCTAGGAAGTGTAGCGATCGCTGAGTTGTGAATATTCTCAAATCTCAATTCCTGAGCAATTAATTTTTTAAGATTCCGTAGTTGTTCCTGAGCATTATTGATCAGGATAATTTGTTCCATGATTTCATTAGAATCGCCAAGACTCAGTTTGAGACTCTGAATCAGTTTTGGCAGTTCACTAACAAGTATTTCTAGGTTAGCCATAAATAGCCCTTAGGCATTTGTCGAAAGTTTATGCAAAACAATTAAAATGGTTTGAGTAAGAACGTAACCACGCTATTGCATCTAAGCGTCCTAGTTGATTGACAAATCTCAGGAGCTATAAAATGTATAGTTCCCGGAAATCCTGCTAAAGTAACAATTTGAGTTTCAAAATCCCAGAGAAAAACAAAACTACCCATTCACTAACCTATGAATGAAGTTGATTTAGCATTTACCCCAGCACTAGAGTTGGCGCAATTAATTCGTCGCCGGGAAGTATCACCGCTAGAGTTGGTGGAAATATATTTAGAAAGGATTGGGCAGTTGAATCCCCAATTAGGAAGTTATTTTACGGTAATGGCAGAAGAAGCGATCGCAGATGCCAAAACCAAAACAGAATTATTGACAACTACCTCAGAACTACCGCCATTTTTTGGTGTGCCGATTTCCATTAAAGACCTCAACGCTGTAGCAGGTGTTACCTGTACTTTTGGAAATCCGGCATTACTGAACAATATCCCTAACTATGATGATGGGGTTGTGACAAGGATTAGGCAAGCTGGATTTACTATTCTCGGTAAAACAGCCACTTCTGAATTGGGTTCATTGCCTTACAGCGAACCTACGGGTTTTCCCCCAGCCAGAAATCCGTGGAATTTAGAATACACCTCTGGCGGTTCCAGTGGTGGCGCGGCGGCGGCAGTAGCAGCAGGATTGTGTGCGATCGCTCAAGGTTCTGATGGTGGCGGCTCGATTCGGGGGCCTGCGGCTTGTTGTGGTTTGGTGGGAATCAAGCCATCAAGGGGCAGGGTGAGTAAAGCACCCGTAGGCGAACGTCTGGCTGGAATTGCCGCCAACGGACCGATCGCCCGGACTGTCGCTGATGCTGCTGCCCTTTTGGATGCCATATCTGGTTATACTACAGGCGATCCTTACTGGTTGCCAGATCCCGAACCATCATTTCTCGCCGCCACTCAGACAAAACTCGGTGCTTTGCGAATTGCTTTTGACACGAGCATTTTTCCTTTGGGAGAAGCTGATACCAATTGTCAGCAGGGTGTCCGACAAACAGTCCAGTTATTAGAAGAACTCGGTCATCAAGTTGAACAGAAATCCCCAGATTTCAGTGGCTTAATTGAACCATTTCAAATCGTTTGGCAAGCTGGGGTAGCTGCGTCAGGACTTCCTGCTGAAGCTTTACAACCTGTGAATCGCTGGCTATTTGCACGTACAGGTTCTGTTGTTGAGTATATGCAAGCAGTTTCCCAAATGCAGATAGTAGCACGGCAGATTGTGGCGTTTTTCGATACCGTGGATGTGCTGGTATTACCAGTTTATCTACATTCACCTATCCGCGTTGGGGAATGGGCTTCTCTAAGTCCAGAAGAGACATTCCAAAATATTATTCAATGGGTTGCTCCTTGTCCACCTGCTAATGCAACTGGACAACCAGCGATCGCCATTCCTGTAGGCTTTGATAGTAATGGTTTACCCATCAGTGTACAGCTAATTGGCAAACCTGCGGCTGAAACCACACTCATCAGCCTAGCAGCACAATTAGAAGCGGCTAACCCTTGGATTGGGCATCGTCCAGCCTTGGCAACATAATTCTAAGGTTTATTTACGATTTCCCCTTTTCAGTGGAACTCTTGCTGTTTCTTGCTCATTAAAAGCCTGATTTAAATTAGAAGTTTTTCCTGTCGATGATAGATTCTTAAACAGGAGCTTTAGTGTTCGAGTAATAGTTTTAAGAATTTTCATTTTGCTGGCAGTGGGCTTTTCATCGTATCTCAAAACCATTGGAATTTCTACGATTTTTGGTTTGAGGACTTTGGCTTTCAGCAGTAAATCTATCATGCAAGCAAATCCACTTTCGGTAAATAAACTGTCCCCATAATATCTATCCAGTTTACTGACGAAAGTACGGTTATACAGCCTGTAACCACAAGTGTAGTCTCTGACACCTGGTAGATGGGCTGCAATTCTAAAAAGCCAGCTGGCTCCGTAACTCATTATCTCTCTAAATTTTGATAAACCTATGACTTTAGAGCCTTTTCGATATCTGGATGCGATCGCAATATCATAGCTACCAGCTATCATGGTGTCATACATTTTGATTAACAATTCTGGCGGTTGAGTGTTGTCGCAATCCATCGCAGCTAAAAAATCGCCTTCCTTAGAAATTTCTAAGAAAGTCATGAAACCTGTTTTAATTGCTTGACCTAAACCAGCATTTTTGGGGTGTTGTACTAATTTCAGCCATATACCCAGTGATTGAGATTCATCTATTGCAGTCTGTGCAGTTGCATCACGACTGCCATCATCAATAAGAATCAATCTTATCTCCATATTAGAGATTTGCTGCAATGTCTGAAACTTTTTGAACAAGGGGCGAATTGATTCTTGCTCGTTGTATGCGGGTAAAAGAACAAAAAGACTCATAAAAACCTCCTATTATTTTTAAAATGCCATTACTTAAATTTCAATAATTCAGTAATGTTGATTTATTGAGAAATTCATCGACGTGTCGCACGACTGCGTTGTTGTTGACGCTATCATTGACCAACTGCGAGGTATTGACGACAAAAAAATCATCGTTTTCAGTACTCACTTTTGGAACAAGATTTGAATAGTCTAAAACTTGTAGTGGCTGTACTTTAATAGCTCGATTAATGTGCGCTGCGACAATATCATCTGTTTTGAGTTCTGGGAACATCAAACGTATACCCTGGAAAAATACTTGGCGCAATTCATCATCTGGCTGTTTTAACAACGGGTCAGTAGAAAGTATATATTTTGGTAGGAATGTCATATGATATCCTTCTGTCTCTTGCAAAGAAACTAGGTTGCTCATACCGATGACTCCGGTAAAAGGAATATTTTTATCGGCAATATTTACTACGTAATAAGGAACCAGAGCCTTGCGAGTAATAAGTACCATGCAGATTACACCTAAATACTCTACTGTCTCACGAGTATTGGAAACTTTTACCAGTTCGTTAGCAACAATCTGTTGCAGGATATTAACTGGCCCAGTAAAAATAACTTTATCAAAGTGTTCCTTTTTATCCTGATATTCTACCCACATTCCACCCTCTGGATTAGGTGCGATATATTTCACCGTCACACCTGTATGGATATTACCTCCAGCCGCGTAAATTAATTTTTCTAAATGGTCAAAAACAGTTTTGTAACCGCCAGAGACATAACCAAGTTGTTCTTTATTTAATGAAGAATCGCGCGCCGAAAATAGTCGTTTGATATAAGCCCAGATGAAGACAGATGAGATTCGTTTATAGTTCTCTCCTAATTTCGATAGAAGCAAGGGTTTCCAGAGCTTTTCGTATGTATTTTTACCACCAAGTTTCAATAGCCAATCTTCAACTAAAATTTTCTCCAAGCGCCGCCAGTTACTAAGACGGGAACCATACAGTAGAGTAAAAGCTAATCTGATTTTACCTATAAGTCCAAACAGAGGAAAGCGCAAAAATTCTATAGTGTTACTGATAGAATAAAATTTTTGATTGTCGTAAAACCCTGTTAAACTTCGATGCCAACGCAGTTTATCTCCAAGACCAATATCTCTAATAAAATTTATTAAGTGGGTATCAGAAGGTAAAATAACGTGATAAAAACGATCCCAGGTAAATAACCCATAATCATGATAGGTGGTCAATCCACCGAGTTGTTTGTTGCTATCGAAGACAGTTACTGTGTGTCCTTTATGTGAAAGACGTTGTGCTAATACTAGCCCAGTTATGCCTCCGCCAATAATACCTATATTCATAAATAAAATTTGGATTGCTAGAAGGATGTTTTTGAGATTTATTTTCAGATGTCGTTAATATTAATTAACCTCTGTAATTACCTCTTTAGCTATTAGTTTACAACAAGAACTACGCCACTTATAATTACGGAAATTCCTAACCACTGGCTAAATATAATCTCCTCTTTTAAAACATAGCGAGAAGCAATCGGTACAAGGGCATACATTAATCCTAGAACTGGAAATGCTTGACTCAGAGGAATTATCCGCAATACATAAAGCCACAATATAGTCATAAATGTATAGCAGATAAACCAAATTAGAAAATAACGAGAGAGTAACAGATTTCGGATAGATGCGCTTGCTCCTTTAATTGGGCTAGAAATGTGAAATCCATACTTTAGTGACAGGTTAGCTGTTGTTCCTAATAAAACTACAAGCATTAAAAGTAGCCAAGTAATGATGTTCATTTGTCAATACTTTTTGTGGAATTTACTATAGAAAATTTAAGTGGAATAACCACTAAAAGAACACCTAGAAAAATAGTCATAACTCCTGCTATTCGAGTTGGTGTAATCACCTCATTAAAAAAGTAGTATGAACCGAAAAGTATCCCGACGTAGTTTAAGCTAGTTAGTGGATAAGCAATACTCAATTTTACAGATCGCAGAGCCAATATCCAATTTGCTATTCCTAAGCAGTAAACAGTAATAGATAATACTAATTGTTGAATAAATGACCAAGTAAATAGTCCTTCATTCATATTGCTCATGGTATGCTTCATCAGCAATTGTCCAGAAATACTAAATAAAATACTGACAAATAGGATGATATAAGGAATTATTTGAAAACGTGAAACTTGCGACACAGATTTCATAGTACATTTGCCTCAATCGAAGTAGTAGGTATAAACACAAATTTGCCTATGACAAAACTTATCTAGCAATGTAATATGCGGTCACTAAACTTATATTTGACCTCCATATTCAACAGAGAACTCTACAGGTTTCTAGGGAACTTTATTGAATGTTAAAATTGAGTTCTTAACAACTGTAAGGAACGCAAATTTAATAACGTGCAATTCTTATTTAACTTGGAATGGTGCGTTACGCTCCGCTAACACACCCTACTTTTGCACTTTATTTAATCCACATTCCTAACCGCTGATTTAAATTAGTCTTGTTTAGCTTTACTTGATTGCGTTTTATTCCACATAAATTTATAAATTTATCAAGAGTTTTTTAAAGATTTAATGTTAAATCTAATTACTCAACTAGAATACCACGAGAAAACCGTGTTGTAAATTTATCGTGACACTTCATCAAAAATTTATTTACCAAAAATATATTTAAACAAAAACTTCATAAAATCGAAGCTTTTATTAATAGGAATACTAAATCAATTGTGAAGAATC